>Ga0099364_10015221_pt1 | contig 10156 bp, 12 predicted proteins | sample TergutTh196P3_FD_73070 | JGI IMG/M metagenome (GOLD analysis project Ga0099364, IMG submission 73070) | Microcerotermes parvus P3 segment gut microbial communities from Pointe-Noire, Republic of the Congo - Th196 P3 | ecosystem: Host-associated > Arthropoda: Insects > Digestive system > Gut ...
CACCTCATCGTGCTCAAGATTGATGTCAACCGTCTCGCCGCCCATCAAAGGCGTCAGCCCGCGGCCAATAAAATACTCGCCGGGAACCGCTATCATCACATCGCCCCAGTTAAAGTTGCCATGTGCGCGCTTTAACGCAGCTTCAGCCTCATCGGAGCCGGAGCTGATATAATCCTGCACAGCCGCCCTCAAAGCGGCTTCCGGGTCTTTGACGTTGCTGCCGATCACAAATGATGCTATGAACGTTTCGTAACCGTTTAGCCCATCCGTGGCCTGCCTTATCACGGCGTTAAGAATCTTCATAAGCTTTCTCCTTTGCTCTCACGGTTTCAACCAAAACCAAGTCTCTCACAATGCTTTCGCACTCACCCTCGCAGATTATCATCTCTTGCTGCCTTGGATACAAGGCTTGAGAGGGACCGAACGAAATACTGGGATCATGCTTTAGTATCGTTGTCCACATCCAATCCAGCCCATAGTCAAACCAAACAGTATCGACTGCAAAGATTACACCTGTGCCATCAACTTGCTCAGTTGCCAATTCGGCAACGCGTTTAAGCTTTTTGTATCCCTCTTCGTGCGGCTCAAACACCCTCGTGTATTTTTCGGGAACCCTGTAAACCACACCGTCAATAATTGTGTCAGGCTTGAAATTCGCTATTTGTTCTTCGGTGTATTTTCCTATCATTTTCCGGAATCTCCTTTTGTTATTTAGATTACTCTGTCTTAAGCCACAAGGCGTAAATATCTTCGTACCCGACGCCCATCCGCGATGATAGTTCTCTGAATATCCGCTCGCGTATCACGGAGTCGGCGCACCCCAGAAACTCATATGTTTCCTGTGAAACAACCAGTGCGTGGAACAAATCCCTGAAGGAGTTGCCTACTTTTAAGCATTCCCCCATTTCATCGTCCGGATATGCAGTGGCGTACCATTGCTTTATGTCGTCCTGCATTTCTTGGTTGCTACTATTGTCACTCATTACCGTATCCGGCTCTCCTTGTGGATTTTCGGATTGCAGGTTCAGCCACAAAGCAGGGCTGACGCCTCCGTCTAACCAAGCAACATTGTCGTCCCCATCAACAATGACATAGCCGTTATCGTAGACACTGGCGGCATAGTCACTGTAGTCGCCGGGCGACCGAAGCCACCACCACAAAGCCTCACCATTTTCGTCAGTGGCAACCCGTGTGGAATTGTATTCATCGTTTATATGCCAAGCACCATCTGGACGGTTCTTTAGCAGCCCGCTGTCACCGAAGTATTTTACTACTTCTTCCAGACTTAGCAGAAATACCTTGTCGTTAGTTTTAGCGCCGCCGTCTGTGCCATACCACGGATTGTTGTTTGTCGTTACCGTCGTTTCAGCTATTCGCGCCTTGTCTTCACCTAACGAGTCATAAAACTCGCCGTTGAGGTGGTGACGCAAGTCGCATTCAGCCCATATGATATCTGTTTTCGATTGGTGGTAGGCTCTTTTTTCGACTACTTTGTCGCTCAGAAGCAGCGCTTTACCATCTTGTATGTCAAGCACGCGCCATTCGTTTTCGCCGAAGCTGATTATGTCGCCGATTTGAGGATTAACTTGCTCTTTTCTCATGTTTTCGTTAGCGCAGAATGCCCTGCCTCTTTAGACAGAAGACAAAATGCGCTTCCTCCTTCCGTTTCTTATTCCGCCGCCTTGAAGTTATACACAGGCTTAACAACATCAACAACCTCCGCCGTGTCGCCGATATTCGCTACAATCTCATCCATTGGCTTATAAGCGAACGGCGCCTCGTCAAGCGTGCTCTTATTAACAGTGGACGAGTATATTCCATCCATGGATGCTTCGTACTGCTCCATTGATATCGCCTTCTTCGCAGCTGACCGACTCATTAGTCTGCCGGCACCGTGAGGGGCTGACTGATTCCAGTCGTCATTGCCCTTCCCCGTACATATAAGGCTGCCATCGCGCATGTTGATAGGGATAAGCACACGCTCGCCATCCTTGGCCGAAATAGCGCCCTTACGCAGTACCATAGTGTCCATGTCGATATAGTTATGCACTGTAGAGAAGCTGTCCGCGACCGTCAGGCTCATGTGCTTAACAATTTCATCCACAATAGCCTCTCTGTTCAGATCGGCATATTTCTGTGCAATACCCATGTCGTGTAAATAATCGTCAAACAACCCGCCTTCCACATATGCAAGGTCTTTCTGTATCTTCACCGTCTGCATCTGTCGGTTTTCCAACGTAGCCTGGATTTCCTGCTCGCGGCCCTCCGCTTTGAGTTTCGCAATCAACTCCGATACATCCATATTATTAGATTTAATCGCCTGCACCGCAGCATCTTGGTAATACTCGGCAATTTGCTTTCCCATGTTTCTGCTACCTGTGTGGACTACAAGGTAAAACTCGCCTTCGCTTCCTTTTCCGACCTCAATGAAATGGTTTCCGCCGCCGAGCGTACCAATGCTCTTCCTAGCCCTGTCAAGGTTGACTGAGTCTTTACAGAGCAGCCTGTCCAAATCCAACCGTTTGCTAAGCGGATGAGGTCTTGCGCGGGCAGAAAATCCGGCAGGTATATACTTATGTATCACTGCATCCAGTTGCTCAAGATCAATGTCATTGTCTGCTAACTTCGCGGTCAGCATCCCACACCCAATATCAACGCCTACCAAGTTGGGTACTATCTTGTCCCTGATCGTCATTGTTGTGCCTATCGTGCAGCCTGCGCCCTTGTGGCAATCCGGCATTACCCGCAGTACGCTACCTTCCATAAATGGCTGGTTCAGCAGGTTGATTATCTGAGAGATAGCTTCCTGCTCAACATTGTCCGTAAACACTTTCGCGCTATTATACTTCCCTACTAATTCTAACATGTCAATCTTCCTTTCCTTTACCTCGCAGCATGTTGTGTTGTCTAACGTAATCCATCAGTTCAGGGACTGCGGCACACTCCTCCGCCACAAATCTGTCAAAAGCGTTATAGCAGCATCTGCGCCCACATCCGTTATAGCCATCAGCCTCAAACAGTGGGCGTTGCTGGCAGTACATACATAGCAAATCGTCTGGGAGCTTCGGCTCGGTTATCTTCGTTGAAGGGAAAGGGAAAAACCCTCCCGCGCCCAGTTTGCTACAACATACAACACACAAAAAGCCCTGCGTGGTGTTTTCTACATCATAGCGGGAACCGCAGCTGGCGCATACCTTCACTGGCGGGCATGCGCATTTTTTGTATGTGTCGCGCATTTCGCCGCAGGTATGGCACTTGTAATCATCTAAGTTCTCGTGGGAATATTGGCTGTTTGCCAACTCGCTAATATATCCTAACAACTCAAGCTCGCAGTCTTCCCCGCCCTGCATTTTAGCTGCTGCCTTGCTCAGAGTTTTGTCCATACATGTCGGGCACACCGCAGGCGGGTCAAAAACCGGCACCCTGCCCTCTACGTGCTTTACTGTATAATGCTGCCCGCAGATTTTGCATGTTTTAAGCATAATTCAATTCTCCTTGCTTGTCTGTTGGTTCCGCTTAAAAAAGTTAAACAATAATTTTGTAGGCAGGCCGATACCTTTCCGCCCCCTTATCTGGCAGATGCGTAATGCCGTCGTATTTTACAATAGCCTCACGGACTGGACGGTATCTTTCTGATTCCTTGTCTAACAGTTGTATAATGTCGTCCTTAATATGCGCCTTATGCTTTACAACACGCTCCCAAACCTCAAAGTAAAGTCCCGCTATCCCGCCAGAGTCGCCTGGAGTGTTTCTTTTGCCTACAGTACCTTTGCGAAAATTGTAATATTCGTTGCCGTGGACATTGGAATATCGAGCTTGTTCCAGTAAATCTTTCTTGGCCGCAGCTTGACTGTTGTTGAACAGTAGTTTAAGCTTGCTTCCATCGCCAAATTCGATGACTCCTCGGTAATTTTTCTTTCCCACGTCATTACCTCCTCTTAGTGTTCCGGAATAATCCAACCTCCGGCTTGCCTGTTAATTCCGCTGTTTTTTGCCAATATATTTTAGTGCAGCCGCTTTCAGCGCTTTGACCGGTAAGTCATGCCCTACAATATCACCTGCGGGGTCAAATAGTACATTTTTATGGACCAACCCATTTGCATTATCAAGAACTTCCTCTACAAATAAAAAGTTGAATAAAATACCATGCTCCTTAAGGTCGAAGCCATAATAGCCTACGAAATCCACATTGGCGTGAGGAAACAAGCTTTTTCGGCTCAGATAGAGCGTATTATATTTTTTTCCGTTAATCGAAATATCTTTGCGCGCATGAGTTATCGGTATCTGTATTGCCTCTTTTATCATTTCTGTTTCTCCCTTTTTGTACAACGATCCGTTGGGCCGCTTACCTCGTATTCCCTGCCTACTCCGCTGCCTTCCGATGCACGCTTCCGGAAGGCAGCCTCATACTTTCGGTTCTTTGGTACGTGCTGCTTAATATTTCCCGAACCCACCACTGTCTTCAGAGTTGTTCGCAGCTGGCTTAACAGGCGCCGGTACCACCTTCTGTTGAAAAGCGTTGTTCGTCTCGCTGTCCCTAAGCTTAAACTGTGTGATCATTTTTTCCAGCATATCCGATTGCCCACTCATTTCTTGAGATGCCGCCGCGCTTTCTTCCGCCGTCGCGCTGTTCTGCTGTACTACCTGCGCAACTTGGTCTATGCCTTTGCTGATTTCCCTGATGCCCGACAGCTGTACCTCCGACGAACTTGCTATCTCAGTTGCTATCAAAGCGCTTTCCTCAATGCCGGTGACTATCTCAGCAAGGCTTGCCGAAGTCGCGTCTGCGATGTTCGAGCCCAACTCTGCCTTTTCGATTGAGTTTGCGATAAGGTCTGATGTGTCCTTGGCTGCCTCTGCGCTCTTCGCGGCGAGGTTGCGGACTTCCTCGGCGACGACGGCAAAACCCTTGCCGTGCTGCCCTGCGCGAGCTGCCTCCACAGCTGCGTTGAGCGCAAGTATGTTTGTCTGGAACGCTATGTCGTCGATCACTTTTATGACCTTGCCAATGCTCTGGCTTGCTTGACTTATTTCGTTGACGGCAGACATCATCTCGCCCATCTGTTGGCTGCCCTTTTCGGCGTTTCCTTTGATGTCATTTGCCAGTGTGGATGCTTTGGCTGCCATCTCAGCGTTGCCATTCGTTTTTTCGGACATATCCGATATAGATGCGGAGAGTTCTTCTATCGACGCTGCCTGCTCCGTGGAGCCTTGTGCGAGCGACTGAGCGCCGTCTGCTATTTGCTTCGCGCCGACGGACACTTGGGTCGTGGACGCGCTGATCTCGCCAAACATGCGGTTAAGGCTGTCAACCATGGCCTTCAAAGAGTTGCCCATCGTGTCGGCATCGGAAAGCGGTTTTACCTCTGCCGTCAAGTTCCCCTTCGATACCGTTTCAAGCTCTTCGGCTATCGTCGTCACATGCTTTAGGAAGGATGCGGACGCCGATATGCTCTGCCCTATTTCATCCTTGATTTTCCCATATTCGTCAATCGCATTCATTTCACTTGGGCTCAACGATATGTCCCCCGTGGTGCCAGCCTTCTTCATAAACGCGGAGAGGACGTTGAGAGGCTTGCTGATAATGCCGGATATATAGACCCCGAGGAATATGGCGGCTCCAAGCGCTATGGCAAGGACGATTATAATTATCATAAGCATTGAGGTGAACAGCGCGTCGCCTTCATCGTTGGCTTCGGAAGCCGCCTCTATCTTCAAATCAAGCAGCGTGGAGAAGTTGTCCGATATCGTGGCGTAAGTGTCTGATACTGCATTTATATCGTCACGTATTGATCTAAGGTCGCCAGCTTTCGCAAATTCGTAAACCCTGTTCAAGTGTGGCCCATATTCGTTGTTAAGCATGCCCCTTGTGGTGGTGAATAGCTCTTGCGCATCAGGCGCAATAATCGTTTCATAATATGAGTCCAAGTAGGGACCGATGTTCCTGATTGTTGCGGCGACTTCGGCGTTGAGTTCTTCTATCCTCTCCAAATCATTGTTGAATGCCGCAATGTAGTATTCCCGGACACTGATGCGCAACCCTTGTAGATCTTGTATAATATAGGTCATGTACGGCAGGGGAACTGTCTGGTTGCCATACATGCTGGCGGCGCCTTCGTTGATCCGCATCATGCCGAATATTCCGAAACCTCCGACAACTGCGCACAGCAAGGCGACGATGAGAAAGCTGACTATTAGTTTTTTGGAAACTTGCATGTTTTTCATTTTTTAGATGCCTCCTATAAGTTATATGTGATGTTAGCTGTACGGGTTTTGCTGAATCATAATGCTTTCGGGCTTAATAATCAACACCGGGTTGCCCGACTTTTCCCTTTTCCCTATTTGTTCTATGTATTGCGACTTAGCCGTGCCGTCCTGCTCGCTGACCGCTTTGGACTCAAAAGAGAAAATGTGCTCGACTGCTATTATTTCGTCCACGATGACCCCCTGCTTCACGCCGCCCACTTCGGCGACTATCATCATTGTTACGGCGTTCGACTCATCCAGAACATATGGGTTGCCTGTGTTGAACAGCACATGAAGGTCTAGCAGTGCAATCATCTCGCCGCGTGAGGGCACAATGCCTGGGCAATAGCTTGGAAGGTCAACTACCGGCGTGACTTCGCCCAGAATCTCTATAGACAGGGTATGTCTGCTATTGATGGCGTAGGCCGTACCGCCGAGGGAAAAGATGATCCATGGCAGCTCTCTTTCATCGCGTTCCTGATCGGCGTCGTATTCGCTAATGCATTCTGCGATTTGACTTACGATTGCGTTTGCAGGATAATCCTGCTTGAGAGACTGGAACAGGGATTTTATTGCATCTTCGTCAACTTCCCCATCTTCAGGCTTTATTAAGAGGGTTTTTATTGCATTTGGATTTGTTTTTGGCATATGTGTCTTCATCCTTTCTTTTATCTACACTAAGAGTATGTTAGAGTTTGCCGACAATATGAGACTGCCTACACAAATATTTTTCTTTCGTGAACGGTTCTCATAATTATCTTTCCAACTGCCAGTTTATTTCCGGCATTTTATTTTTTGCAAGAAACTCATTCGCTTTTACAAAGTGCCCGCAGCCAAAGAATCCGTTGTGCGCCGACAGCGGCGATGGGTGCGCTGCGGTTAGAATAAGCTTGTTTTTCCCGGTTATTAGAAACATGCTCTCCTGCGCCTGCTTCCCCCACAACATGAATACCATCGGGGTGTCGGATTTCCCCAACGCCCTTACCGCCATTGAGGTTATCTCTTCCCAACCTTTGCCCCTGTGCGAGTTTGTTCTGCCTGCTTCGACTGTTAGGACGGTGTTTAGTAGCAGTACGCCTTGTTCTGCCCATTTTGTGAGGTCGGCAGTGTTGTTGTCAACTCCCGTGCCTTCGCGGAGCTCCTTGAACACGTTTTTCAGCGACGCCGGAATCTCTGTCTTTGAGTTGCTTGAAAAAGACAGACCCATTGCGTGGTGAATACCGCTTTTGTCGGTTCCGGGATAGGGATCTTGGCCCAGTATCACTGTTGTGACTTCCCCGAACGGAGCAAGTTCAAAAGCTTTAAGTATGCTATTTTCGTCGGGTAGGATGTGCTTGCCGGCAGCTCGCTCGGTATCTACCCAGCTAAGCATGGCTTGAATGTCTGGGATGTGCAACGCCCTTGACCACCCATGCCTCATCATCTTTCCTGCTTCCTCTCGTAAAAATCGCCGAGGGTTCTGGGTGCGATTGACTTCGCATCGGCTATTATATCTGCCTGCCGCTTTTTGCTGCAAAGGTCTGACACATATTCTATAATCTTCTCATTTTCGCCGTGCTGTTTGGCATGGTCAGTGACATGCTCCCACCGCCTACGCCCTTGCGGGCTTAGAGGCGGGGGCTTCCCGCTCAAGACTGCCACCGCAGCCAGTGTCAACGAGCTAACTCCGCGTGCCCCGCGGTTTTTATTAGGATAAGCTATGCCGCGTTTACCAACGCTGAATGGTATATGCGCACGGCTTCAACCTCGATGTTTATTGCGGCGTTTACGTTCCTGTCATGGTGAGTGCCGCACAGGGGGCAATCCCACTCCTCCTCGCCAAGCTTCAGATCCTTGTAGATGAACCCGCAGTTAGGGGTGCTGCAAAGCTTGCTGGAGGGGAACCACTTGTCTATCACTATGTAGTGCTTGCCCTGATCTTCAAGCTTGTACTTCAGGAACTCGCGGAACATGCCCCATCCGGCATCGTGGACTGATTTGCCAAACCTGAGGGAGCGCGCCATGTTTCGCATGTTGATGTCTTCAACCCCCACTAGGTCACAGGAATTGGCTATCTCCCTGCTCCTCTTGTGGAGGAAGTCCTTCCGCTGGTTTGCTATCTTCTCGTGTATCCTGTTCAGCTTGGATAGCTGCTTATTGTAATTGCTGCTGCCTTCTGCCATGTGGTCCAGCCTTCGCTGCTCCCTTGCAAGCTTTGCCTCCATTTTCCTGTAGTGCCTTGGGAACTCGCCGCTGCCGCCATTGCTGTCAGCATAGCCATCCTGCATGGCAAAGTCGAAACCAATGGCCGTGACGGGCTCTATGGGCATTATGGCTTCGGAATACTCGTAAAGCACTGAGGCGAAATACTTGCCTGTGGCAGTCTGGCTTATGGTGGCTGATTTGAGGGTGTAGCCGCTTGGCGGCTCCCTGTGTTTCTTTATCCTGACCTTGCCGAGCTTAGGAAGTTTTATGTGCTGGTCAAGCAGTTCTATATTGTTACCAACACGATTCGTCGTATAGTTCCTGCTATCCTTCTTCCGCTTGAATTTGGGGTGCCCTTCATAATCGTAGAAGGTCAGCTCCTTGCCGTTGCGCTCCGCCTTTTCCTGCTTCTTTTTAGTGTGGCGGGGTTCGCCCATAGCGAAGAACCGGCTGTAGGAGCTTTCAAGGTTGAGTTGGGCGTTTGCAAGTGCCAGGCTATCGACTTCTCGCAACCAGTCATGTTCTTCCTTGAAGCGTGCGTAGGGGATTATATTGCTCTTGCCGGTAGTTTCATAAGACTCCATGCTAATGTAGAGGGTTTTATTATATATGAACCTTGCGCATCCGAAGGTTTTGGCAAACAATGCCTGCTGCTCTTTGCTGGGGTATATCCGGTACTTGAACGCCTTGTTGCGCCGGTTCGGGTCTTTGGGTTTTCTCTTGCGCATGCAATCACCGCCTTATACTGTTAGTATGTCGGATTTGAGGTGAATCTGGGCATTTAGTGTTAAATCTGCCAATCCGTAGGCTATCTCTGCTTTTGTTTCAAACTCAGCCTCGACGCCATCCTTTGACACAAGGTACGCCCTATGCCCCGACGCACCTATTGCAGTCAAATCGTTGGCAACAACATAGCTGCAACGGTTTTTAATCAGCAGGTCTGTCGCCACCTGAATAAGCTCTTCCTTAGGTATGCCGTTGAGCAGCTTGAACCCGACAAGCATCGTATCGGGGCTCCATTCTTTAATCATGCTGATTATCTTCGGAGTCCGTTTTAGCTTAATCATAATCCCATCCTCGTATGACGACACTTTGCTGCTATTGTTCAGCTTGTGGGTGTCGGGATATGAGTTAGTCAGCGTTTCAGCCAACTTCCCGCGTATATCCGCAACGCCGTCTTTGCTTTCAATGAGACTCTGCGCTAAATCGGCAACATTCTCCGTGGTCGTAAGGTAATCCACGGTGTAGTCGCTTATGGCCATACTGTGAAACACAGCATCAATCTTCTGATTAGTAAGAATGTCTTTTAATGCATTGTAAACCTCTTGGGTGGAGCTAGCTTGAATGAGCGTCAAGTCGTTACCGCTCCAAGTGCGATTGGGTAAGATAGAGCCCTTTGAATGCACGTAAATAACGTGAATGAACAGCCCTTTGTAATAGCTGTTGAGCAACTGCTCTGCAATCTTGGCTCCAAGCCGGCCAGTAGACATATTTGTGATTTTTCTCACTTTGTCTATGGGTTCAGCGGTACCGCCGCTGGTAACTAAAACTACTTTCTTCATGATTAAATCATAACTCTCCCCTCGTTATCGCTGTGTAAACGTCCTTTGGCTTCATCGCGCATCCCATAGCCATGTCGCCGCACGCGAGCATGCCTTCAATCGGGCCTAAAACAGTGAACCCCATTTCTCTCACTTTGCTGATGTTAGCCTGCACCGCTGTGTTA
>Ga0099364_10015222_pt1 | contig 10155 bp, 6 predicted proteins | sample TergutTh196P3_FD_73070 | JGI IMG/M metagenome (GOLD analysis project Ga0099364, IMG submission 73070) | Microcerotermes parvus P3 segment gut microbial communities from Pointe-Noire, Republic of the Congo - Th196 P3 | ecosystem: Host-associated > Arthropoda: Insects > Digestive system > Gut ...
AAAGGTAAAGCCCCGGGGGGGAGGGAGAATGGGGGGGCCCTAGGGAAAGTAGCAGGAGCGCCGCGGTTATTTTGGGCCCCCGCCCGGGTTCCACAGGGGGGGGGGGGGGGCTAGGCAAGTTGCAAAAGCCGCAACCAAGCGATCAGACTTTATTTTCATCGTTTCTTGAAGGTGTAAAATATAAATCCCCCCCAATGCTTCCCCCAAGGAAGACTCCCTGTGGAACCAATGGAATGCTCGAGAATGTATTACTTAAACGGAGGGAAAATGCAAGTATCGTACCAAAGGGCCAGAAAACTCCACTTTTATTGGTCAGATTCCTCATTTTTCCTGAAATTTCAAGGACTATTCATGTATGGCATTATACAGGGAAAGATTCTATTGTCAATAGAAAACCGTAAAATAAAATACTTTTATACTTTATGAGGTATACTTTTGGATGTATAAAAATTTTTGGGTAAATTTTTCTGCCTTCAATGGAGGTACACAAGGAGAGGGGAGCACCCGAACTGTTTCAATTTGCATCGCTTGCATTATTTTACTACAGCAAAACAAAACAGGTGCTGCTACAAAGTCACGGAAAAATAGGATTCGTGACCAATCCATCTCTTCGTCCCATTCCGTCATTTCGACCGCAGGGAGAAATGACACATTTTTGTGCTACGCCGCTTTGGCTGGAGTGTCAATGGAAAATTCCCTGATATTCTCCCTCGCTTCCGTCTCTTCCATTGCACTCTCGAGAATTTCACCATCTTCGCCGACATCGATAAACCGAACCGAAATCGGCTTGGAAACCCCCGATTCCTGCATTGTAACTCCGTAAAGCGTCGAGGCACATGTCATCGTTTTCTTCGAATGCGTAATCAAAAGAAATTGCGTTTGCGTCTTGAAATCGGTAAGCATTCGCGTGAAACGGTCAATGTTCCCCTCGTCCAAAGCGGCATCCACCTCGTCCAGAATGCAGACCGGGTTCGGTTTAAAACGGAAAAACGCCAACAAAAGCGCAACGCAAGTCAATGTTTTTTCGCCGCCACTCAGGAGTGAAACGCTTTTCAATTCCTTGCCCGGCGGGCGAGCGACAATATCGACGCCGCACTCCAGGATATTTGTTTCGTCCTCCAATTTCAAATCTGCATACCCGCCGCCAAAGAGCCGTTGGAACAGTTGTTGAAAGTGGAATCGGACCCCCTCGAATGTTTCTTCAAAGAGCCGCTGTGAATCGACATTGATTTTTTCGATGATTTTCTCAATCGATTTTTTCGCACTCATCAGGTCATTGTACTGGTTCGAAAGCGTTGTGAACCGTGTTTCCAGCTCCTCCAGCGTTTCAATCGCGTCTAAATTGACGCCGCCGAGTTTTTGAATTCTTGCCCGGAGCGTTTCGATTTCCTGGGCAACCTCTTCATCAGACAAGTCTGCAACCGCCATGTCAGCCGGACCGGTTTGCGTGATCGGAATGATTCTCGGCTCGTTATCGTCCTCCTCCCGGCTTGTTTCTTCATGTTTTTGGACTTCATTCTCGACGTATTCTTCCAGATCAATATGGTAATCTTCCCTCATGCGGTCGATCAGAACCTTTTGCTCCTGCTCAATCCGCTCAAGCTCCATCTGCCGGGCGTGAATCTTATTACGCAACCGGTTTCCCTCCTGTTGCGTTTTTTTCAGCTCCCCTTGAGCCTGATTCCGCCGGGCAATCGCTTCAGAGCGGGTTTCGTAGAGCGATTGCGTCGAATGGGCAAGCGTTTCCTTCCTGACGTAAAGGAGTGCAATGAGCGATTCATGTTTCAAGGTCGCAAGAAGAGCCTGCTCCCTGCGGTCGTTAAGCAGCCGGATTCGCTTTTGATGCTCGTCCAAAAGGTGTTGCCGTTCCAGTTGGTGATTCTCGAACTGCCGGACGCGGTCTTTGAGAAAATCGAGCCGCTCCTCACTCTTGGCGAGTTCGATTTTCGCGTTTGTCGTCTTTTTCGTGTGTTCGCGGTTTTGGTGTTCCGTTTCTTCGAGTTCCCGGGTCAACCGCTCCAAATCCTGTTCGATTTGTACAACAACCGTTTCCCGGTCGGTTTTTTCGCGGTTCGTCTCCTCCAAGTCGGCCTGTGCTTTTTCATGTTGTTCCCGGAGCTGTTCGGTCTCCCGTTGAAGCTGTTCATGTTGTGCAGAAAAATGAGCGATTCGCTCTTCCGTGCTTTTCAAGGCGTTTCGTTTCGCATCAAGATTCGAAACGATGTCCTGATGATTTTTGGTATGGTTTTCCAGCTCCTGTTCATCTTCTGCAAGCAGGTTTTTCTGGACGGTAATCTTGATTTCCAACTCGCCGATTTGCGATTCAATCAGGAGAAGCTGCTCACCCAGTGTTCGCAGTTCGCTGCGCCGGGCAATCACGCCGGAATTTCCCGTCGCCGGTCCAACGATAATCGTCCCATCCGCCGTCAAAAACTCCCCGCTGACCGTCAGGAAATTTGTGCGGTCGTCGCTCTCTTGATAAAGTGTTTTTGCAACAGTGATATTCTGGACAATCCAGGTACGCCCCAGCAACCGCTTGGCCAGATGCGAATACTGCGAATCGGTTTGAACGAATTGGTCCGCCCGGCCAAGCACGCCGGTTCGCTGCGAAAAATCTTCGCTGAACATTCCGGGAAACTCCTGCGGATTCGGATCAAGCCAAATAAAACCGACCCGGCCTGGAAATTGGCTGGAGCTTTGTTCAATATGCCGGAACAGTTCCTTTTCCGGCGAAACGACAACATGTTGCGCCGAAAGTCCCAATGCAAGCTCAATGAGCGGGGCGGATTCCACGTCCACCCGAAACAGGTCGGCGACCAAACCGTGAACGAACCGGAACGGGCTTTCGGGGTTTCTCGCATGTTGCATCACTTCCCTGACACCGGGACTGAGACCTTCATGCTTGCCCAAAAGTTCTTCTAGCACGGCGATCCGCTCGCTCATTGCACTATACCGGTGTTGCTGAGCGTTTAATTCCTGTTCAAGCCGGGTAAGCTGTTCTGCCCGTTGGTTCTTTTGCCGTTTCGCCGTTTCAATCGTCTCCTTATGAGAATGAAGCGTTTCGGAAAGAGTGTCGCACTCTTCTTTCAAGCCGGTAAGAATTTGGCTTAACTCTTCGATCTGCCGTCGGCTTTGCTCAACTTTAGCCTGTTCCTGTTCCCGGTCGGCGGCAAGTGATTGGACCCGGCTTTTCAATCCTTTGAGTTCGCCGGAAATACGGCTGATGATCCGATGTTTTTTCTCCAACTCTTTCCGAAGCTGCGAGCGGCTCTCCCGTTTTTGCTCAAGCTCCTTTGCGAGAATCTCAGCGGCTTCCAAACATTGCTGATAGGTTGTTTCGATTTCACGGTGAAACTTTTTCGAATTGCGGATTTCATCGTCCGTTTTCCGCATTAACTCTTCCGTATCGACGCTTCGGACATTCAGGTCAACCAATTGCCGGGAATGCTGCACGATTTCGGCGTCAAGCGTTTGCGTCTGCTCGGTTTGAAAATCGACACCAGACTCTTCGGACACGATTTTTTCCTTGACGGCGACGATTTCCCCTTCGATCCGTCCGATTTGCTCGTTAGATTCCTCGACAAGCCGGTTGATTTCTTGTGCCGACTTTTCGGATTGGTCAAGTAATTCCTGAACCTCTTTTTCAGCAACGGTCAGTTGCGTAAGGTCATCCAGCAAGGTGGTTTTTAAAGTGGAATTTTTTCGGTAATCGACCAAACTCGATTGCACCCGCAATTCCTGAAGCCGGGCGGTGTACTGCCGGTAAAGCTGCGCCTTTCCCGCTTGCGATTTGACCGTTTTCAGCTGATTTTCGACCTCGTTCACCTTGTCGGAGAGCCGAATCAGGTTCTGATCGACCCGTTCCAACCGTTTTTGCACCTCTTGCTTTTTTGCGTTGAACCGGCTGATTCCCGCCGCTTCTTCGAAAATGACGCGACGTTGCAAAGACGAGCTTTGTAGTAAAGATTCAACGCGGCCTTGCTCAATGATTGAATACGCCTGTGTTCCCAACCCGGTCCCGCCGAGTAAATCTTTGATGTCCCGAAGCCGCGACGAATGCCGGTTGACAAGGTATTCCCCTTCGCCGCTTCGGTAAATTCGCCGGGTAATATGGACCTCAGACGTATCGAGGTCGAAAATTCTGCTCGAATTGTCGAACGAAAGCGTAACTTCGGCGGCTCCAAGCGGCTGACGACCGGCACTGCCGCTGAAAATCACGTCGGTCATTTCACTCCCGCGCAGCTTTTTAACGCTCTGCTCGCCGAGGACCCATTTGATTGCGTCAACGATGTTCGATTTTCCTGACCCATTCGGTCCAACGACAGCGGAAATCCCTTCGCCGAACTCAAGCCGGGTTCGGTCGGCAAAGCTTTTAAATCCGTGTAATTCGATTGCCTTAAGCATGGGTTGTCGGTCGTCAGTCTTCGGTAGTCCGTAGTCGGCTCATGGACTGCCGACTACCCCAGTTGGAACTCTACGAAAAAACGCCGAAAAACGCAAGAGCGAATTTACCTTGCCTTGTTTCCGCAACGGACTCTGGTAAACTCTGTTTTTCATTCCTCATTTTACCTGTTTTCCATGAAAACATTTGCGGTTCTCATCATGGCGGCGGGGGAAAGCCGGCGGTTTTCCGATCCGTTCACGAAAAAACCATTCGCTTTGCTCGATAACCGCCCGGTTTGGATGCACAGTGCCGAACGTTTTTTGAAACGGCCTGAAGTGAAACAGGTCATTCTCGTCGTCAGTCCGGACGACCGGGAAACCTTTCTCCGCAAATTCGGGGCGAATATCGCTTTTCTGGAACTGGAACTGGCCGACGGCGGGAAAGAACGGTTCCATTCGGTCGAAAACGGCTTGAAAAAAATCCAAAAGGAAATCGACTTCGTCGCAGTTCACGACGCCGCCCGGCCATGTATCAGCGAGCTCTGGATCGACAACGTGTTTGAAGCCGCAATTCAGCATGGAGCGGCGATTCTCGCGACACCGATCACCGGTACAATCAAGCGGGCTAAAAAAGCAGGCAAAAATGGGAAAGAAACCTATTGGGTTGAGGAAACGGTTTCACGGGAACATCTTTGGGAAGCCCAAACACCGCAGGTTTTCAGGAAGGCTCTTCTCGAAAAAGCCTACGCCGAGCGGGCTGGTTTTCCGGCAACCGACGACGCCCAATTGGTACAGCGGATCGGGCAAGAAATTCAAATTGTCCCTTGCGACCGAATGAATATAAAAATCACCACCAAGGCGGATATTAAACTGGCCGAACGGATTTTGCCCGCCCTGCCAAAACCGGCGATTGGGTTTTGAGGTGAAAAAGAGAAGATCGCGTCTTGTTTTCCCGTCGATTTCGGTCTACAATGGAGGTATGCTCAAAAAACAAAAGTCCTCAAACATTCACGATCAGTTTGTCAAAGCGGTGTTTGTGCATACCGAACTCATTGCCGATTTTCTCCGCCAATACGCCGAACCGGTCCTGTTAAGGCAACTCGATTTGCGAAAAATCAAACAGGAATCGACGCACTTTGTCGGTGAAGAAGGCTGTGAGCGAATCGCCGACCTGATTTTCTCGATCCCGTTGAAAAAAGGTCGCGGATCAATGGGAGTAATTTTCGTTTTTGAGCATAAAAGCGAACGCCGCCGATCTTTGGGGTTGCAATTGCTGAAATACCTGACAGCCATTTGGAACCAGACTTATTCGGAAGCCAAAAACCGGGAAAGGGCCGATTTTTTTCTTCCAGCTCCGCTTTTGATTGTGTTGCACAACGGCTCAAAGCCGATTGTGGACAAGCCGGTGCTGGAAAAAATGGTTGCAAAAGTCGCCGGAACGGAACGGTTTATTCCGAAGTTTGAGTACGATTTAGTGGACCTTCCGGCGTTGTCGGTGAAAGAATTGGGCAGTGCCCCTTTGTTACGGGTGATTTTGGAGTTACTCAAGCGGGCGACGGACGGGACGCTAGACGATGTGCGAACGCAAATACTGGAACCGTTGGCGGCGATTCGGGATGATAAGGAGACGCGGTACTGGATTCAGCGAATATTGCGGTATATGGATGAGGTGCTGACGAAGCAAAACAAACAAATGACACGGGAAAAGGTGAATCAAGTGATTCGACCGGTTTACCGGGAAAGGAGCGAGGAAATGGCATTGACATTTTTTGGAAAAATTGAGCAGAAGGCCGAAGCCCGAGGGGAAGCCCGAGGGGAGGCCAAAGGAAAAGCCGAGGCTCTTTTGACAGTTCTTCGAACTCGCTTCAAGAAGGTTCCCAAAGGAATCGAAAATGCGGTCAATAAAATGAAAGACCCAACGGCACTGCAATCGTGGATTGCCTTTGCCGCGACATGCCAATCGCTGGACGAGTTCGCCGAAGCGTTAAAATAAATTTCTAATCCGTTTTGTGTATTTTTACCATGAAAAAAATCATTCTTATCTCCGTAATCTCCGTAGTGTTTCTTTCACTCCTCGTTTTGCCCGGTTGTCCGGCCAAAACGAGTGACCGTCGCAGTAGCGGCGGGCTTGAAGAAGACCGAACCCGGCAAAATGAGGAAGCGTTTCAAAACGTTCTCGACCTGTTCAACACAATGGAAGAGACGCCAACGTTGCGAGGGCTTCCCGGTATGAGTATCGAACAACAGCGGGTCGCACAGCTCAATAAATGGATTGCCAGTCGTTCCGAAGATAAACTCTGGAAGTCCGATCCATTTTATGAAGAGCTAAAAGCCGCATTTGGCGAGGTGACCGAAAAAATCAGTGCCGTTCTCGAATCGGTCCGAAAACTCCAAAGCGAGGACGAAAAAGAATCCGAATCGGTCGATTCAAAGCAAATGATTGCAACGCTTGCTGGTTTGCCGGACGATTTGGCCAGACTGAATCAAATGTCCTCGATCAATTTTCTCGCGGAAATCGCAATGTTCCAGTCGCTTGCGGACCGCTTTCAAACGGCACGAAACGAACAAGAGGCCGCGATTTTAGCCAGGGTGGAGCAGGTGAAGTCGGAATTGGAAAGGGTCGTTACGTTTCACTCCCATTTCACCGATATTGACGATCTGCTTGACATCCGCGCTTTGAAGTTCCAAAGTGCCGATGTTGACCATTTCAAACAGGTCGTTTGGGCGAGAAATATTGCGTTTTGGGCCAGGGGGGATAAACAAGGGGAAATTGACCGGGCGGTTTCGCTGTTCGATTGGACGATTCGGAATATTGATTTGAGGTCGGAAACAACAATCATCAACGGTCAAGCAGTTGCCTCACCGATTCAGGAACCCTGGCTCACACTACTTGCCGGTCAAGGAACGGTTTACGACCGGACTTGGATTTTTATCGAATTGCTCCGTCAATTACGGATCGACGCTTGCCTACTCGCCTACGAAAAAGAAGATTCGCCGGGCGAATACGAACCCTGGGCGGTCGGTGTACTGTCGAACGATGAAATTTATCTGTTTTCGCCCGCTTATGGAGTCGCGATTCCCGGTTCACAAGGGATTCGTCTGAGTGAGCGAACCCAACAGCCGAACGAGCCTGAAGGTGGAGGCGAAACCGGTGAAATCGTTTATAACGACATCGCAACGCTTTCCCAAGTCGTGGAAAATAATCAACTCTTGCGAAAATTGGACACGGATTTAGTTCCGTTCCCGGTCAACGCGGAACAGGCGAAAAAAACGATTGCCATCCTTTTGACCTCTCCCTGTATGGCGGCGCAACGGATGAGTCTCGTGCAAAGAGAACTCAGCGGCGAAGAGGCGATGGTCCTTTACCAGGCGTATCAGGATCAGGCGGATCGTTTTTCCAGAATTGCGAACATTGTCGAAGTTCGACATTCCCACCGTCCGCTTCGGGCGGCTTATGAACGGGAAACCTTTCCACAATGGGGCGAAACGCTCTTGGGGGCATTTTACGTGGAAACTCCGGAAATCAGGAATTACGATCTTTGGACCGAACACACCGGTAAAACCGCTGACGAGCGAAAAATGGAATTGACCCCGGAAAACAAACACTTTTCCTTGTGGATTGGACGGGTTCTTTATTTCAAGGGAAGACTTTCCGGACCGGAAAGTGCAATCACGTTTTTCCAAAAAGCCCGAATTTCAGATCGAGTCCTGGAAGAGCTGGCTCGTGATCCGGAAATGCATATGACTCAGGAAAAGCTTGCCGTTTACATGATCGCGAAACGGTATGCACAATACTGGCTCGGTTTGACCTGTTTGGAAAACGACCGAACGGTTTCCGCAATGGATTATTTTCTTGATGCGGAAAAAGACCCGGTCGTCTTGTCCGGCCAGCTTTGGAGTCATGCGATTGCCTATAATCTGGGACGAACCTTCGAACGCTTGGGGCAATACGCCGAAGCCATCAACCGATACGAGAAGAATTCCAGAGCCCCCACTGGACCGGGTAACGCCGTTCGAATGAAATGGTTGAAGGAGTTGGCGCAAGAATAAAGTACCGGTGCGGGAACCGGGGGGTGAGGCACTGCCACTTTTTGGCTTTTTTGCAATCTTACTATGACAGATCTGCCAGAAGATCGTCCCTAAACACATCGCTCTCAAAAACGCTTTCTTCCTGTTCGGAGAAATCGAACCATTCATTGTCGAACATTTCGCTGTCCGCCCAACCCAAATCCGTGAATGTAACACTATTCGATTTTTGTTCCCGATGTCGCGATTGGTCCAGGTCAAGCATTTGCCGCTTTCGCATTGTCTCCGCAAGGTCCGAAAGGTAGTTTTCCGTAATAGAAAACCGGCTTTCGCCCGCAGGTTGCATTGGGGCAACGAACAACACTATTTTCGGCAACGAAAATCCTGTTGTTTTTTGTTCCGGTTCCATTCCCGCAAAACTCCCGGCGAAAGATGGTGTCGTAGCAGGTGATTCCACAATTCTTTTCCTGATCGTGTAAGTCCCGACAGTAACAGTGTCTGTGACTCCGATGAAGTCGGTGGTTTTGACCGTAATCGTATAGGTTCCCGGTTCACGGAAATAATGTGTCACAAAAATTCGGCTTCTCGGACCGCCGAGAATTTCTGTCGGTTCCGAATCGTCACCCCAGTTCACCTCCCAATCCCGGATCGCACCGGAGAAGGTCGTCGCCGAAAATTCCCAATGGGTTACGGTTTTTTCGTACAGTTCTCCATCGGACGGGCCGGAAAACTCGTATACCGGCATCACCGGGACAGCCGCAACGGGAATTTCCGCATTCACCGGCAGGGCTGTGCGCTGGTCGTCAATCAACCTCTCGTTCGTGGTATAAATATCGTTATGATCATCGGCGGTGCCGTTGCCAATGAATGCCGTCGTTCCTTCAAGCACTATGGTACCACCATTGTTGCCGAGTCCGCCGCCGAATCTGTTTGCAGTGTTGCCCGTTATGATAACATCAATCAACGTCAGTTTTTTGGCGTTGCCGATGCCGCCATAGCCCTGTCTGGCCGTGTTGTTCGTGATTTTGCCACCGGTGATCGTTAATGTACCATAGCTGGTGTTACTGATGCCACCACCCCATTCCGCCGCGTTGTCTGAAATCGTACAATTTGTAACTGTTGCTGTTCCCTCGTTGTAAAGGCCGCCACCGGCAAACCGGAGCGATTCGTTGTTGCGGATTTTGCCGCCAGTGACCTCCAGTCTGCCGCCATTATAAATTCCACCGCCGGTGCCGCCGGTTGTCATGTTGCCGACAACCGCACAATTTTTCAATGTTGTGATGCCACGCTGGACGTAAATACCGCCGCCGTAAGAACTTGAGGTGTTTTTCAAAACGAAGGTATCAATGAGTTCCAGTGTACCGGTGCTGGCGACACCACCGCCGCGTCGGGCTTCGTTGCCGATAATCGTAGAGCCGGACAGGGTCAGGTTGCCGGCGTTACTGATTCCGCCGCCGTAGCCGGTAGTGGTGACGCCTCTGGTGAGGGTCAAACCGGCCAGAACAACCGTTGTGCCGGCGGTGATATTGAACACCCGCGATCTTTGGTCGGCGTCGATGGTGATATTGGCACCAGTCGCGCCGATAGTGAGATTTTTGTCGATGTACAGTTCACTGCCATCCAAGATGATGGTTTTTCCAAAGAGCGAGGCATCAAACGTGATCGCATCGCCCGGCTGTGCGTAGGCAATCGCTTCACGCAAGGAGACTTCACCGTCGAATTCGTCTTCGACGTCCTCCAAAGTCG
>Ga0099364_10015223_pt1 | contig 10155 bp, 5 predicted proteins | sample TergutTh196P3_FD_73070 | JGI IMG/M metagenome (GOLD analysis project Ga0099364, IMG submission 73070) | Microcerotermes parvus P3 segment gut microbial communities from Pointe-Noire, Republic of the Congo - Th196 P3 | ecosystem: Host-associated > Arthropoda: Insects > Digestive system > Gut ...
GGGAATAGTAACAGAAGTTAATCCGCTGTTAGTAAACGCCTGAAAATCTATCAATGTAACGCCGCTGCCGATGCTTACGGAAGTCAGATTCGATAAATATGCAAACACATTTCTGCCGATAGATGTTACTCCGTCGTCAATTATTGCGGTTGTGATGTATTGTCTATGCGCGTAAAATGGACTTGCTTGGAGCGAATAATTAGACATTTCGCCTTCGCCGGTTATGGTCAGCGTACCGTCGGCGCACAAAAACCAGTCAATATACTCGCCCACCTTGCCTTGTGCAAGAATATGAGTACAATCGTTGGTCTGTTCCGCTACGGTAATATCATACGCAAAAGCGCCGGTACTTTCATTTACTACTAAAATGCGATAAGTATCCGAAACGGCGGGCGCAAAAGAGCCTGACGCCAAAGATGCGCCATTAGAACTGTAAGAAGCCAATTCGTCCTGCGTCATTACGCCTTGTAAATCATCTCCCATGACAAATATTCGGTACATGCCCGCAGAAGCAAACTCGCCGGTTATTTGGTACGTGGCGCCGGCTTCCGCCACAAAACTGTGTCCTTTGCCGGTAAATGTTTCTATCGTCGCGCCAAGATTTACCTCAACCTTGTCGTCTTCTGTAACAGTTTCGGGGGTTTTGGTAGCAAGTGTTAGAAACGGATAGTCAATTTCGGGATAAGGAGTAATGCTTCCCGGCAATCGCAAATGCGGCGGCATTGCCACAGTAGAGCCGAAGCCCGGCAGCCTGCCGTTAGCCGTCGTCCAGCCGTTTTCGGCAGTAAAACGACCGCCCAGAGTACCATCGGCGTGGATAGCCTCGATGGTAATGTCGGAGCCGTTTTTAAAGTCGTAGGGACCAATGCTCCATGTTGTGCCGCCTTCGGGGTTTATCATGTCTGCAAAGGCGATGTTATTTTGCTCATTCAGGAAATCGCCTGTAATTCGTCCAAAGATTGTTCCGCTTGCCTCACGTGTAATACTTGGATTTAATGCAGCGTTGCTGTACACGGGATTGCCGGTTCCTGTTATTCCGCCTACTCTTGTTTCAGTTCCGGCTGCTGAAACGTTTATTGCGCCTGTTGCGTAGCAATTAGACACATCGCCGGAAGCGGTAATACTCCCTGTTACGCCGCCAATGTAAACACTTCCGTAACTTGTATTGGTAGCGTTTACTGCGCCTGTTGAATAACTGTTATTTATTTTGGCTCCGGCTGCAAATTCTCCTACTATACCGCCTGCAAAAATACTGCCGCTGGCAGCGGTAGCGTTTACTTCGCCTGTTGAAAAGCATTTTGATACAACGCTGCTGGTAGTAACATTTCCAATAAGTCCGCCAACTCTCATACCGCCACCTATTGTAGATGTATTAGTAGCGCTAACCACGCCCGTTGCCGAGCAGTTTTCAATATTACTTGTGGAACCGAAGCGTCCAAGCAGTCCGCCGACAATAGACTGTCCAACAGATAAAGCCGTTACTTTTCCTGTTGCATGGCAATCAGAAATGACGCCGCCTGACAAAACCCCAACTATTCCGCCTGCAAAGGCAGTAGAATTGGTAGCGTTTGAATTTACGGTAGCGCTTGAAAGGCAAAAAGTGATGGCGCTGTTGTCCATACTTCCCGCAATCCCGCCTGCATAAGAAGTAGTTTCTGACGACGCATTGAGCGTACCGCTTGAGAAGCAGTTAAACAGTACGCCGCCGCCTCTGACGTATCCTGCCACGCCGCCAACGCAGAGGTTGGAACGGTTGGAAACAGTTATTTCAAAGTTTTCAACATTCAAATCTTTGACAGTACCGCCATCAACAAGACCAAACAAACCTGAATAAATAACGAGCGAGTAATTTACCTCCAAGTCTATTTTCAAGCCTGTAATTCGCTTGTTGTTACCATCGAAAACGCCTTTGAAAGGACGGTCGAGAGTGGTTGTCACATAGCCTCCTATTGGCGTCCAGCCTGCGCCTGCGGCGTATGCCGACAGGTCAATGTCATTTTCAAGTCGGTAATGCTTGTCGTTGAAGTCTGTATCGCCGTCGTTTACTAATTGCGCCAGCTGCGCCAGTTGCGCGGCAGTGGTAATGACAAATGGCGATGTTTCCGAGCCGTTTCCGCCCGAAAATGTTTGCGCCCATGCCTGCGGCGGCGCCAGCAGGAATATCAGGGCGATGAATATAAACCTCGCCCCGATTGTATAGACGTGGCATGCCGCGTCTCTACAGCGCGATACGCCTTTCATGGCGTCGTACATTCCGCTGATAGCGGATAAAAAGGATAATTTTTTCATTGTTACAAATTTTTTTATTATTTATTATATTAATTATTACTTATTTACACTGTTTTTCGTTTTGGTTTACACGTAAAATCAAAAAGCGTGGAAACTGTTCTTGTACGGTCTTTCAGGTTTCCACGCCCACTCTATCTTACAAGTTTTCCACGCCGCACGTGCGACGTTTACTAACCTGCTCTTGATAGAGTAACTCGAAACAATCGAATTACGTGTGGAATTGAAAGACCAAGAACATAGCAAACTGCTACTTATTTTTATATTTTTGTGCTTTTATATTGTCATAGGCAATGTTTTAGTGTTATCAACTTAACTAAAAATTATATTTCAGTTATTTGTTTCATCGCGTCAGTATTTCCTTCGCGAATATTTTGGAACCAATTTCGTCGTTCCTGCAATGTCATACCATTTGTAGCCACTGCAATTTTTTCTTTCACATTGCGAAAGAAACTTACAGTATCAAAATCATTTTCTTCAAATTCTTTGTTTTCAATCCTTTCAAAGAGTTTTCTTGTTGGCGTTTCAAAATCCACATCATAATATCCACCCATTACCGAGGTATCAATATAAATTCGCTGTCGAACAAAACTGCTTGTATTCATCTTCATTACGATTTGATAAAAATTAACTGCCGCAAAAGTACAAAAAATTTTTTTTAGCAAAAAAATTTTTTTTGTCGTTAGTCGGCAGTCGTTAGTCGTTAGCAAGTCTAACGACTGTGAATTAATGACTTATAACTGATATTCGTGTAAACCAATATGTCAAAGAACTTTTTTTCAGTTATTAGTTTTCAGTTCTCAGTACATCATTTCTGAAAACTGAAAACTGAAAACTAATGACTAATAACAGAAAACTACATAAAATCTATTTTCCACCCCTTGTCCGTTTTGGTAAGGCGTTGGTTGTCGGTGCTTTCGCGTCCGCTTTGATAAACAAGTTTGATTGTTACCGTTGCGCGTTCACCGCTACTTGAGATGCTTTCTTCCAGAATTTCAAAACTCACAACAGGGTTTTCCCTGTGCATGTGTTCAATAAATTCCAGCATCATCTTCTTTTCTTCCGTTGTGGCTTCCGTCGGAATATCAAAATACTTCAAACAACCGCTAAAATCGTTCTTTATCAACGCATTAAACGATCGTTCTACTACTTTTGACGGGCTGTCGCTACCGCCGCCGCCGCCACACGAAACTAAACTCATTACTGCTATTAAGCAACTAAAAACAAAATATCTATTCATTATGTATTGATTTATAAAAATTATTAAAAAAATTACTGTTTTGGTCTGACAAACACTGAAAAAGCGCCGCTTTCCTTTGCGGTTTGATCGCCAATCATATATTGTTCGCCGTTTCTCCAGAGCGTTGCTATGCCGTCAACATCGCCTGCCACATATACGTCGTTGCCAACTGCATACACGGAGTTTGCTCCGGCAAGTATAAGATTGGGATTGGAAGAAATATCGAGCCTTTCTGCATTTCCATTTTTGCTAATCCATGCGCCATTGACGTTGACGGTTATGTCTATTGTATCGCCCGAACGCCAAGACACTGAAGAATGTCGAGCCACTGCGTACACGTCGTTGCCCGTCACAAAAACGGAAGTAATCGTCCTGTTGCCCGTAATGCCGGTCGTTTGCGCTTGTCCGTTTTTCCAAAGCGAACTTCCGCCAATATAGACGTCGCCACCGGAAACGAATACGCTACCGTGCGTAAAATGTACTATATTTACCGAAAAATGCTCCATATCATATTTATTTTTGTTTTTTACAGATAGTCTGGATGCAAAAGTACAAAATATTTCGATTGTTTGTATTTTTTTCTTATTTTTGCACTTATTTTTGAAAGAGTAAGTTTCTATGAAAACCTGCATAGCATTATTAAGAGGCATCAACGTTGGCGGGAAAAACATTATCAAAATGGAACAGTTGAAGCAAGTTTTTGAAGATATGGGATTTTCCGAAGTGAAAACATACATTCAAAGCGGCAATGTTATTTTCAAAACACAAGAAGCCGAAAAGTTGAAATTGACGGAAACAGTTGAAAATAAACTGTTTCAAGCCTTTTCAGCCGAAATAAAAACGCTCATTCTTACGATTGACGATTTGGCAGAAACGGTAAAAAACGCGCCCGAAAATTTTGGCATTGCACCCGAAAATTTTCGTTATGACGTGTGGTTTCTACTGCCTCCGACAATGGTAGAAGATATTGTATCAAATATCCGTTTGCGCGAAGGAGTAGATTTTTTGCAGACTGGAAAAAATGTAATTTATACTTCGCGTCTTACAAGTCAAATGGGTAAAAGTTATTTTTCCAAAATCATACAAACTCCTGTTTATAAAAGTCTTACAATTAGAAATTGGAACACTACAACAAAACTTTTGAAACTGGCAACGGAAAGGGAAATGGAATAGTAATTATTATGCCGACGAATGAAATCCAAGAACTCACCATGTTTTTTACCTCACCCTGTACTCCAAATCCGCGCCTTCTAAAAATCCAACAAATTCCTTGTTCATGCCAACTTTCTGGTTTCGCGAAAACATATCTATTGTCTGATTTGTTTCGGGGTCAATGATTTTGAAATACAGCATAACATTGCCCCTGTTTGCCTCTACGCTGACGTTCAGTTCGTTCACCAAATCATCGGTGATACGGTCTAACGGCAATGTAACCGACACGTTTTTGAGCGCTTTTTCGCGCACTTCGTTCAAATAGACAATGCTGCGTATTTTGGTTTCAAAATCTTTGCGATAACTGTTAAATTGAAAACTTCCCTTGATAAACAGCGGTGCGCCTTCAACAATGAATTTCTGGAATTTTTCCAAATCCTGCCCGAAAAAACGCAGTTCTGTCGAGCCGCTGAAATCTTCCAATGTCAGCGAAGCCCACGGTTTTCCGTTTTTGCTGATGGCATGACGCGCAGAAGTTACCAATCCTGCAATAGCAAATTCTTTACCATCTTTCTTTGTGATTTGAAAATCGGCTAATTGCGTGTTTGTCAGATGTTTTATTTCTAAACGGAACGGATCAAGCGGGTGCGCCGAAAGATATATGCCTATCAGGTCTTTTTCGCGGTTGAGTTTTTCGAGTATGCTCCATTCGTCTGCCTGCGGTATATCGGGGCGTGTTATGGCAATGGCGTCGCTTCCGCCGAAAAGCGAAATTTGATTTTCCTGCGTGTCGGACTGCATTTTGCCGCCGAATCGCAGCAATACTTCCGTAAATGTTTCGCCGCTCGCATTTTCGGCAAAAAAATGTTCGCGCCTTACTTCCTTAAAATTGTCGAAAGCCCCTGATTGCGCAAGCGCTTCCATGCTTTTTTTGTCTATGCTTTTTTTGTTATTAGTTGTTTGTACGCTTACCCGTTCAATAAAATCAAAAATATCCCTGTACGCGCCGTCCTTATTGCGTTCATCAACGATGCAGGCAACGGTATTGACGCCAACGCCCTTAACGGCGCCAAGTCCAAAACGGATATTTCCCTGACTGTTTACCGTGAAGGTGAGGTTACTTTCGTTCACGTCGGGGCTTAAAACCTCAATTCCCATGCGGCGACACTCGTCCATAAACTTGGTGATTTCCGTGATGTTCGAGATGTTGCGGCTCAACACTGCCGCCATGTATTCCGAAGGATAATTCGCCTTGAGATACGCCGTTTGGTAAGCCACCCACGAGTAGCAGGTTGCGTGCGATTTGTTGAACGCATACGAGGCGAAACTTACCCAGTCGTCCCATATTTTATTTACCGCCTTTTCATCGTGACCGTTGGCATTACAACCCGCTATAAACTTATCTTTCAGGGCGTTCATCGTTTTTATCAGTTTTTTGCCCATTGCCTTGCGAAGTTCATCGCTTTCGCCGCGCGTAAATCCTGCAAGGTCGCGGCTCAAAAGCATCACCTGTTCCTGATATACCGTAATTCCGTAGGTTTCCTTTAAGCGCGTTTCCATCACGGGAAGGTCGTAGGTTATTGGTTTGCGTCCGTGCTTGCGGGCAATGAAATCGGGAATGTAGTCCATCGGACCCGGACGATACAGGGCGTTCATCGCTATCAAGTCTTCAAATTTGCTCGGGCGCAACTCGCGAAGATATTTTTTCATGCCGTCCGACTCGAACTGGAACGTGCCGGTTGTTTCGCCCTTGCTGTAAAGTTCGTAGGTTTTTGCGTCGTCGAGCGGAATAGCGTCAATATCAATCTCCTCGCCGTGCCGCTGTTTGATGTTTGCCAAGGCTTCCTTAATGATTGAAAGCGTCCTCAATCCCAGAAAATCCATTTTCATCAGTCCAACGTCCTCAATCAGAGTGCCTTCGTATTGGGTTACGAGAATATCAATATTGGTTTCCTTGTCGGGAACAGTGCTGATTGGCACAAAGTTAGTGAGGTCTTCGGGACCAATCACTATTCCGCAGGCGTGTACTCCTGTTTGGCGTATGGTGCCTTCGAGCATTTGCGCGTATTTGATAGTGTCGGAAATCAGCGAATCGGACGATTTGAGCGCCTCTCGCATTGCCGGAACGCTTTCTATGGCGCTCTTTATGTTCATTTTTTTGTCGCGCGGTATTTCGTCAATCAGTTTGCTCAATCGCTCGGCTTCGGAAAGCGGTACATTTTGCACCCTCGCCACGTCTTTGATAGCCGATTTTGCAGCCATAGTGCCGAATGTTACGATATGCGCCACTTTTTCGCGTCCGTATTTTTCGGTAACCCATTGAAGCACCTGTCCGCGCCCGTCGTCGTCGAAATCAATGTCAATATCGGGCATCGAGATGCGGTCGGGGTTAAGAAATCGCTCGAAAAGTAGGTCGTATTTAATGGGGTCTATATCGGTGATACGCAGGCAATACGCTACCGCCGAGCCTGCCGCCGAGCCGCGCCCGGGACCAACCGCAACGCCCATCTTGCGAGCCGCGCCAATAACGTCCTGTACTATAAGAAAATATCCGGGATAACCCATTTTTTTGATTGTTTCCAATTCAAAATCAATACGTTCTCGAATTTTATCGTCAAGCGCGGCGCCGTATCGTTTTTCGGCGCCCTCGTAGGCTATGTGCCGCAAATAGGCGTCGGCGTCGTCAAAACCTTCCGGCAACGGAAAATCAGGCATCAGAGGGGCGCTGTTGATGTCGTAAAATTCGACTTTTTCGGCTATTTCGTTGGTGTTTTCGAGCGCTTCGAGATGGTCGGGAAATATTGCCGCCATTTCTGCGCGGGTCTTAAACCATTCCTGCTTGGTGTAGCGCAAGCGTTTGACGTCGTTTACATTGGCTTGCGTACTGATGCACAGAAGGCGGTCGTGCGCTTCGGCTTCGTTTTCGTTTACGAAATGCACATCGTTAGTTGCAATACATTTTACGCCGAGTTTCTTCGACAGTTCAACAAGCGCGGGAACGACCTGCTGCTGCCGCTCAAACACATCGGTAGCGGCGCCGGGCTTGTTGGTTTGGTGACGTTGAAGTTCAAGATAAAAATCGTCGCCAAAACGTTCCTTAAACCACAGAATAGCCTCTTCGGCAGCGGCAATATTGCCGTCTGAAACGTAACGCGGAATTTCACCCGCAACGCAAGCCGAAGTAACAATAAGCCCCTCGCTGTATTTTTCAAGGATTTCCTTGTCAATACGCGGTTTGTAGTAAAATCCTTCAATGTAGCCAAGTGAAACCAACTTCACCAAATTGTGGTAGCCTTTTTTGTTCTTTGCCAACAAAATCAGGTGGTTATAGTTTCCGCTTCGGTCTTCCTTAACTTTTCTGTCGAATCTGTCGGTAGGCGACACGTAAACCTCGCAACCTATAATGGGTTTGAACGGTTTGTCTGTTTTTGCGCTCGCTGCTGCGGCACAATTAAAAAACTCCTTAACGCCGAACATGTTTCCATGGTCGGTAATCGCCATTGCGTTCATGCCGTCGGCTATTGCCTTGTCAATCAGCGCGGGTATTTGCGAGGCTCCGTCAAGAGTGGAGTACTGCGTGTGTACGTGTAAATGTATGAAGTTGGTCATAATTTTTAATTTCTTACCGAAGGGTTTGTCCTTGATTCTCTTGCTATTACAATATCGTTAGCCACATCGCCGCGTATCAACGCCCAGTGAAAACGCAAATGGTCATTAAAGGTCCATCGTCTACCGTCCATTTCTCCGTAACTGACTAACGGCATATCGTTGTACAACGGACGTGTAATTGCGATTAATTCGTCCCAGTATTTTAATCCATTTTCCAAATAAGCGATTGCCTGTTTTTTGTTTTCTTCGCCGCCTTGTGTTCTATATGTTTGCAATGCAACGGCGCCCTTTATTTTTTCTGCGAAATGCAACCCCAGATAAGACCATGCCTTTATGTCGGCTACCTCGTACATAAGCGCTTTATCACTGCCAACGTTTATGTCTTTTACCAATTCCAGCGCCTTGTTGCAGTCGCGTATAAGCATATCAATCAAAACAGGCGGTGTTACTCTGTCTGCTCCGAATGTTCTTCCTTGTGCCGTTGCGAGTACATATTCCGCAACAGATACATAATCAGGGTCTAATGGCGGTTGGTTTATAAACCTGTCTACCGTAATATAGAATACCCCTGTCCTGTGGTTTTGTCCGCCACGATACACTAACGACATCATTCCTTCGCTGTAAAGGGTGAAATCCCACGTATAGTCGAAAGACGAAGCAAAACGAAGCGGCACGGCGCCGGCTAAAGACGATGCCTCTAACAGATTTCTGCCATTATTTCCGTAGCGACGCATAAATTCTGCATGAAACACCTCGTCGGACGTATTTGGGTCATACAGAAACCGTCCCCAGAGTTTGTAAAACAGCCACTGTCTCTCGAAAGCATATTTCCAGGGTCGGTCAGGGTCGGTAGTGAAATAATCTTTTGCAGGAATATATTTTTCCGAGCCTATGAAATAACCTCCCACGTAGGGTTGAGAATTCATATTTACGTGAGCGCGCACGAAAGAGGGAACGCCCCAGCGAAGGCAAAAGAAATCATCATTGCGCACGTGCCATGCAATTTTGTATTTGTCGGATACAGGATTCCAATAGGTGTCAGTCAGTTCGCCTCCATGCACTTTAACTAACTTTGGCGTTGAATGTCCATGCGACCAGTTAAATTTAGCCTCTACCCAAATAGGACCTTCCGTGAAGCCCATTTCGGCTTCCTGTTCGATAATAGCCCTTGTCAAAAGTTCGGCTTCAACGCTTGTACTGCCTGCCATAACGCGATTAGCCGAAGCGGGCATTCTGTGTATATATTTGGTTTTACGATTTGCCTGCATCATACCCGCTACAAGAACCTCCATTGACCATTCTTCGCGTTCCTCAGGCGTCATTCCTGCCATTCCCTCGCCAAGCGTAGGTCCTAAACCCGTCAAATCAGGATATTCATTCAAAACCTGCGCCACAGATTCCCGTATATAGCGCTTAACAATTTCCGAAGTATCCGCATCTATATAAAAGTGACGTTCCTCGTTTATAACAGGCAGATTATGATACCGAGCAAACTCGGTGGTTGTAAAAATGTTATACCACAGGATATACGTTTCAATACCTCTTTCCTTTGCCATTCTAAAAATGCTTCTGTACAGCGTTTGCCATTCTTTGAACTCTTCTTCTGTAAAAGGGCTTGCCTCCGGAAAATTTTTCGGCATAATCATGTAGTGAAACGGATGTAAATTCCACAAAGTAAGCACGTTGAATCTATTTTCCGACATCATGTCAAGATATGTTTCCCAATATGCGGTATCACGGCATATTTCCATGTGCTGATGAATGGTAATGCTGTGACGGTAACTGTCCCACGGCAGGTTGTGTTTCAATGCGCGAAACTCAAGCCCCGGTTTCTCATCTTTTTGTCGGCTGTCATTCAACGCTATCCC
>Ga0099364_10015224_pt1 | contig 10154 bp, 5 predicted proteins | sample TergutTh196P3_FD_73070 | JGI IMG/M metagenome (GOLD analysis project Ga0099364, IMG submission 73070) | Microcerotermes parvus P3 segment gut microbial communities from Pointe-Noire, Republic of the Congo - Th196 P3 | ecosystem: Host-associated > Arthropoda: Insects > Digestive system > Gut ...
ATCATCTCTGTTTCTACCCAGGCTTCAAACCCGCCGGTAAGCGGCACCAATGCACGAATCGGTTCTCCCCGTTTCTCGCTTTCAAGATCGGCAACCGGTTTGTCAAAAATCAGCGTTCCTGTACCTCTGGCCGGGAGAGGAAATTGATAAAGTTTACCCGATTGCGTTACGGCCCGAACCGTTTTTGTCTCGGAATTGTAGGTGGGTTCCTCCACGAGCGGATCGGCCAGTTGCGTTTCCCAAAGAGATTTTCCGTCTTCCAGCGCAAACGCTTTGATTGCGGTTCCGTTTTGTCCGCGATACCGGAAGGTTCGGAACACCGTGTTTTCGATTCGCCGAAGGGGTGCAAGCGTTGTTGTCAGCGAGTCCGTAATTCGCAAGGGAACCAGCCGGTTGCGCGACGGTTGAATTTCGTAAGCGGTCAATTCCTGACCGGAAACCCAAAGGTCCCGGCCAAACAAACCGAGATACCGGGGCGAACTCCGCTGGTCGTTTTCCGCCCCTGATCTTTCGTTTGGCGCACCTTCGGCAAGGAGTTTGAGCGGAACCGTTGCCGCCGGGTCGTCGTCCCATTGGTAAAGGTAAACGGTGCCAGCATTCGACGCGAGAAAAAGGCGACGACCATCGATCACGGGAGCCGTTTCCACAGCACCCCGCAACGAAAGCGTTTGAAGCAGGTTCAGTTCAATTTTTTCCACGTCGGTGATTTCATAGACTTGCAACGCCGTGGTTTGCGGTCCCGTCTGCTGTGCAACCAAAAGATAAGGACCGAACAAAAACGGGGCGGTCCGAATCGTTCCCGGCAAATGTCCCAGATAAAGGCTTTCAATCGGTTGCTCCCCTTGTGGTGATTCCTTCAAAGGGCAAAGATACAACGTCGTGCGGTGGGCGAGTTGAAAAAACCGCTGGTTTGCCTCATCAACAAGCGGGGCAACGTTGGTTTTTTGCGGAAATTGAAAATACCCGGCAATTTGACCGGATTGAACATCCATTTGGAAACACTTGCCCGATTCGGTTGTCAAAAACAGCGTCGAAAGCACCTTGTTCGGCGGCAACTCCGCCAGTCGGAACGGTTCGCCGATTTTCACACGAAACCGCACCTCACCGGAAGCAGCGTCCAATCGGATGAGTTCCCAGGTTCGGTAATCGACAAGCAAAACGTCTTCTTTTTCTGCAGAAACGGGAAGCGGTATGACCGAGGGCATGCGGCCTTGTGATAGTAAAGAACCGCCGACCGTTTTTTTCCAGAGAACTTTGCCGTCCGTACTTTGCACGGCAAACACGGACCCGGCGGCGTAAACATAAAGATTGCGAACCGATTGCGTCGCGTTTGATTCGGCGGCTTTGCGATTGGCGAGAACGATAATATTGTGTGCATCTTCCGAGTTGCCCGGTTCGGTGTTCGCCCCCGCAAGAACGTTTCCTTCAATGAACCGAACCGCTTGTTTTTCACTTTCGCTAATCAATCGGAGCAGATCGACGAACCGCGCGTCGTTTTCAATACCGGGATACTCGATTTGCAAGCTCACCATTTTCTCGTAAGCGTTGGCAATATTGGTATTTTCCAAGTGAGCTTTGACTCCCTCTCCCGTAATAAGCAGGCGGTCATCTTTGGCGATTTCCCGCCTGGTAAAATTGATGTTGACCTGTGTTCTTTGGATCCGATCCACCGGTTGCGACGAGACAGGCACATGCTTTTGAATCAGCAGCATTGCCTCCTCAGCGTTGGCAAGCAAGCCGGCATCTTTTTGGTCTTTCGCCTGAATCGCAAGGTTTTCGGCGATGGTCGGGAGCATTGCGGTCAGTTCCGGGTCCGCTTCTTTGCGATACTCCGGTTGAAGTACGATTTTTGCGATTTCCTCTTTCGCGACGGCAAGAGCACCGGGCCAATCGCTTTTCGCGTCCGTGATAAGCCGCATTTTCGAGAGCGACAGGCGAATCTCCGCAACCGTAACGCCGGTGTGATTGGGGAAAAGTTTCAGGTAATCAGAGTATTCCTTGATCGCTTCCGAGTAATTCCCGGAATCGCGGGCTGCGTTGGCTGCATTGAGATACTCGTCGGCACCCCGACGGTAGATTGCGAAATACAGCAAGGTAATCAGCATCAAGAGCAAAAGAATCCCGCCGGCTCCGTACAGGAGCAGTTTTGAGTCCCAGGGATTGGTTGCCGCTTTCTTGAATCGGACTTTTTTCGATGAAAAAACCGGAGAAACCGGGAGTGAATTCTCCAACTCCTCCGCAAGGTCCGCCGGAAAAGAGGGAGGTGCTGGCGGCTTTGGCAATTTGGGCGGTTTTTGTAGTTTAGGCGGCTTCGGCGCGGAGGGTTTTGGCGGTTCAGGAAGGGTTTTCGGAGCAGGAGTATCATCAGACAGAAGCGACAGGTTTTCCTCCTGATCGAGAATTTTCAGGATATTTCCTGCAATCGCCTTGGTAATGATTCCTCGCTCCACAAGCCGTTCTGCGAATTCTTCGGCGGAAGTCGGTGTGTGAGACCGGGCGATTCGTTCCTGTAAACCTTCAGCAAGTTCTTGGGAAATCACCTTTTTCCGGGCAAGCAGCCGAATGAATTTTTCCGCGTCGATCATAAATCAGAAACTCAAACCGTAAACAAATGGGAAATCCAAACCAGCAAAGGGCACGAGAAAGACCGGTTTTTTACTCTTCTTCCCTTTTGGGAAATAAGGAAGAAGGCGAATGTCAGCAAAAAAAATCTATGCCCAATGTCCTAAATTTCAACACTTTTTCCAATTTCATAACCAATTGGTTTACGTTTTTAAGTGGGGAATGACTTGTCCACGATTTCTTTGATCTCCAAAATTGTTTTCAGCAATGTTCCCAAACCATCGAGAGGAACCATGTTTGGTCCATCGCTGGGGGATTCGTCCGGGTTAGGGTGTGTTTCGATAAACAAGGCGTCGATCCCAACGGCGGCGGCTCCCCGTGCAAGCGGAGGAACCATTGCACGGTTTCCGCCAGTCGCAAACCCGAGTCCGCCTGGTTCCTGAACGCTGTGTGTCCCGTCGAAAACGACCGGTGTTCCGATATGCCGCATCTCGACCAAGGCACGCATGTCGTTCACCAAGCGGCTGTAACCGAAAAATGTTCCCCGCTCCGTTAGCAGAATGTTTTGACAGCCGCACGATTCGAGTTTGGAAACGACATGTTTCATGTCGAACGGCGCAAGATATTGCCCTTTTTTCACGTTGACCGCTTTGCCCGTTTTCGCGGCGGCGACAAGTAAATCGGTTTGACGTGCCAAAAACGCCGGAATCTGGACCAAATCGCAAACATTTCCAACCAGTTTCGCTTGGTACGATTCGTGAATATCGGTTGTCGTCGGGAGACCATATTTGCGGTTCACGTAAGCAAGCATTTCCAATCCTTTTTCGGGACCGGGACCACGAAAACCATGGATGCTCGTCCGGTTCGCCTTATCAAACGAACCTTTGAACACGACATTGACCGGAAATTCTTTCGAAAGGGTGACGAGTTTTTCCGCGATTGGGTCAAGAACCTGTTCCTGAAGAACACAGGGACCAGCGATGAGCAACAAATTTTCGCCGCGACCGCACTTGTAAGGACCAATAATTGCCGGGTTATTCATAGAGGAGAGATGGAGAGAAAGTGGAGGTATGGTTTTATTCTGTTTTCGGTTCCCGGTCTTTGCGGTAAAATCCAATTTTTTCTAGTGCTTTGTACACTTCTTCCAGTGTTTTTTCACCGAAGTTCGGCACCGACAGCAGTTTTTGCGGATGAGTCTTGAGTAGTTCGCCAATTGTTGTCACTCCCAGTTCGTCAAAACAGTTTGTCGTTCGAACCGGCAACCCCAGTTCCGAGGTACTCATTTGCAATTTCTTTTCAAGCTCAATCTCTTTCAACTGCGTTTCATTCAATTTGATTCGAGTGGACATATTTAATTATGAATTACGAATTATGAATTATGAATTTTTTTTTGTTTTTTCATTCACAATTTTCTTCCCTTGTCGGTTGTGGGTACGGAAAAGAGCGGGTTTTCCGTGCCAGTGAGCGGATCACCGAGAGAGGTATTATCCAAACGATTTTGGATTTGGTCAAGGTAATCACCGGACAATTCGAAGCCGAGATACCGCCGGTCCAACTTTTTTGCGACACAGGCCGTTGCTCCACTTCCGAGAAAGGGGTCAAGTACGATCTCACCCGGATTTGACGAGACTTTGATGATTCGACCAAGAACCTGCTCCGGCATTTGGCAGGAATGCCAGCCGGTTCGCTCTTTGAATGTTCCGCAAACACGGGGATAAAACCAAACATCTTTATCGCCGGAAAAACTTTCGGCAACATCATGCGGGCGAAGAATCCAGGTATCATCCGGAACTCGTCCTTTGGGATTTGCCCGTTTGTCAGCGTAAACCAACTGCCGTGCACTGGGAACACGAATCGCCTCGTCGTTGAATGTGAAGGATTTCGCATTTTTGACGAAATGAAAAAGGTGAGTGTGCGAACGGGTAAATTTTCTGGAACAATGAACACCGAAGGTATAATACCAAACCACCCAGCTACGGCAATGAAAACCGAGTTCCCGGGTTGCGAGGACTTTCAGTTCGGCAGCGTAATCATCGCCGATTGCCAGCCAAAACGTCCCGTCCGTCTTCAAAACGCGGTAAACTTCGGCCATCCAGGCTTTTGACCAGTCCAAGTATTCGTCCGCCACGAGTTTGTCGGAATACTTGTCGTACTCATACCCAATGTTAAACGGCGGATCGGCGAACACCAAATCGGCGCAACCCGTCGGCAATTTTTCCATTCCCTGAACGCAATCGCCATGCTCCACCCGGTCCAATACCGGAAAAAGCCGCCCTTGGGGGGATCCTTCTCTGGATAGCATAAATGTCTGGCTTGTTTTTGTGGATTTCTCTCCCATCCTCTTCATTGTAGTCAGGTTGCCGTAAAAAACAAGACACAATTTCCGGTTCATTTTTCCTCTTGACTTTTCCGGTTGTAGTCATTACACTTCCCCGACTTTAGAAAACAGGTGGCGAGAAAACCTGAAAATTGTTAAAAAACCGGGATAATCAACAGTTAAAATGACTACTCCCGTAATTTGCTAATCGTTTTTGTCGAGTGAGAGATTTTTCGTTCCGCTCCCTATAACGTCGGACTTATGAAACGTTCAAATTTTGCTTTAGCTTTCGTGTTTCCCGTACTGCTTGGCTTTGTTTTGGCAATGCCGGTGCTTCCCTCCTATTCACAGACGGGAAGTTCTCCGAAATCGACAAACATTTCGGGTTCGGCAAAAATTCCAGTCCAAGCGAGTCAAAACTCACTGCGACGGACTAACCCGCTTCGGACGGAAATCATACAAACCAACGCCATACAACAGGTTTCCGGGACCGCGACTCCAAAGTCTCCGATTACACTTGCTTCTCCGCAACGAACAAGTACCGAATCGATTGAGGACTTCGATATACCGATTGATTTGGAGGTTTTTTCGGATTCCGACTCGGATTTCGATAACGCTCCAAGAGTGGACGCTCCCGTTCCGAGTCTTTCTGAAGGTTTTGACGACGATCAAAACATGAGTTCTTCCTTCGGTCTTTCGGAGGCACTGGATGATCTGGGGCAATTTCCCGATCCGATTTTGCCCTTCTCGGGTCAGATGGGAACAGAGGCGGTTACGCCACAGAATGCTCAACCGATGGCTCAGGTTGATCCGTCGGCAACCGTCAATTTGCCAGGGTCGGAATCCGGTTTGCTAGTCCCCCCAAGTCCGAGTGTACGCGGCATAACCAATCAGCGAATTGCGCAATCACAGTCGCAAGCCAATCTGCGAGTTGCGAGTAATCAAATTCGGCAGCCTTCACTGGCACAAAACCCGGCAGTGCAAGAATTTGCGGAAGGAACCGGCATTCCCGGTCCCGGCAGTCTGGAAGGGAGTCAGATGCCGCAATTGGTTCTTGAAAAACTTGCTCCGGCGGAAGTTCAGGTGAACCAGCCGGCTACTCTAAAAACCGTTGTCAAAAACGTCGGTCCAACAACGGCGAAGGAAATCGTGCTTCGAGATCAGATTCCGCGTGGAACGCGTCTGGTTTCGACCAATCCGAGGGTCTCCGCCGGGGAAGGAGGCGATCTGTACTGGTCGCTCGGTTCACTTGCCCCGCAGGAGGAGATCGCCGTCGAAATGACCGTCATTCCGCTTGCCGAAGGGGAATTTGGAAGCGTCGCAACACTTCAATTTACGTCGGAGGCATCCGGTAAAACAGTTGCCACCCGTGCAATGCTTGACTTGGAAATCACAGCCAGCCCGGAAGTTTTGCTTGGTGAAAAAATCACCTACACCCTGACACTCAGCAATCCCGGCACCGGAACGGCAACCGGAGTCGTTTTGGAATTGCATGTCCCGGACGGTTTGGAGCATGAAAGGGGGCGAAGTCTCGAATTTTCCGTAGGGGAGATCAAACCAAAAGAGACGAAGCAGTATCCTTTGGTACTTTCGACGAAGGCGGCAGGAGAGATCGTGCTGGAACTTCTCGCTCGTGCCGACAATCATCTCGAAGCGGTTGCCGAATCGCGGGTGGCAGTACTTGCCCCGGACTTGATGTTGGAGATTACCGGACCGCGACAACGATTTTTGAACCATAAAGTTGCCTATACTCTCACGGTTGCCAATCCAGGCACGGCTTCGGCCCAGGATGTTGATCTGGTTGCCAAACTCCCGGCGGGCATGAAATTTGAAAACACCGATTCGGAAGGGGTTTACAACAGTGAAACACATACGGTTCACTGGATGCTTGTGGAATTGCCCGCGCAGGCTTCCGGAGAAATCGAACTGGTGCTTATTCCACAACGGGAGGGAGAGCAAACGATCCGGTTTGAAGGGGTCGGACAAGGCCACCTGAAGGCGGACACAGCGCTGGATGTCAGCGTTCAAGGAATTCCGTCACTCTCATTTGGAGTGGTGGGCTTGACGAATCCGGTTGAAGTCGGTCAAACGGCAGCTTACGAAATCAAAGTTCTCAATCGCGGTACCCGATCAGCGAACAATGTCAAGATTCATGTCCGCCTTTCAGAAGGAATGCAGTTCGCGGCCGCCGAAGGTCCGACACGACACCATGCGAACGCCGGCATGATCCAGTTTGATTCCCTGGCCGTTCTGGAACCGAAGCAGGAAAAGACATTTAAGTTTACCGCGAAATGTCTTGAGGTCGGCGATCATCGTATCAGCGTTTCCCTCAGTTCCGACGAACAGAAAACACCGGTTACGAAAGAAGAAAGCACATTGGTCTACGGCGATGAATAGCGGGAGAATGGTGCAAAGTTACCCCAGTCACAGAATAAAATATCAAGCATGTTTGAACAGGCCATTCAGGATAATAACAGTCAGGATCATAGCAGTTATGATGAGGTGATTTACGACAAATTACCTCACAAACAGGGAAATTTGCGGCTTTTGGAAACCATCGGCGATCTTTACGGCGTCGAACCGGTTGACATTCACTGTTGCCGCGTCCTGGAACTTGGAACGGCGACGGGAAAAACAATCATCCCGCAGGCGGAAGAGTTTCCCGACAGCCGTTTTCTCGGAATCGATCTTTCTCCAACCCAAATCGAGGCGGGAAAAGAATTTCTGCGTTCGCTTAACTTGCGGAATATTGAGCTTCGTGCCGCAAATCTCATGGAGATTGACGAAAGCTGGGGAAAATTCGATTACATCATTTCCCACGGCGTCTATTCCTGGGTCCCGCTGGTGGTCCAAGAGAAAATGCTGGAGATTTGCCGCACGAATCTCAGTCCTAACGGCCTGGCGATGATTTCGTACAACACATACCCCGGCTGGCATTTTAAGGAATGTGCCCGGAATCTCATGCTTTTGCATTCCAAGCAGGCGAACGAGTTTTTTGATGCGAAAACGGAAATTCAGCAAGCGAGGGCGTTTCTCAATTTTACCGCCGATGTCGTTGCCAAGCAAAAACCGAGTTATTTCACCCAATTTCTCGCCGGGATGCGGGAACATCTCCAAAGCGTTGACGATCATTATTTGTTCCATGAATACCTTGAGGCGGAAAATTCCCCCTGCTATTTCCTGGAGTTTTGCCGAAGGTTACAGGAGAAGGGATTGCAGCATGTTTCCGATTTTGATTGGACCAATTATCAAACCTGGAAAAAAGACCCGCAGTTGAACCATTTGATCGAGGCAACGCAAAACAACATCATTTCAGAACAATATGTGGATTTCATCGTCAACCGGACATTTCGCTCCAATGTGATTTGTCACGGCAATATTGATGTCCGGTTGCGGGATGATCTCGTAAACCGGTATCACTTTTTTAAGCCCAACGATTGTGTTATCAAATCAGTCGAGTCCAATGGTCCTGCGCCGCCGAGTTGGCATTTTTCGCGGGGATCGGCGATGGAAGTCTCGCTTCCGTGCGGTCCGCTTGTGGATTTGGTCTGTGAGTACCTCAACCATAATCGTAGCGGATTTTTCACGCTTCAAAGTCTTTGGGACGCTATCCGTCCGCAACTGGAGCCTCACCTTCTTGCCGGAACGGTCCATCAAGACAATTTGCTCAAAGTCTTCGATCAATTGGTCCGGCTGGAGCTTGTCCGAGCCGTTTTGCATCCGCCGACCGACCGAACCGGCGATCCGCGGCGTCCCTACGTGCGGGCTTTCACGCGGCAAATGCTCAAGCGCAACGCCCGGTCGCTTCCCAATTCCGTGTTTGAAATCTTAAAGGCCGACCTTCTTTCCTGTACGTTGATGCAACAATTCGACGGCCGCCGTTCAATTACGGAACATGTTACGGAAATTCAAAAAGAACTCCAAAACGGACGGCTGACCATTGTCAGGAAAGGTGTTACGATTCATGCCGATCAACGTGACAGGGTCACGGAAATCGTCGAAGAGACCATCCAAAACCTCCGAAAAAACCGGCTTGTGATTTGAACGAAAATTTCTGAGACCGCCGGCATTCTGTCTGCCCTATTTCTCTCTTTTTGCCTGTCTCTTCGGCAATTTTTGCCGATTTGCTCTTGACCCAACCGGTCAAATTTCGTATTTAGAGCATTCCGTCGCCGGTCGTCAGCAATATCGACGACGGACTACTCAATTATGGCAAAAAAGAAGCAAGAGATCGACGAAGACGATGATCTTCCGCAACAACGCCGGCGAGGAGACGACGAAGGCGAGGTTCAGGAGAAGCCTGGTCTTCGCGAGCGCATCGAACAAAACGTTGCGCTGGCGAAAGAGTGGGTGGAAGAAAACCAGACGAAAACACTGATGATTCTTGGTGGTTGCGCACTGTTGCTCCTGATTCTCTGCGGCCTTTTCGTTTGGCATGTCGTTGCCGTTTATCATCGGCCAACCGCTGAACAAGCCCTTGAAGCACTCGAATTCGGAGCCTATACGCAAGCTCAAATTCGGGCAAGGTCGGTGCTGCGCTATGCGAAAGAGACCGAATATGACAAGCGTGCCGTTGCTTCTTACGTTCTTGGCACCTCTTTGCTGGAGCAGTATGAATTTTCGAATGTTCTGGACAAGGAACCTCATTATCTGGCGGCAGCCAATCACTTGAAAGATGCCAACGCGTTTCTCCTTCCGATCCGACACAAAGCCAGAGCGTTGCTCGCTTACGGCAAAGCCCTTTATCTGAGCGACAGCATACCACAAGCGATTGAAATTCTCCAGGAAGCCGAAGGGTACCCGCAGCAAGACAACAAGACCGCCAATTGGCTGCTGGTTCATGCAATCATGCGAAATGTGGAACCGGATTACAATTTGGCACTCTCGCATTGCGACAAATTCCTTGCCGACGAAACCCTGACGCAAATGGAGGCGTATCGGGGCAGATTACTTCGGTCGCATCTTCTCTTGAAACTCGGCCGGCTTGACGAAGCGAACCGCGTTTTCGATCAGGTGCCGCCGTTGGACGAATTGGAAGCGTACCAGGAATTTGTTTGTGCCCAGCTCCTCATGGAAGAAGGCCGCGGACTTCGTGCAAGAGCAGTCACTCTGGAAAAACAGATTTTTTTGGCCGATCCAACTCCGCCCGCAACGTCAGATTCGGAGCAGGAACAGGGAGAACAGGAAACGGAAATTTTCATGGACACCCCCTTTTCACCGCCGTCCGTGCAGAAGCCCGTACCCAGACCAGCCCCGCTGCCGCCGCAATTCGTGG
>Ga0099364_10015225_pt1 | contig 10154 bp, 8 predicted proteins | sample TergutTh196P3_FD_73070 | JGI IMG/M metagenome (GOLD analysis project Ga0099364, IMG submission 73070) | Microcerotermes parvus P3 segment gut microbial communities from Pointe-Noire, Republic of the Congo - Th196 P3 | ecosystem: Host-associated > Arthropoda: Insects > Digestive system > Gut ...
ATTATTGAAGTGTTATCTAATCTAACTTTCACATTAAATGCAAAACCGATTAGCGAATAAAATAATTGTCATGTTAAATATTTTCGTACTTTTGTACCGTAGAATTTTCAAATGTAAAGTTTAGGTATGAACGAATACATCCAAAATAATGTATCGCCTCCGGACATTCAAAATCAGGAATTTTTGGAAGAGGTGGAGATTGAAAAATTTGATGCAACAGAGAGGCTGATGGAAAAACCATTTGACCCGACAAAAATCAATATCGAAACAAAAACTCCATCGCTTGATACATTAATTAAACGTATCAGGAACAAAACCGTTCAACTCAATACGGAAACCTACTTTCAACGGGGAGATAACTTATGGGACGCAGAGAAGCAAAGCCGTTTGATTGAATCCATTCTGATACAGTTTCCACTTCCCGCCTTCTTTTTTGACGCCACAAACGATGAAAATTGGTTGGTAGTGGATGGCTTGCAACGATTAAGCGCTATTCGGAACTTTTGCGTAGAAAAAGACGAAAAAAAACGATTGAAACTGATAGACCTTGAGTTCCTGACACAATTGAACGGGAAAACATGGGATGACTTATCCGGCAACTTGCAAGCCCGCATCGAAGAATCGCAAGCCGTCATCTATAAAATCATGCCGGGAACTCCTACTGATGTGAAGTTTAACATTTTCAAGCGAATCAATACAGGGGGGCTCATATTGGAACCCCAAGAAATACGCCATGCTTTGTTTCAAGGGAAGCCCGCAACATTTATCAATGAATTAGCAAAAATACCTGAATTTTTGGAGGCTACAGGAGGAAGAATTCCAATTCACAGGATGTTAGACAGAGATTTTGCCAATCGTTTTCTATGCTTTTATCTGTTAGGGTACGAAAACTACCAATCCGACTTGGATACGTACATGAGTAAAGCCTTGGCGAGCATTAACCATAAATCGGACGTAGAAATCCAAAAAATAGTCGATGATTTCAAAGCGGCGATGAACTTGTCAAAAAGCATTTTCGACAAAGAGGCGTTTAGAAAGGTTTTTGACAAGTACGACAGGTTGCCCCCAATCAACAAAGCGCTATTTGACGCCATAGCAACACAGTTTGCCTTATTGTCTGAAGAAGAACGACAAAAATTGGAGGCTAAAGGCGAAAAATTTAAAGACTTATTAAGAAACAAACTGAAAGAAGACTCTTCTTTTTTCAGTTCCATAACCAGCGCTACCGGCGATAAAAATAAAATAATAAAAAGACATGAAACCATAAAAGAGTTGATACAAAAAACATTAAACGTATGATACAATCAATAGAATTAAGGAATTTCAAATCCATCAAGAAAAAATATTTCCCATTGAGGAAGTTAAACATTTTGTTAGGGCTAAATGGGACAGGAAAATCTTCATTTATACAATCATTGTTGCTGATGCGTCAGTCCGAAAATCTGGCAAGTCTCGGAGAATTGAAACTGAATCCTATTCCCTATGGTTACGTAAATATAGGCACAACAAAGGATGCACGTTATCAATATGCTAAAAAGGAGGATACTATTGATATTGTACTTCAGTTTTGTGAAAATGAGCCTTTTGAAATGAATTTCAATTATGAGTTTGAATCAGATATATTGAAAGGCAAAGATGATAAAACAAACGACAGTTTTAGGAATGGCGTTTATGGTTATTTACACCAACACAAGGCAGAGGCTATTTTTGGAGAAAAATTCCAATATCTCAATGCCAATAGAATACCGCCCCAATCAAATCACAAAAAAAGTTTCCAAAATGTTGTAAAAATGAAGAATATTGGAAATTACGGGGAATATACTGCGCATTTTATCGAAACTTTTTATAACGATGAAATTGATTTTGAGAATTTGATTCACAAAGATTCTATTGTTGAGGACGAAGTGCTGGGAACCGAAGTCGTTAATAAAACGCTCATCAATCAGATTAATCTGTGGATGGGCGAAATATCGCCGGGCATAAATATCAGAACAACATCTATTTCGTCCGACGAGGTATTGCTGGAATATGTCTACAAGCAGCCCAACTTTGGGAATACAAATCGCTTTAAACCTGAAAATGTTGGTTTTGGAATATCCTATGCGCTCCATGTTGTCACTGCTCTTTTAGCCTCAAGACCGGGCGAACTGCTTATAATTGAAAATCCTGAATCGCACATCCATCCCAGAGGACAAGCCGAACTTGGACGACTTATTGCGTTAACCGCTAAAAATGACGTACAGTTAATCGTCGAAACCCACAGCGACCACATTATTAACGGAATTAGAGTAGAAGTAAAAGAAAATCCGGCATTTAAAGATGATGTTATAATTTTCTATTTCGATAAAACAGTTACATTTACCGAACAATTTTCTAAAATCACGAATATCGAAATTGACAAAAATGGAGAATTAAGCGAATATCCGACAAATATGCTGGACGAATGGAGCAACCAACTTTTAAAACTTTTGTAATCAAATGAATATAATATTCAACGAAATATCATTTTTGCCGCAAATCAATGATGAATATGTTATGAAGGACTATTTTTTATCGTTAATAAAGTTGTTTGAAAAAGCGAAAAATGAATACGGTTTTTCACATCTGCTTTTTCCAGTCAATTTAATGAGTATTAAAGTTTTAAGAGAAAAAACATTTTCGGAGTGGATTTGCTGTATTTCTCATCAAGGAGAAAAAAACAAAATATTGAGTGTGATAAAAAGACCATATAATGAAGATGTGCTGGCGAAAGAAATAAACAGTTTAGACAAATACTACTTCAAAAATGAGGATGCCGGAATATCTGAAACATACTGCAATGGATTGGCTACTGCGTATCTTACTGATTCATTGTGTATAAGCCTTCTTAATCAAGCGCTTTGGAATATTACCCAAATTGATTTTTGCAAAATCATTAACGATGAGTTTGAAACAGAACTCGTATCCGTAAAAAACATTTCAAAAGAAGAACATTTTAAAAGTCTGGATATTAGCAGTTTTGTGGAAAATATTGGAAATGTAACTCTTGACGAAACGCTTTTACCTCCTGAAAATAAGCCTATATCATTGAGACACGACCACGGTTACGATATATTAATGGCATTTTCAAAAAGATTGCGACAATCAAAATATATACTTGCCATTATTAACTCATTGCCATTTAATCCAAAGGCTGTCAATCTGATAAAAGAAGTTTATCCCGATGGAAAAATAGAATTAGTTCTGTATTGGGAAGACAAGGGAATTTGCGTAATTGTCCAAACAACAGGGAAAATTACAGAGAAACAAAGACTATAGCCGAGTTTTTTGGTGATTTCGGTGAAACCATGCCACCCATTTCGGTGAAACCCGGCCACTATTTTTGGTTTTTCACTATCAAAAAGACCTGACAAAATTACACATTTTTTAAAAAACAACAAAAAAAGAAAAAGAATCACAGCAATTCAGAGTCAAACTTATTTTTTCCCCACTCACTACCACCTTTACAATAAGCACAATATGAAGATTCGACCATCACTATTATTTGCGATGGTTTTTGAGAGTTTTCCGGTAAGATATTTTTCTGGTTCTTTTCTTTACTTTTTGGAAAGTTTCATCAAATTAAGGATTGATGTATCTCCGCGCCAGATACTATCCGGCTTTAGTGTCCCGTTCATTCCAGCCTGACCTGTCTTGACGACAGTATCCAAATTTCAAACTGTTCCATCATCTCATCAATGGAACACATGGATAAATAAGCATTCAGGTTTTTCCACAACTCCTTCCATGTTATCTTGTATTTGTCCTTCATTTGTAGGACATCCGAAGTATGCGTAAGCAATTCAAGCATCATGTAGACCAATTGCCTGACAGAGTGCCAAATTTTCAACGCATTGAAATCATTGCGACTAAACTTGTGATGTAGCGCGCCGCCACGGTTTTTAAGCGTATTAAAAAGGTCTTCAATATGCCATCTGGCGCGACCTGCCAAAAGTATGGCAGCGATATTTTGCCTGTCTACATCAAAATTGGTCAGAAAAACAAAAGTATTTTCGTCTTTTTCTTTCGTTTCACTGTGTTCTTTTTCTTGAATGCACCTTATCCAATTTACATGATGCTTTTGATACTCTATTTTTTTAATCCACTGGAAATTGCGCGTAATCCAGTAATTTCCTGCAAATTGTTGTTGTTTGCACGAGCATTCCCTGGCAGTAAGAGGCAACAGACTTTCAACCTCTTCCCATACACTGGGAAGGTTGCCATCCTTGAAAACGGTGATAAATTTCCAATCGTACTGCTTACAAATGTCGAACAGCGGATTTTTGGTGTACAGACCGTCAGTCAAAAGACAGATGTTTAAACGCGGGAAATAGTTTTTTAGTCTGACAGACAGACGCTTAAAGGCTTCCAATTCACAATCCTGTTTGTCATTTTTTCCACTCTCGTTGGCAATCCACTCGCTTATTAGCGGTATCTTTATGCCGTTTTTACAAACCAATACCGCCTCCAAAATTTGACTGCTGTAATTGACCTTACCGCTATCGTATTTTTTTTGGGTAGCGTGTTTGGCTATATTTTCCGGCGGACTGTCGCCCCAGTTATACACGCCCGTGCCGTCGATGGCGATGTAAAAATATTTGTCAAAGAAACGAAATTTATGAAATACACGTTTTTCAATCAACGAGTTGATGAAACGACATCGTATTTCTTCCATTTTATTGTCACACAAGTTTTTGAACATGTCATTAACTGCGTCCATGTGTGGCAGTCGAAGACGAAACATCCGATAATAATTTTTACGGAACTCTTCGTCTTTGCGCTTGTTATTGAAGTCGTTACGCGAATCGCACTTCAACAAAAAAAGCATAATGGCAGCCATCACCACCTCTGCAATGGAGTATTCTATGCCTGTACGCGGGTCTGGCAGGCTTGATATAAACGCCGTCAAATCAGAGAAGTAGCAATTCAATATCTTCTTAATTTGCCACAGCATTATTTTGCCATTATCTTTGGCGCTCAAGGTTATTTTTTGAGAGCCTTTATAATGCCTTCTTTTAGAAGTTTTTTTTACTGGTTTCCATATGTATATTAATTATTTACACATTTATTATTTGATGCTGTATCAGAACGTTTTGCTCTTGTTGCAGCGAACTTAAAGCCTAAATTACGCATCAAATTGTAGACGGCAGAGAGTTTATACTCAATCTGATAGACATTCTTGATATGTTCGCCTATCAACACACCTGTCCAATTAGCAGAATTATAGCCAAACTCTTTGGGCGATTTAGCCAAATCGCTTTTTAACTGTTCCTTCTGTTTGTCAGTCAGATGTGCGCGCCGTCCTCTGCCTGGTTTTAGAAACAGTCCTTTAACGCCTTCTGTATCAAACCTGTCTGCCCAATTGCATATTTGTTTGAAACTCGTTTGGAAAAATTCCTCTAACGCACGACTACTGTACCCTCGCGTGATTTGGAGGATAGCAAATAGTTTAATACCGATACGGTATTTTACATCGCTCTCAAGGAGCGTTTCGACTTGTCTTGTCGTAAAATTCTTTAATTTTTTTACTTTTCGACCCATTTTTATTATTTTAAAATTTGGGCGCAAAGATAAGAACTTTATGTGTAATTATAAAATATATTTGAAAAAAAATGATTTTTTTTTTCGATTTTGGTGAAAAAATATTGTATAAACATGGTTATTTATTGATTATCAGGGTAATAGCGTATTTGTGACTGCCTAAAGCCCAAAACTAAAATTAACCGGAAAAATATTTTTTCCATCCTGTAATAACGCATTGAATTTCAATGGTTAAAAAAATGGCTCTGAATTGCTGAAGAATCAAGAATCACACATTTTTTTTTCTTAGACTTTCACCTTTTAGTTCAAAACGATGTGCTGTATGCACCAATCTATCGAGCACAGCATCGGCTATGACGGCGTCGCCGATGACATCAAACCAGTTTGACACGGGCAACTGGCTGGTGATGATTGTTGCATGACGCGCGTGGCGGTCTTCGATGATTTCGAGGAAATCATTTTGTTGCTGTCCTTGCAGGGTTGTCAGCCCGAAGTCGTCGATAATCATCAATTGCGTTTTTGCCCAGCGGTCGAAGAGTTTGATGATTGAACCCTCTAAACGCGCCATTTTCAGGGTGGTGAGCAGTTTTTGCATGTTTAGATAACATACCGTATATCCCTGCATGCAGGCGCGATGCCCGAAGGCTGTGGCAAGGTGTGATTTCCCGCATCCAGTAGCGCCTGTAATAAGAATTGCTTGACCGTTTTTGATGTACTCGCCCGTTGCTAAACGGTCTATTGACGATTTGTCGATGCCGCGCGAGGGCGCGGCAATGACTTCTTCTAACGACGACTGGTAACGAAAACCGGCGTTCTTTATCAATCGGGCGTTGCGACTTTCAAGTCGCTTGTCGGCTTCTGCCTGCAAAAGCAACTGCATGCCATCGCACAAAGATAAATCATCTGTGCGGCGCAGTTCTACAAGGGTTTGCCACTGATGCGCCATTCCCGAAAGGCGCAAACTGACTAATCCGGATTTTATATCTTCCATGATTTTCTGATTTAAAGTGATTTACAAAAAAAATATTACTGTTAATTTATTGATTTACTTATAATAATCTTTGCCTCTGATATTTCCTTCGGGCGTCGGCAACGGAAACAGTTCCTGTGTCTCCATCACTAACGATTTGCCTTCTATCATCGCTTTTATGAACTTATAACTGTACACTCCATTATCCAATGCCACCTGACAGGCTTTTTCAAATCTAACAGGGTCGCTTTTGCGACAAAGGCTCAACAAACCATCGCAGGTCTTGTAATATACTTCGGGCGGCTTTGATTTTGGATGGTCAAAAATACGGGTAATAACCTCTGCAAGGACGTCAGACCTTTTCCTTGCCTCCGCAACATAATAATCAGGGTTACGATGATTATAGTGTTGATGAGACGAACAAAGATGCTCTTTTTCAACCGTATAGCCAAAACCCACTACTCGACTGTGGGTTGCGATACACTCGTTTTGGCAATATATCTTAACAGTAGTTCGCGTATAGATAACCAGCACAGTTTGACCGATATAAATATATGGAACGGAGTAATAACGATTGTCGCGTTTCAGGTAGATACAATTGTTGGCGCTCACGCGCAGTTGCACATAATACTTCAAAAGAAAGTCGGTTGGCGGAAGTGCGCCAAGTGTATGTTTTTCGTCGGCAAGGAATTTTTCCTGGCGTGTGTAATCTCTGCGCTGCATGCGGGTTTGATTGTGTTCGAGGGTCTTTGCGAAGACGGCGTGATTTAGTTCGTCAAGCGAAAAAAATTGATGATTGCGCAACTTGGCATAAACACGCGAATAGATGATACGTACCTGATTTTCAACGCTTGCCTTGTCTTTTGGGCGACCCGCGCGTGCCGGCAAAACAACCATATTGTAATGATTGGCAAAATCTTCCATAACGCGGTTTAGTTCGGGCTCGTGGCGGTCGGCTTTGATGACGGCTGCCTTAAGATTGTCCGGCACAAGTATTTTGGGCGAGCCGCCAAAAGCGCGCAAACAACAAATCAGCGCGTGAATAAAGTCCTCTGTTTTCTGACTTGGCACACAGATGATAAATGAATAGTCAGAAAAGGGTAAACAAGCCACAAAGACCTGAACTTTTATGACTTCGCCAGTCTGAATATCAACATATTCCATCGTGTCGCCGGCAAAATCCACAAACAGTTTTTCGCCGGCAACGTGCGTAAGAATAGCGGTTGGATTGCGGGCTACCAACTGCTGTCCCAAATGGAAACAAAACTGCGTATAGCGGTATCCCGACGGATGTTTGATTAAATACTCCTGCCAGAGCAGATGCCGCGTGACGTGTTTGCGTCCCAGTTCCTTTTCTAACCACGGAAGCATCTCCTTGAAGTCTTCAAAACGCTTATCCGTGTAGGCTGCCGTACCGGCTGAAAACTTGCCCTCAAGAACAGGGTCGTCTAACAGCAAAAGGTCATTGATTTGCATATCCAAATCGCCCGCTTTTAACTTGCGGATGTAATCGTTGACAGTTCCCCTGTTCAAGCCCAATTCGCGGGCTATCTTTCTATTGGATGCACCCGATAGATGCATGCGCAATAATTGCTTTATTTTACTCATTACTACTAATTTATTAGCCATATCTTTTTGATATTTTTAAGATGATTTAAATTTTTTTACTCATCTTAAAATACTAAAAATAGTAATGAAAAAACCAATTTATAGATTTTAAAGTGGCCGGATATAGTCCGAAACCGTTGTGCCGCCGCCGCGCCGCTTGGGCTCCGAAACGTAATGAAAACTCGCTATAAATCTGTTTATCAAATATATACATCATCTAACTGGCTGGATATAGTCCGAAACCCGATGTGCCGCCGCCGCGCCGCTTCGTCCGCGAACCGCAAACATACATTTATATGTCTCTGTATCAACCATATACATCGATAAGTGGTTGGATATAGTCCGAAACGGGCGTGTCGCCGCCGCTATTGTCTTCAATTACATCTATATACGTCTTTTTTACACTTTAAAACTGGCTGGATATAGTCCGAAATTGAAATCGCTCCAAAACGAGAAAATCAAATTTTATATATCCTTACATATCAACCTTTTAGACCTCATAAAATGGCTGGATATAGTCCGAAATAGCCGCTTTTTTTGTCCAAATTTACCCCCTTCGCAAACACTGGCTGGATATAGTCCGAAATAAACGAATTTTTACCCCAAAAATCGCGAAAAAAACCCATTTTTTACCTAAAAACTGACAAAATGTCATACTTTTTAGGCTGTTTTTGGGTCGGTTGATAAGGTTTTTTTGCCGAAAAAGTGGCTGGGTATAGTCCGAAATTACCACCAGTTGCATGCTGGCATCTTTATTGTACTTCATTGACGCAAACATGATTTTGTCAAGTTCTCATTTGCGACGCGGTCGCAAACATGATTTTTGTCAAGTTCTCATTTGCGACGTGGTCGCAAACATGATTTTGGTCAGGTTCTCATTTGCGACGCGGTCGCAAACATGATTTTTGTCAAGTTTTCATTTGCGACGCGGTCGCAAACATAATTTTGATCAAGTTTTCATTTGCGACGCAGTTGCAAACATGATTTCGGTCAAGTTCTCATTTGTGACACGGTAGCAAATGAGTTTTTTGTCGTTGATTTGAAGTGTGCTTGGGAGTTGCGCCCACAATCGTAGATATACGATGTATCTTTGCGCTATATATATTTAAGGATATTTTTTAATAATTAATTCAAAATCAAAATTTTATATCATGAAAAGTGTATTGAACGAAACACAAATTGAACAAATTGCCGATACCGTAAACGGAAGCAACATTGCGTCGGCTGATTTGAAGGAAGACCTTATCGACCATCTATGCTGCATTGTGGAAGATGAAATGTCGAAAGGCAGTGAGTTTGAAACCGCATGTCGGACGGCTCTGCGACGAGTTTGTCCTAACGGTTTGAACGAAATCCAAAACGAAACGGTATTTCTTTTACCGTCGAAGAGCCGAAAAAGACTTGACCGTACAATGTATGTTTCCTCTTTCGCGGTACTAACCGGAATGTTGGCAACGGCAGTCATGAGAATGCTGCATGTGCCATATACATCACTTGTGTTGCTGACAACAATGTGTGTGGTTTTATTTATTATTCTTCCGACATTATTTATCCGTTGGTGGAAACAACCGCCCGTTAAAAAACGTATTCTTTTTTTCGGTTTTAAAGGATTGTTGGCTCAAATCGGGGCATTTTTAGTGATTGTTTCATCCGTATTTAAAATCTTTCATTGGCCGCTTGACAACGTTATCATGGTGTTGGCTGTCTTATTCGGTTATTTTGGGATATTTCCGCTATTTTTCTTTAAAATTTTCAAAAAATCACGATAATCATGTACGACAAGGAACTTTTAAAAGGAATTTTACCGGTTATCATTCTTAAATTGCTGAATGATAACGAGAAAATGTACGGATACAGGATAACGCAAACCGTAAAGGATTTGTCAGGCAACAAGATTTTGCTTAAAGAAGGCTCGTTGTATCCGGCTTTACACAAACTCAAAGATGCAGGTTTCGTGGAAACCGAAACCGAAAATATCGGAAAAAGGGCCAGACATTATTACTTTCTCACAGAGAAG
>Ga0099364_10015226_pt1 | contig 10153 bp, 8 predicted proteins | sample TergutTh196P3_FD_73070 | JGI IMG/M metagenome (GOLD analysis project Ga0099364, IMG submission 73070) | Microcerotermes parvus P3 segment gut microbial communities from Pointe-Noire, Republic of the Congo - Th196 P3 | ecosystem: Host-associated > Arthropoda: Insects > Digestive system > Gut ...
AGTAGGGCTTCGAGGCGTTCGACGAGGAGGTCGCGAATGGGGGAAGAGGAAGTGGTCATAAGTACGTCCATGTAAAAAAAGGCTATCGCTCCATTCTACAATACGCCTACTAAATTTTGACACACCCGTCAAGTTTGCTACGGTCAAGTCGGGAGTTGATATTTACTTAAAAGCGGGTAGAATGACGGGCAGTCCGTTAGACACGACTGAGTTGTAATCGCAAATAGTGTCCAAAAGAAAACACCACGTCAAGGTAGAAGAATCCGTGAAAACGGCATCGGCGGTCTTGCCTCCGTCGACTGGTGAGCCATCACTAAAGCGGTTGCTTGTGGTTGGGGCTATTGATATTGCACAGCGTTCCCTTAGTTACGCCGTACTTGCCCTTGTAATATTTTTCGTTGGAATTTGCAGTTATTTAACCCTTTTCGATTCGTCCGACCGGTTAGATGCTGCTCGACTAATGATTGACGGATGTGTGAGTACAGTTAAACTGTTTACTGTTTTCGACAACATTCCTGTTTGGCTTACTGTTTGCTGCATAGCATTTGTAATATAGTTCATTATTTCGTTGTGTTGGATTGTGTCGCTAAAAACCACCATCCGACTACAAGAGGAACGCATTGCTGAAATGGCTGCTGAAAAAGATAAACTGCAAACGATTTTTGCAGAAAAGGATATTTTCCAATCGAGTAATTTACCCAAATAATCCAATGCACATAGAATTTTTCAACATATTCGTAGTAGCATCCTTTATGTTGCTTTTGTTTTCGGCGATTTTATGGCTTGTTCAAATCGCCGTATCGTTGTATAGGGAACCATTGCTTCTGCAAGGGCGTTATGGTCTATTCCGGTTGCGGGACGAACTTCGTAGCCTCTATATTCGAGTACAACGCGGCACTATCAAAGAGACGAAGTTTTGCGATGCGGATTTCAAGGAGTTAGAATCCCGCATCAATAACGCAATCAATGTACTCCCGTTACTATCCAAACGTTTCATTTACCTTTACTTGGAGGGAGATGAAATACAACGGCGAATCGAAGAAAAAGAAAACATACGTAAGCAGATTCTTGAAAAGTATCGCACAACCTCCATCGGCTGCGATATAGAAACCATTGATAAACAGATGGGCGATATACTATACGCTTCTTTTTGTTTGAACTCGCCGGTTTACGTTGCCATACACTACCTCGCATTTCGATGGCAGTCGTCTGACTATAAAGCGTGGCATAGTTCGTTAAAAATCCCGCAGATACCTGCTATTGAAGTGCCGTTTGCTGATGCAGGCTTGGTACGCACACTGACAAGATGGAATAAGGTGCCGGCTTAATGGCTTAATGCACGCTAAATAAGCTTGACCGCAATATCGGTTTTACCATAAACAGAGGGCGGGGCTTGCCGAGCGAGTATAATCGAGACGAGATGGAGGGAGTAGAAACAATGAAAACTATGCTGGAACGGATATTTACGGAAAGGCTCAATTCCTATTCTGGGTTGGTGGCTACGAGTGCCTCCACCAGCGAGCGGAGTAGTGCTTTTCCTCGCCGACGGACGTTGTGGACCAACTGAAAAAAGCCCACATACAACGGCAACCTTTCCTGCGACACCCCACGATGAGGACGCAACCAACTACGTAACAACGACCAAAATCCCTCCATCGTGTTCACATGAACTTCATGAAAGCCATCCCCATCCTCGTCCCTCGCATACTCGCCACGACTATGACACACCGTTTTATGTTCGTATCCCCATTCCACTAAACGACCGTAAATGTCGTACTCATCAGTGTTGACAAGCGTTCCCGGCTTGATGAACTGCTCCATAATTGGCTTGATCGTTGACTGTTGCACATTCTCCAAGACTCGTAACACCACTTGACCGCCACGCTCGATCATCCCCAAAATCGGAGGCTTATCCGTTGCCACTGTGCCTCGACCACGCTTCCCCTTCAACCTTCGTTTTCGGGGTTTGCGACCTTTTTTTTAACAGAATCGGGATGTCCTTTGTGCCCCGCAATCACATATCCAGACAGGAAATATGGGGCATTAGCCAGAAAGAACTGCAAATAGCATTGGACGACGTACAGAAATGGATGGAGAGGTTGGCGAGATGGGATAACAGTGCTGTATCCGATGTTGTTGACGGCAAGGACGTAAGCGTTCTTTGCGGTAAAGAAGGCGTGCTAAAATTACGATATTGCGGTATTGATAGGCTTTTCGATGCGTTAAGTAGAGTTGCGGCATATAACGCAGCTCTCGACGACCATGAAAATTAATCTTCTTTTTCGTTTTTGGTATGCGGATAAGTATCATCGTCCCCTTCGTCTCTTTTGATTTGTTTTGGCGTTAGTTCTTTCATGGAGGTACGAGTACGCACATCGAAGTAGTTGTCCGATGGATCATTCGGATTAGTGTCGTAAATGCTCTCTAATGAAACAATGAAACAGTCCGCCTAATTCTGCTCTTGAAAAAATTATCTGAAATTGCTACCTTTCCTCTACCGTAGCGTCTGCTCCGAAAAACATGAGAAGACTTTCCCTATTTGCTTTTTTTGTAATCCTTTGCGGTCTGGTAAGTTACGTCGGATACGCACAAGGTCCGTTTCCCGTTCCGATACCGGGGAATCCCGACTCGACTCCAACAAACACTGCCGCAACGTTGCCGATTCTGGACGTGCGCATCGAAGGAAACGCCCAAATTACCGCCGAAGAAATCGTCAAAATTATCAAAACACGACCCGGTCGCCCCTACAACGCTACCGTACTCGAAGAAGACGTGCGGACACTCATGCAGAAAAGATGGTTCATCGACGTTAAGCCCAGAGTGGAACGCACACCAGAAGGATACATCGTTACCTTTACTTGCATCGAGCGGCAACTTATTCACTACATCAGAGTTGTCGGTAACAGCGCACATACACGAAAAATTCTCCTCGAAGAGGCGAACATCAAAGAAGGGGACGCACTCGATCCGATTGCCATCCATCAGGCGGCAGAACGTATGTCGCAGTTTTACAGAGAGACCGGCTTTCATCAGGTTCACATCGAAGTGTTGCGCGGCGACGAACTCGGCGACCGAGGAGTCGTTTTTAAGATTAGCGAAGGTCCCAAACAGCGGGTACTCAGCGTCGAATTTCAAGGCAACCAACTCGCAAGTGCTGAACGATTGAAAACGTTAATCCAATCGAAGCCGGGACGATTCTTCTGGATCGGCAGCGAATTTACCCGAAGAAAACTGGACGACGACGTGGAATTGCTCACCAATTATTACCGAAAACTCGGATTCTTCTACGCCAAAGTCGACAGAGTTTTCGAAGAAACCAATGGACACACCGGTATGGGAAAAAACCGAGAGTGGGTTAAAGTCAAGTTTATCATTGATGAAGGTCCCCGATGCAAAATACGCGACATCCGGTTCGTCGGCAACAACGTGTTCAGCGATGAAGAACTGCTCAAAAGCATGAAACTGGCACGCAGTAAGAATCAATTTTACAACCAAGATGCCTTGGAAATTGATATGCAGGTGATTAAGGAGAAATACGGCGATCATGGTTACGTTTTCGCTATGCCTTCGCCAGACCCGCGAGTCGAGCAGGACTTCGTCGATCTGGTGATCACCATCAGAGAAGGACCGCGCTGTTATCTCGAGACATTGGAAATCGAAATCAAAGGCAATGAGGGTGCGGAGTCTTACACGAAATGGCATCCGGCATTGAATCGAATTTCGATCAGACCGGGCGATGTATTGCGCACCAGTGAAATCAACAATTCGAGGCGGCGTTTGTCGCATTCGGCATTATTTAACACTAATCCCATGCAAGGATCGGTGCCTGAATTTATTTTTGACTATCCGAAGGCAGCCCTCGAAATAGAAGCCGCCGCCGAACGAGAAGCGGAAAGGATAGCATCGGGCGACCCGCAGATTCGAGGTCAAGCACCGCAGCCGGTCTTTTTTGATCCGCGATATTTGCCCAACAAAATGGCGGAGCCGGTGATTCAAATGCCGCAACAAAACCACTCGCCCGTCCCCGCCGCTCCGCAAGCGGCATCGCCGAGAGATATTTATCGAGGACAGACTCCGCCGCCCTTTTACACTCCGCCGCCGCCGGCACAAGTCTATACGACGAACACGAATCAACCGTATCCGTCGTATCCGTCGAATCTCGGAAGTGTCGCACCGGCACCTGCTCCTTTGCAGGGATTGAATCCAGCGGCGGCAGTCGGAATGAGTCCCATGCAATTCCAGACAGGAGCAGAAACAGCAACGATTTTAGGCAATACTAATGATACCTATTTGGGAAACCCCTTCGACACATTGCATGCGCCGTCCAATGTGCGGATCGACCCCAATGCACCGCCCGGCGTGTCGCCGTATATCTATGGGGTACGAGGAAAATGGGTACTCCAAGAAACACGGACAGGAACCCTGATGGCAAGTCTGGCGGTCAGTTCGGATGCCGGTCTGATGGGACGATTCATTTTTGAGGAACAAAACTTTGATATATTGAATTATCCGAAAGGTTTTCGACCGTCGGATTGGCGAAACGCTTTTCGCGGCAGAGGGCAACGGTTCCGTATTGAAGCCGTGCCGGGAACGCAAGTCCAACGGTACAGTGCCAGTTGGGAAACGCCCTACTGGTTTGACCTCGATTACTCGTTTGGAGTCAGCGGATTCTACTATCAACGTTATTACAACGAGTGGTACGAAGACCGGGTCGGCGGTTCCCTTACATTCGGCAAACTTTGGACACCGGATATTTCGACTCGGCTCACGCTCGGCGGACAAGATGTGAACATTTATCGTCCGATGATACCGGTTCAAGACCTTATCGATGCCGTCGGCAGACATCCGATGTACAATATCGGTTTGACGGCAATGTACAACACGCGGGACAGCGAATACATGCCGACGGAGGGACACATGATTTCGGCGGGAGTCGAGCAGATATTGGGAGACTACCAATTTGTTCGCGGAAACGTTGACCTGCGTAAATACTTTATGCTTCGGGAGCGTCCAGACCGGAGCGGTCGTTGGGTGCTCGGCGTGCGGAGTAGTTTATCGGTGTCGGAAGGCGGTACGCCGATATTTGAACGTCATTTCGGCGGAGGTTTTACGAATCTTCGAGGGTTCGAGTTCCGGGGCGTTTCTCCGCGAACACCGGAGGGATATGTATTAGGCGGCAATATGGAGTTTTACAATTCTGTGGAATTGATATTTCCTTTGACGGCGGACGATATGATTCGCGGCTCTGTCTTTATCGACACGGGAACGGTCGAAAAATCGTTCACGAAGTGGGAGGAAGACTACCGAGTGGCAGTGGGCTTCGGACTCCGTTTGACGATACCGATGATGGGTCCCGCTCCGATAGCATTGGACTTTGCGTTTCCCCTTAGTTCAGGACGCTGGGACGACAAACAGGTGTTTTCGTTTGGGATGAGTTATATTCGGTAGAGGAAGGACGCAAGACGTGAGAGGACAAGCGAGCGAAGTACAAATCATTCCTTTTTCAGGCAGACCGCTTGATTTCAAATGCGAGGGAGCGGCGAGCGTGCGTTTTCCCTCTTCGGAACACGGATTCCTGCTCGGTCAGGAAAATGGAATCCTCGAACCATTGATTCAAGAAATACTTAACGGAAGTATCCCGCCGGAGCGTCAGCCGATTTTGTTCTACGGTGCAATCGGTACAGGTCGCACTCATCTTCTCAAAGGTATTTTGGAGACGTGGCGGAAAAGTCAAGCGCATGCCGTCATCCGGCGGCAATCGTATTATTCGACATGTGCCGATTTTTGCCGTCAATTTACGGAAGCGATTGCGACCAAAACCACCGAACCTTTTCGGCAACGTTATCGTCAGGCAAAATTATTTCTCCTCGATGACCTCGAACAACTTCTCGGAAAGCCCGACGCTCAAAGGGAACTACGGTTATTGTTAGATGATTTTGCAGGCATCGTTGTCCTTACGGCACAAACGTTGCTGGGCGATATGGAAACCGGCAAGTCGGAGCCTTTTTCGGCGGATTTGGCGGCGCGTATTCAGGCGGGGTCGACGATTCCTATTGTTCTTCCCGGCGAGGCGGTGCGGGAGCGGTTTCTTCGGGACTTGGCATCGGCACTGCGGATTCCTTTCACGGAACCTTTGTTAAAGGCGGCGGCGAAGGAACTGACCGGCACGATTCCGCAACTCTACGCAGCCGTGGCACAAAAGTATGTGGAAACAAAGCCGGCTGGGGAACCGCTGGACGTTACATTTTGGCAACAATTTTCCAGAGGGCGAAAGCCGGGCGGCACTCAAGAATTGACGGACATTACCAAGCGGACGGCGGCATATTTTTCGCTGAAAGTGGGCGATTTGAAGGGGCAGTCGCGAAGTAAGACGATTGCTCTTGCCCGGAGTCTTGCTGTCTATCTTGCGAGATCGCAACTTCGGTTGTCGTTCAAAGATATTGGACATTTTTTCGGCAAACGTGATCCTGCGACGGTGCGGCATCTTTTCGATAAGGTTCAGAACAACTTGAAAACGGACACGGAACTGCGAGACCATGTGTTTCGATTAGAACAGACGAGTCTCTCGTCATCATAAAATTGCAGAACATTTTGGGGGCGTAAAAACGTTTTCGCCTGCCCCAATTACAGACAACTATTTGCATTTCCAACAAAACTTTTTTCGTCATTATGCTTCAAACTCTTACCGATTCCCTTGAACGCCGTCACATTTCACTGCCCAAGATACAGATACGCAAACTCGACGACTATTGCCGACTACTCTGGGATTGGAATGAACGAATCAATTTGACTCGCCACACCGATTACGAAAAGTTCGTTGCTCGTGATATTGTCGATTCATTGGCACTGGCGGAGTTTTTGCGAAGCGGTGAACGGATTCTCGACGTAGGAACCGGCGGCGGTGTGCCCGGAATTGTCTTGGCAATTCTGCGTCCTGATTTGCGGGTCGAACTTTGCGATTCGACGGGAAAAAAAACTCTTGCTGTCAGTGAAATGGTGCAGGAGTTGCGGCTTGGCATACCGGTTCACCATGCTAAAGCGGAGACGTTGCTTCAAGAAAAGGGGAAACGTTTTACCACACTTACCATTCGGGCGGTTTCCCGAATGGTGTCGCTCCTTCGGAATTTTGCTCCTTGTTGGTCGAGTTTCGACCGGATGTTGCTCGTCAAGGGTCCTAAATGGACGGCGGAGCGTGGGGAAGCCAGACACTATAATTTAACGGCGAAACTTGCGCTGCGTTGTTTGAAAACGTATTCGACTCAAATATCCGAATCGGAAACGGTCGAGAGCGTTATTTTGCAACTTTGTTTGAAAGATAATTTTGACCAACTTGACAAAATTATCGACGGACATGTGAATCGCATAACACTTCACCCGTATGTAACGTTTTGAATTTTTGTCAAAATAGGGAAAATAGCAATTTGCCTATTTTGTGCAAACGTCCTGTTTTTGTCTTCCTAGAACACGTAAACAGTATTTTTCCATCAGCATAAAAGTTGATACAAAGCGAGCGGAGCCGCAATCTAAAAATTGCGGCTCTGACAGACTTAAACACGCCCAAGCGAATGCCTGAAAAAATCAAAAAATTGCTCTTTACTAAAATCGAAAAATCGTGTACACTACCCCGCCGTTGAGCGATGGATTGTTTCAACCAGGTGAAGGTACAGAGCATGGATGCTCGTTTTTTGTGTCGTGTCGGAGTGTTGTTACCGTTACTTTTACTAGCAATGGGAGCGGGTTACGCAAAAGTTGTTCACGAGACGGCTAACTTCATTGTTAGTGCTCCGACTGCCGAGTCAGCACGACAATTTGCCGAAGCAGCCGAACAGTGCCGTAGGGACTTGGCACTGCTTTGGCTCGGCAAAGAACTGCCCGACTGGTCAGCAAAATGTCCTGTTAAAATTCACGTCGGTAACGAACTGGGTGCCGGCGGACGTACGTCGTTTGTCTTTGAAAACGGCGAAGTCTTCGATTGGGAAATGGAAATCCAAGGCTCACACGAAAGAATTCTGGACTCCGTGCTGCCGCACGAAATCACACACATGATATTGGCTTCGCACTTTCGTAAGCCGATCCCCCGCTGGCTTGACGAAGGAATGGCAACATCGGTCGAACACAAGAGCGAAAAGGCGAATTACCGGCGAATGCTTCGGCACTTTTTGCAATCGGATGTCCAGCGGTGTTTTCCGCTCAATCGGATGGTCGCGATGAAAGATTATCCTTCCGATCCGATGCCGTTTTATGCACAGGGGTTTTCGCTCGTGGAATATCTTTTGGAACGTGGTCAGCAATTCGACGATAGCGAGCATTGCCGATTGGTGCGTTTTGCGGGGGATGCGATGCAGCACGGCGATTGGCAATCAGCACTGCAAGAGCATTATGAAATACAAAATCTTGGCGAATTGCAATTAAGTTGGGTTCAATGGGTTGATGGCGGTGTGTTGCCATTGCCGATGGCTGCCGAGGTGCCGAGAGTGCGTCCGCCGGACTATCAAGCGACGGCGAATGTTCCTGTGGTATTGACCAGTGCGAAACCGCTTCCGCCGCCTGCCAAGTCGGTGTATGACCGTCAAGTAGAAACAATACCCGTAAAATGGAGCGGAGAAAAAGCGGTGCCGATTCCGACTTCTTTCGGACGAGATGTCATTGTACGGTAGCACTTTGTAAATATCAAAAAATAAGATTTGCGGCATCCGATCTTGCAACGCCGGGAGATTTAGTACACAATGTACCGTCGCGGTTTCGTAAATAAGGCTTCCGCCAAAAAGTGATCTACCCATTAGACAGTGCCTCCGTCATTGCGCTGCGCTCCATTCCGGCTTTTGTTTAACGTTAACAAAAGCCGGAATGAAACAACGTGTAATGACGGCAACGGGTAGGAAAATTTCTGGCAAAAGCCTAAAAGTCCATGGCAGATACGAACAATCCCGAAAAAAAACATCTAGAGTCTCCGCACCGCTCACGGGACGCAGGTTTACTGTTTGCGGTCGTTCTCTTTATATTGTCCCTTTGCCTCCTATTCTTTCATTGGTACAAGGATGATAACCGTGCGGTCAGGTTGCCGACAAACCACCTTCACGTTCCGCCGGAATTGATGACCTATCAGCAAATATCCGTTTTCACTTGTCCGATAGCAGGCGAACCAACGTGCTTTGCCGTTTGGGAAAACAGATTCATCATCGGCACAGATGAACCGCCAGTGCTATGGTTTTTCGATGAAAATGGAACATTACTGCAAAAAATTGACTTGCCGGAAGAACCGAGAGCAATCGCTTGCGGAACACCGGAAACCATTTTCACGGACAAAATCGTCGTTGCCCATCTGCACCAGATTGCCGTCTATACAGCCGACGGAATTCTCGATACATCGTGGTCACTGCCCGACGAGGCATCGAATATCCGAAGTCTTGCTTTAACGCCGACTTCTCTTTTTACTGCCGACACAGGTCAACGTTGCATTCACCGTTTTAATGTGGATGGTAATCTCGATTTAACGTTTGGAGACTTTATTGTCTATGCTTCGCCGATGATGATGACGTATTCGTTCAAAGACGATTTGCTGTACATTGCGAATCCGGGCATGCACCGTGTAGAGGTTTTCACGCAGGACGGCGAGAGTCAACCGGAGCGGAGTTGGGGGACACCTTCCATTGACTACGAAGGCTTTGCTGGTTGCTGTAATCCCATCGGCTTGGCTGTGTTGGACGACGGACGCATCTTGACGGTCGAAAAGGGGATTTCACGGGTCAAGATTTTCAGGACAGGCGGTGCACTCGATTGTTTCGTAGCGGGATCTAGCATTTTAGATGCTCTGCCTCCGGGAGCGATGAGGCGTGCGCCGTTGAAGCCGGATCGTTACTTTGCCGCCGTTGTGTTGTCGGAAGGACACATTGCCGTCTTTGATTTTGAGTATGCCGCAGTGCGGATTTTTGCTCCTATACCGTGAAACGCTAGTGCGCCTTCGACGCAGGTCAAGATGTATCTAAATTACCCCGCACAATCAGTCAGTCCGTCGACACGTTTGTCAAGGACGTAACATTGTAGAGTACCGAAAGTCAAAAACCTCATTTTTACCTCATCTACAAAAAACAAAACAACCTCAGTAGCCGATGCGCCCCTGAAAAACTAACCTCATTTACCCCATTGACACGGA
>Ga0099364_10015227_pt1 | contig 10153 bp, 10 predicted proteins | sample TergutTh196P3_FD_73070 | JGI IMG/M metagenome (GOLD analysis project Ga0099364, IMG submission 73070) | Microcerotermes parvus P3 segment gut microbial communities from Pointe-Noire, Republic of the Congo - Th196 P3 | ecosystem: Host-associated > Arthropoda: Insects > Digestive system > Gut ...
TTTTCTGTCATAAAATTATGTATAATTTATATATATTTATCAAAAAATTGCTTGAGTGTTATTTTATTTTTATCAAAATTAACTAAATTTTACATAATTATTTACATTTTCTTTTTTTATTTATCAAAATCAGTAACGTTTTCTTAATTTATTTACAGATTCCTTAATTTATCTATTGTTTCAGCGATTTATGTATTTAAAAAGCAATTATATAATTGCTTTTTCAATTATATAATTGCTTTTTCAATTATATAATTGCTTTTTCAATTATATAATTGCTTTTTCAATTATATAATTGCTTTTTCAATTATATAATTGCTTTTCCGATTTATAAATTGCTTTTCCGATTATATAATTGCTTTTCCGATTTATAAATTGCTTTTCCGATTATATAATTGCTTTTCCGATTATATAATTGCTTTTCCGATTATATAATTGCTTTTCCGATTTATAAATTGGATATTCAATTTACCACCCCGTCATATGATAGAGAGTGTCAATAGCAGTATCAGAGACAATTTAGCTAGGTTTAACATACGTAGCAAGCGTTTTAGTAAGACATTAGAAATGGCAAACTCCAATCTTATTTCTATTCTTGACAAATCAAGAATCCAGCACAAAAGCATTTCAGCATTAACATCAGACGATTCTATATTATGTGCTTTTAGAATATCAATTTCAAATTTAAGTGTTTCTTTTATTGTGAACACTGCATATACTAATCGGCTAAATATAGAAAGAAGTTTGCCAAAACAATCTAAAACACTATTTTTTTTATAACATTGCATACTATACCAAATACAATGAATTTAGAGTTGTGCGGTATTAAAATTGGTTCATATTTAGAATTTTCTGAATACAACCATAATTGGTCATCAACAACAGAATAGCGTTTTATATAGTAATTGCCATTTACATTTGCCACTATAATATCGCCGCTATTTGCAATATCACTATTCTTTACAACTACTATATCGCCATCATTTATATTAGCATCTGCCATAGAATCTCCCTCAACACGCACAAAAGTTATTTGTCCTTCATCGAGGTTCAAAAGAGATGAAAACATTATAAATTTTTCATTATTACCAAGTGAATATTGTTGTTTTTGTCTATCTAATGGCTTTGGAGATGATACATAATAATTTTCTTCAGAATCATATATTAAGAACTCTTTTATAGATGGTGACTTAAATAATAAACGTTCAAATTCTATTATATCGGATGCACTATCAGAAGCAGCGAAAATCATTTCTTCGGGTGCTGTTTCCATTAGTTTTCGCAAACTTGCAGGTCTTTTCCCTGTTTTGAACTCTACTATAAATCCACTAATTAGACGCTTTAGAAGGAGGTCAGACATATTTTAAAATTTTAATTCGTCCATAGTAAAGAGTGGCAATAGTTCTATATCTATTTCTTTCAGTGCTTCTTTACCGCCTTGTTCTCTGTCTATAACACATATTGCGTGAGTTATTAAAGCACCTTCATTTCGCAAATATTGGACGGACTTTATAATTTGTCCGCCTGATGTTACTACATCTTCTACAATTAGCAATTTTTTATTTTTTATATCGGGACCCTCTACTAATTTTGCTGTGCCGTATTCTTTTGCGTTTTTTCTAACAAAAACCATCGGTATATTCATATTAATTCCTAATGCTGTTGCTATTGGTATGCCGCCGACTTCCAATCCTGCAAGAAAGTCATATCCGATATTTTTCTCGTTATGATTTTTATTTAGCATTGATGCAAAGTATTTGGTAATTTCTTTTAGTAATATAGGGTCGCTCTCAAACTGGTATTTATCAAAGTATTGATTGCTAACGATACCTGAACGAAGTTTAAATTCACCTTCTATGTACGAAGCATTATATATTTCTTTTGCTAATTCTTGTTTTGTCATTTTACACTATTACGATAAATTATAATTGCAATATAACATTTTTTTTTAATTTATGTATAGCAATCTCTAAAAATTTGAAACTAATAACTATATGTTTTTTTCACTTCTTAATGGGAATTTCTATTAAGAAGGTTGTGCCTTTCCCGATTGCAGTATTTTTAACGTAAATCTTACCATAATGATAATCTTCTATTATTCGCCTTACTAAACTTAAGCCCATACCCCAACCACGCTTTTTAGTTGTAAATCCAGGTTTAAATATTTTATATCGCATTTTGGATGTCATACCTTTGCCTGTATCTGTGATTAGTATTTGTATTTTCTTATTAGAAACATTAGTAAAGTTTGCGTTAATTTCGCTAACATCGTTTAGTTTTTCGGAAATGTTTTTTTGTTTTTTGCCTGCCCATTCTACTTTTAAATATAGGTCACCTTTATTTCCTTCCATTGCTTCTACTGCATTCTTTATCAAATTTTCTAAAACCCATCCGATAAGCATATCATTAGCATTAATTATTATGTTATCAGGATAATCTTTATGTATTTCAATTTTTCCGCTAAGATTAGGTAGACGCCGCTCATAATAAGCAACAACTTCATCTATTTTGTTAGAAATATTTAATGGTTTCAAATCAGGTGCTGAACCGATTTTAGAAAACCTTCGTGCTATTATATCCAATCTCTCTATATCATTTCCTATTTCGTCTGCTGTATTTATTATTGCTTCGGGTGATTCTTTATTCATTTTAAGCAATTCTACCCACGCAAGCAAACTTGATATAGGTGTTCCTAATTGATGAGCAGTTTCTTTTGACATTCCCACCCATACACGCGATTGCTCGTTATTTTTTGATGCATTAAAGGCAATATAAGCAAACATTACTATGCTCAACACAACTAACACCGTTATCAAAGGAAAAAATCTTAACAAATCAACCAACCGAGAATGGTTATAATAAAACTTTGTTATCGGGTTGCCATCATCATCTGCTACTATTATTGGCTCATAATTTGCTTTCATATTTTTTATCATAGATAGCAAATACTCTCTTTGCTCTTCCATAGTATTCAAATTATTTAGTTCGTCAATGTTTAACGTAAATGAATGATAATCTTGTATCGGCTCGTCATCCAAATCCGTTATTATCAAAGGCAAATATAAAGTAGGCGTGATAACTTCAAGAAAAAACAATGCTTCATTAATATCATTTGACAATATATAGTGACGATATACTTTAGAATAGGTATTTAATTGTTCTTTTTCTCGTTCTATTACCTGTATAACAAGCAAATTGCTAATGTAAGCAACAGTCACAAATATTAAAAGAAAAATAAAAATAGTTATAATTTTAGAAATATATTTTACAAAAGGATTAATACTTTTTAGCACAGGCGTAAAATTTTTATTTATATAAAAATAAGGTTTAATTTGTTATATTTGTATTAAAAAAAATTATATTAAGATATGCCTATAATAATTGATGGCAAGAAAACTGCCAATGAAATAAAAATAGAACTAACCCAAGAAGTTAATCAACTAAAAGAAAAAGATATCACTCCTCAATTAGCATTGTTGTTAGTAGGAAACGACCCAGCGTCTGAAATTTATGTTAGTAATAAACATAAGTTTTGCAACGATATTGGAGTCGCATCTATTATAGAAAAACTGCCCAATAATACCACCGAAAAAGAAATATTAGATAGAATTAGTATATGGAATAATGATAAAAATATAGACGGAATACTCGTCCAACTCCCGCTCCCCAAAAATATAAATGAAACAAAAATACTGCTATCTATAAACCCAAATAAAGATGTAGATGGCTTCCACCCTGAAAATATTGGCAAATTAGTTGCAGGACTTCCAGGATATATTCCTTGCACTCCATTAGGTATTTATGAACTGCTAAAAAGGTATAATATAGACACTTCTGCCAAACATATTGTTGTTTTAGGACGCTCTAATATTGTTGGGAAACCGATTGCTAATTTGCTCGTTCAAAAGACAAAATACGCTAATGCTATAGTTACTTTATGCCATTCTGCTGCTAAAAATATTACAGATTTTACACTTTCTGCTGATATAATTATTGCTGCTATGGGCGTGCCTGAACTTATTAAAAAACAACACATTAAAGATGGTGCAGTGATTATTGATGTCGGAATTAATAGTATAGCCGATGCCACTAAACAAAAAGGTTATAGATTGGTCGGCGATGTTGATTATAATGATGTTTTAGATAAAGTATCTGCAATTACGCCTGTTCCAGGTGGAGTTGGTCCAATGACAATAGCAATGCTATTAAAAAATACCATTCAATCGGCTAAAAATAAAATGTAATTTTGCTAAAATCATTTAGTTATTTTCCTAATTTTATTTACTAACTTTTGCTTGGATTTACTCATTATTTACTCAATTTTGCTCGGGATTTACTAATTTTTACATAATTTTACTAATTTTTACACGCAATTTGCAAAAAGCAAATTGCAATTTACCATCAGCGGTTCGCTGACATTTTGTCACAACTCTTTTTCCAATTATTAGTAACGTTTTAGCAATTTATTTAGGGAACTCCCAATTTATCTGTTGTTTAAGCGATTTATCAACCAAAAAACCAATTATATAATTGAAAAAACAATTTACCACCCCGTCAGTGCTATTGCACTGCCACCCCTCCATAGAGGGGAACAGTTCCCCTCCCGTGGAGGCATTGGTTACTAAATACTTGTATTGAATTGCTTTCTGTGAAAAAACAATAATAGTGTATTATCTAACATTTCTAATGTCTTGCTATAACCTACCCAATACATCTATAGAAAACTTCCTTATCTGCATATGTAAACTTGCGAACTTTATCACTAAAATAACGATTGCATTCTTTACAGCGATAACGCTGAGAACACTTGTAGACACCGTTCTTTATATATTTACTACTGCCACAATGTGTACATTCCATAAAAAAAAACCTATATTTAATTAAAAAAATACAAATATAATAAATAATTCTAAACTCGCAAGTATTTAGTCACCAATGCCAATCCGAAGGACTGTTATCAATTATTTTTTCTAATTCTATCTTTTCTTCTTCGTTCAAAAAAAGCAGGACGACCTTTTGTTGATCGGTTGCTGGGTCCTGCTAATCCATCGGTATTGTAGCGATGAACCCAGTTGCATATTGATTTATGACTGACCGAATAATACTGTTGGACTTCGCTAACACTTTCACCTTGTGCTATTTGATAGACAGCATTAAGACAAATACTTTGTTAAATAAATTACAAATACACATTTCTTTTACAAATATTTTGCTTGTATTTACTCGTAAATTGCTTGTATTTACTCGTAATTTGCTTGTATTTACTCGTAATTTACTCGTAATTTGCCTCTAAAACTTAATAATTTGCCTTTAAAACTTAATGAAATGCCTTTAAAACTTAATGAATTGCCTTTAAAACTTAATGAAATGCCTTTAAAACTTAATGAAATGCCTTTAAAACTTAATGAATTGTCTTTAAAACCTCATCTTTCATTAAGTTTTAGACAAAATTATTAAGTTTTTTTAATGATTTATTAAGTTTTTTTAATGATTCATTAAGTTTTAGACAAAATTATTAAGTTTTTTTAATGATTCATTAAGTTTTAAAGGCAATTCGTGACTAATTAGTAACGTTTTATTAAGTTTTTTTAATGATTTATTAAGTTTTTCTAACAAATCATTAAGTTTTTTTAACAAATCATTAAGTTTTTTTAACAAATCATTAGTAAAATTAGGAGATGATTAAGTAATTTCAGCAGGACAGATATTTTTTTTTGTAGAATATTGCATATATCCTCAATTCTTTTCTTTTTTTCTTATTTTTATAATACATAAATAAGAATTAATTATGGCACAAATAAGAACACAAAAAGCACAACAAGTTACTATTATAGGAGCAATTATTAATATTATACTATCTGCGTGCAAAATTTTTGCAGGTGTTATCGGCAAAAGTTCAGCAATGATAGCAGATGGAATACATTCGCTGAGCGACCTTATAACAGATGTTATAGTTATTGTTTTTTTTAGAATTTCGGATGCTGAAAAAGACGAAAACCATCCTTACGGACACGGAAAGTTTGAAACTTTTTCAACATTTTTAATATCATTGATACTTTTTTGTGTAGGTTTAGGGATTTTTTACGGAGGAACAAGCACAATTATATCAGTTATTAGAGGGGAGATTTTACCTAAACCTGGTATGATTGCATTTTGGGCAGCATTGGTTTCAATATTTTGTAAGGAAGGATTGTTTCAATACACAAAAATAGTAGGTCAACGCATAAATAGTCAGGCAATAATAGCAAATGCTTGGCATCATCGTTCTGATGCATTTTCTTCTATTGGCGTTGCTATTGGTATTGCTGGTGCTATTTTTTTAGGCGATAAATGGGTGATTTTAGATCCCATTGCAGGAGTAATAGTGAGTTTCTTTATTATGAAAACTGCAATAGGATTATCTTTGCCGAGCATACAGGAATTAATGGAATCATCACTTCCGAAAGAAATAGTAAAAAAAATAGAAGCATTAATTATGGAAGATATAGAAATAAAAAGTTTTCACAAACTTCGTTCTCGCAAAATCGGTGAAGTATTTGTAATTGACGTGCATATTCAATTAGATAATTCTATTTCTTTGGTTCAAGCACATAATATTTCAGGTGCTCTTTCGCAACGGATACGTGAAACATTTGGTGGCAAGACACAAATTAACGTTCATATGGAGCCAAGTGACGAAAATAAATAGTTATGTTTGCTGACATATAAAATACAAGTATGCTTTTTAATAGTTTGTTTATTATTAGGCACATTTTTAACAAAAAATATATCAATTACAATAAAACATATAACGGAAACAAATGGCATATTATTTGTTATATAAAAAATGTAAAGTTTATTAGAACAATATTAAACAAAAATTATGGATAAGACATTAAGAACTTCAGCATCAGGACTAAATGCACAACAAAGATACGTAGAAATTATTGCTAATAATATCGCAAATGTTAATACTACAGGATATAAATCTGTGCGTCCTGAATTCCAAGATTTACTATATGAAACATTGCGTCCTGCGGGTGCAATTAGCCGTAACGGTGTTGAACCTTTAAATGCAGTTCAAATAGGTTCAGGAGTAGAATTAGTCGGAACAGCAAGATATTTTCATCAGGGCGATGTTGTTGGAACTTCAAGAGAATTGGACTTGGCTATTAATGGAGAAGGTTTTTTTGTTGTTGAGATGCCCGATGGCACTAATGTTTATACGCGTGATGGAACTTTTTCTTTGAACGATGTCGGTCAAGTTGTTAATCCGCAAGGATATAGATTAATACCCGATATTTTTATTCCCAATGATGTTGTGGAAATACAAATTTCAAGAAATGGAACTTTTAATGTGTTAAGAAATGATAGTGTTGAAGTAGAAAATGTGGGACAAATTGAATTAGCAAGGTTTGTTAATCCTGCGGGACTTCGTGCTTTAGGTGAAAATATTTTTGTTGAATCTCCTGCAAGTGGTGCTCCTATTTTACAAGAACCAGGTGAAAGTAATACAGGCGAAATACTACAAAAATATTTAGAAAGTTCTAATGTAAATATAGTTGAAGAGATGGTTAATATGATTACAGCACAGCGTGCATATGAACTTAATTCTAAATCTGTGCAAACAGCAGATAATATTCTTGGAACTGCCACACAACTAAAAAGGCAATAGTTAATCTCTAAAAAAATAAAAATTTTATATATTATCTGTTATACTGAACTCATTTCAGCAGGACAATTTGCTTTTTCTTAATCTTCCTTTCCGCTTATTGCACCTGTAGTTCCGATTTGTCCTTCAATAACCCCAGTGTTTATGCAGTTTTCTATTGTTCCACCATTATCATATCCAACTATTCCTCCTTTATATATATTTCCTATTATAAATCCTGTGTTTATGCAATTTGTTATTGTTATTGAGGATCTTTGTTCATCTATTATTCCTGTAATTCCGCCCACATTAACACTGCCTTTAACATCTCCCGTATTTAAACAATTTTCTAAAATTATAGAATAAAATAGATAAGAGAAAGTATGGTTAGAAATATTTCCAGCAACACCTCCTGTATGCGAATTACTCCCTATTATAAATCCTGTATTTATGCAACCATAAATAAGAACATCTCCACCATAATTTCTAAAAGTGCCGCCTATACCACCTATATAGTTTTCTCCTTCTATTTTCCCTGAATTTACACAATCAAATACATCCGTTGCCCAGTTATTTCCGACAATGCCTCCTATAGAAGTTCTGCCTTGTATATTGCCAGAGTTTATACAATCTGATATAGCACCATAAACATAAAAAACCGTTCCTATAATACCTCCTACATAACTACCATCCGATGTAATATTCCCATAATTGCTGCAATTAGATATGGATGACGAATAATGTACACCACTAATCCCTCCAGCACCTCGTCCATTCACATCCATATCAGCAATATTTCCATAATTTCTACAATCTAATATAGCAGTCGCTGAAGAATATCCAACAATCCCTCCAGCACTTCGTCCATTCAAAGTATACATATCAGAATACATATTAGTAACATTTCCATAATTGCTACACCCCGATATAGTATCCAAAGTAGAATATCCCACAATACCACCAACATAAGAACTACAAATAGAAGTAACATCTGCATTATTTATGCAATTAGATATGGTAGACAGATAAGAGTGTCCAACAATGCCACCTATAACATAATAATTATTGCTCATATTTTGTTCTATAGTTCCATCTAAAACAATATTTTTAATAATAGAATTATTAGCATAGCCAAATAAACCAATAGCAGTCACATTCGGGTCATTTATTGCTAAAGTAATAGTATAATTTTGCCCATCAAAATTTCCTTTAAACGGGTGCGAAGAACTACCTATAACAGTTACAACCTGATCACTAATATCATTCATTACTTTAAAGTATTTTCCTTCGCTCCAAGTATTTTGTTCTGTAATAACACTATCAGCAAGTTCTTCAATATGTTGTTTGGTATATAATTCATAAGATGTGGCTTCCGAATATCCATCACCTCCACCGAAGGGTCCTATTTGTGCATTAGTATTTTGCGTTGCTAAAATAAGAGCGAGTAAAGTTAAATACCTTTTCATAAATATAAATTATTTAATTATATAAAGCACAAAAATACGTTTTTTTCTTTATTCCTTTCCCACGATGCTTCCTATATCTTCTTCGCCTTCTACTACGCCGACATTGACGCAATTAGAAACATTTACTCCTTGTGGATTAAACATATAACCAAGAACACCGCCAACAATATTTATTCCTCGCACATAACCGTAGTTGATGCAGTTGGTGATTGGGGTTACTGCCATTGGATAGCCATTAGCCAAGCCAACTATTCCGCCTACAAAACCCTGACCAACAACGCTACCTATATTAACACAATTTAAAATATTTTGACAATGATTAGCAACTGTGCCGACAATACCACCGACTCCACTGAATATATTATTATCACCCGAAGCAGTGGCTGTTATAGTGCCGTTGTTGATGCAATTTATTATAGTTCCGCTATTTTCTCCTGCAATACCGCCGATTCTATCCACGCCCGTTATATCGCCGTTGTTGATGCAATTGGAAATGGTGCCGTGATTTAAATATGCTATACCAACGCCACCTGTAACTATTGCATTATTTATACAATTAGTAATGCTAGCAGCAGTAATATAACCAGTACCAATTCCACAAGCTATTGTAGACATTCCACCAGGTCCATTTATATAACCATCCACAATTAAATTATCAATAGTTCCATCTAATGACTGGAAAAGAGCAGCACTTGGATTGTCAGGAAAATTAAAAACTATTGCTAAAGTTATTTTTTTTCCATTGCCGTGAAAATGTCCTATAAAGCCAAGTTTACCTATAGATTCAGTAATTGGTTCTATAATATCAGACATTAACTTGAAATGTTTATTATACTGCCAAGTTGGGTTAGCATTATAGTTGTCTATAGAATCGGCAAGTTCTATTAAATCTTTTTTCTCCCATATTTGAAATGGATCATATTCTGAACCATCACCATTGCCATTAAAAGGTGGATTTTGAGCAAACAATAAGATGTTTGAAAAAATAAATAATATAAAATATTTTTTCATACTTCATCCGACAACAGCGGGCTAAAGCCCGCTGTTAATTTATAAT
>Ga0099364_10015228_pt1 | contig 10152 bp, 6 predicted proteins | sample TergutTh196P3_FD_73070 | JGI IMG/M metagenome (GOLD analysis project Ga0099364, IMG submission 73070) | Microcerotermes parvus P3 segment gut microbial communities from Pointe-Noire, Republic of the Congo - Th196 P3 | ecosystem: Host-associated > Arthropoda: Insects > Digestive system > Gut ...
ATATTGTACGGGATCAATATAATGTTGTCCCATATCGCCTAATCCACCGCCGTCATAATCCCAGTAACCGCGAAACGTCTGATGGACGCGATGGGCGTTATAGGGCTTATAGGGCGCCGGTCCGAGCCACATATCATAATCCAGCTCTGATGGAATCGTTTCGGGCGTGAGCGATTCCTTGCCGACCCAGAAAAATTTCCAGTCGAAACCGGTATACCCGCTGACAGTCACTTTAAGCGGCCAACCGAGCAATCCGCTCTGTACTAATTTCTTCAGCGGTTTGACGGGCGTACCCAGACCATAAAACTGGTCGGTAAACCGGAACCATGTGTTGAGCCGGAAGATACTGCCATACCTTTTAACGGCTTCCATCACGCGGATACCTTCGCCAATCGTGCGTGTCATCGGTTTTTCACACCAGATATCCTTACCGGCTTTAGCGGCTTCTACCGACATGATACCATGCCAGTGCGGTGGTGTGGCGATGTGTACGATATCCACGTTAGGGTCTAAAATCAAATCCCTGAAATCGTGATACTCCGCAATTTGCTCATTGGGCAGTAGCGCCTGCCCTAATGCCAAATGCTTTTTATCCACATCGCAAATGGCTACTAAACGGGTACTTACCGATTCCCCGTTAATTCGACCGCCGTAATTCAGGTGTCCGCGGCCCATGCCTCCCACACCGATAATTCCTTTGGTCAGTTGGTCACTGGGGGCTATCATACCTTTGCCAAGTACCTGTCTGGGTACGATTGTAAACAAGGCAAGCCCGCCCATCGTCTTAATAAAAGTTCTTCTGTTTGTTTTCATATCTATTTGATGTATTACATGAATGAGTTATCTCCTTCAAATTCGGCGGTAAAGATAATGTAAATCAAATATATGGCAAAATTTATTTCTTTTTATTTTATCAGGCGTTAAAAAAAAGGGCTTCTATCGTGTCGACGGATGCCCTCTTTCATTTATAAAACCTAATGAAAAAAAATACACCCGCGTATTTTTGCTTTCATTCAAAGTGCTGATTAAGACTTCTTATCTCTTTTGGATAAACATTTTCCGTACAAAATTAGATATATCCCGGAAAATATCAACTATATTTACCTATACAATTTTAGCACATCCCTATAACCGTCTCTACAATTTCAAAAAAACACTCAAAACAGCCTTTTTCATTACATATTTGAGCGCGTTTTTGAAATTTTACCCTTTTTTTATGATTTCTCAAAAAAAACTATGCCTAAATACCTCTATCCTATTCTTTTTTTTACTATTTTTGTCGCGTTAAAACAAAAGCATCATTTCAATGACTAAAATCGGATTTCAGTTTTTTCACGCATATATCGAGCAGGCATTAATCATCATTGACCTTTTGTTTATTGCAGCTATCATCATGCTCTGGATCAGGTTTTTCATGTTCAAAAAAGACATCAAACACCGCTCTGCCCTGCTATTGTCTGAAATAGAGGAAGCAGAGCTACAAATCAAGATGATTGAAGACCTGAATGAAAAAGCGCAAAAGGAAAAACTTGAAGTTTTATCCGATTACCGCATCCAGGCGATGGAGATTGACGGAAAAAACAACGCGATGGAGCAATTGTTGAAGGATAAAGAAATACTCGACCTCCAAATTGAAGATTTTACGGAAAAAATAAAAGCCTACCAACATCGGAATGACGCCAAGCCGACGCTACTCAAAACGAAAGAACCGATGTACAAGCATATCGTAGAAGAGATAACCAAGCTCGTCAACAAAAAACTGACCGATAAAAAAGACTATATCGAATCGCTCGAACGCATTGACGATCAATATCTTTCTATAATGGAAAGCATTTATAAAGGCAATATGTCCGTTCTTTATCTCAAATACTGCGTATGCTTTGCCATCGGTATGGAAATAGGTGAAGTGGCAGAATGTTTTTCAATCGAACCCTCTTCCGTACACATGATCAGATACCGGCTGAAGAAAAAGTTCGGATTAGCTAACATTGACCTTTTAGACGTCTACCTGCGCAAATTAAACAGCACATTATCAGCCTTAAAGGAGACCAACGGGAACGCCGAAACCGATACGCAGGGCTAAACCTCAATAGCGCTTCAGTAAAAAAGACGGATTAAGACGCATGAAAACGCCCATGGCAAAATTCTGATTGTAGCCGTATGAAGGATTTGACCGGAAACCCGTTTCGGCTTCATACATTTTTCCTGAAAAAAAATAGTAGACCGAACCGTGAAGACCAAAAGCATACCCTTTTCCAAGCGGGTAGACATAATCGACGCCAAGATAGAGCATTTCGGGTCGCCGGTAAAACATCCCGTTAATTTTGTTAGATACAGCGCCGTAAAACGGATTGCCCAAGATAGGGATATAATCTTTACACGACCAGTGGGCGGCCGTCAAATGAAAATTCTGTAATCGCATGGCAAACTTCGTATAGACGCCGAAACCCTTCCATAAAGTAAATGCCATAGTGCTGGCGTCCTTATACCCCACTATATCCGTCTCTATATTCATATATTGTAAGACCCCTCGATTGAGGTTCCAACGTATCCCGACACCGACAGCGCCATTATAAGCCGTATAGTTATACGCTTCCGATATTTCGAGTTCTCCCCCCCGATGCTGGGTCAGTCCCTGCAACGGGAAATAGATATGGAAGCGCGATGTGGCAGGATTCACCTTAAACGTAGATGAAAATCCGGTAATAAATGATTCCTGATGCGTATCTAACCGATAAATAAACGTTATCCAATCTAACCACCCGTCAAAATCAAGCCAGGGAGAATGATACAACAATTGCACGCCTACTTCCGGATCGGCCGACAGGTTCAGCTCGGTGTTGTATAAAGGGTCGATCAGGCCATGGTTCGAGCCGCCGTAAATATTGCCCATGACGACCTGCACGTTTTTTGAAAACGCTAATGACGCCCTGAAAAAGGGCAAAACATGTACGTTATGAGCATAATCCTTACCGCTCCATGAAGCGATGTCTCTATACGCAAAAGCAGGATATCGAGTCGTTCCCCAAAACCAGATGGAATGAGCGCCCGCTTCCAATTTCAGGTTGCTAAACGGATAATAAGTCGTTTTGACCTGAAGCCAGAAACCCGGTAACGTATACCCCTTTTGAAATGTGGAATTGTATTCATTATTTTTGAAAAAAGAAAGATTGTCCACCTCGATGAACAATTGGCGATAGAGGGTCGAATCGATTTGTGCATCCGATCGGTATAAATAGTCCTCGATTTGCGCCGTCGTTTTTTGTAATCCGAACAATATCAAACAACTAACGCAAAAAATAAGCCTGAAAAAATTTCCTCTTACTGCCACAAAATCTTTAATTTTAGAAAATAAACGCCAAAAAACAGGTGCAAACTTAAACAAAAAAATCCAATCTACTCTTATAGTTAGAAAATTACCCCGATTTATTACAAAAACATGTTTTATAACATCTTTTATTGTCGCCTCATATTAAATAATAACACTACTTTTACACGCCAAATAAAAAGATAATTTTATGGACAAAAAAACACTTTCCGGCCTATCTATCAGTGACTTCCAAAAAAAGGTAGACGGAATAGAGACAAAACTTTACGTGCTCACCAATAAAGCAGGCGCAGAAGTAACCGTTTTGAACTATGGAGCCAGGATCGTTTCGCTCATGGTACCGGACAAAAACGGGACATTCATAGATGTGGTGACCGGTTATCAGACCATTGACGACTATCTGACGACCACAGAAAAATACTTCGGCGCAGTCTGCGGACGCTACGCCAACCGTATCGCCGGAGGTAAATTCACCATCGACGGCGTCGTTTACGACCGGTTAGCCCTTAATAACGGGCCGAACAATCTGCATGGCGGTATCAAAGGCTTTAATTCGGTGATGTGGGGCTTAGCGCTAAAGGAAGAACAAACCATTGTTTTGGAATACGCCTCTGACGACGGCGACGAGGGGTTTCCCGGCAACATTGTAACAACCGTCATGTACCATCTCTCGGATGATAACGCTTTATACATACTGTATACGGCCATGACGGACCGACCGACGGTTCTCAATATGACCAATCATTCCTTTTTCAACCTTTCCGGCGCCGGCAATCCATCCATTAACGACCATGTGTTAATAATTGATGCAGACCACTATTTGCCGACCGACGCTACGGCCATACCCTACGGCCCGCAAGAGAAAGTGGAAGGAACACCTTTTGATTTCAGAGAACCACGTTACATTGGCGAAAGAATCGATGATGATTTCGAGCAATTGGTATTTGGAAAAGGATATGACCATAACTTTGTACTGAACAAACCGCAAGGCCAGCTGTCCATCTGTGCACGTAGCTTTTCGCCTCAAACAGGCATCCTTATGGATGTCGCAACAACCGAACCGGGCATTCAATTATATACCGGGAACTGGATGACCGGCAAACTCGCCGGCAAGCACGGACAACAGTATCCCATGCGGTCGGCATTTTGCTTAGAAACGCAACATTTTCCCGACAGCCCGAACAAACCGGAGTACCCTTCGACCATCATTCGGCCAGAGCAACGGTACTCAAGTACTACAGTTTATAAATTTTCAATTTTGAATTACTAACTATAAATTAAATGATTATGGAAACTAAAAAAAATTATCTTTTACCGATTATTATGATGATCTTACTTTTTGGTATGATCTCGTTCGTTACTAACTTAGCTGCACCGATGGGTGTAGTATTAAAAAATCAGTTTGGCGTTTCCAATGCTATGGGAATGCTGGGAAACATGGCTAATTTCATCGGCTATCTTGTTATGGGTATCCCCGGTGGAATATTATTGCAGCGAGTGGGTTATAAAAAAACAGCGCTTATTGCCATTGGAGTTGGAATATTAGGTGTTTTCATCCAATTTCTTTCCGGTCATACAAGCCATGATTTCGCTTTTGTCGTTTATATTACAGGCGCTTTAGTAGCCGGTTTTTCGATGACACTGCTCAATACGGTCGTCAATCCCATGTTGAACACATTGGGCGGCGGAGGCAACAAGGGTAATCAGCTTATTCAAATCGGAGGCTCATTCAACTCTGTATTAGCTACTTTTACGCCGGCTTTTGTAGGCGTCCTGATTGGTGAGGCTACGAAAGCCCAGATCAAGGATGTATTTCCCGTCATGTACATCGCAATGGGTGTTTTTGCACTTGTTGGATTTGTTTTATGGGCTGTTTCGATACCGGAACCGCAAGCTGAAAAAGCCTCTGAGCCGATCGGGAAATTGATGTCCGGCGCAATCAAATTTCGCCATTTCATCTTAGGCGCTCTTGGTATTTTTGTTTATGTCGGTGTGGAAATAGGACATCCTGCCACCGTGATCCTCTGGCTTTCCGATCCCGATGCTTCTTCTGTTGGCGCCACAATAGCAGGTTCTGTTGCCGGCACTTACTGGTTTCTGATGCTTATCGGACGGCTGTTAGGCGTTACCATCGCAGAAAAGATTTCCAGCAAAACGATGCTTATGTTTGCATCATTTGTTGGCATGATATTGGTATTATTAGCTATGTTCTCACCTACATCCATCGAAGTTTCAATGCCTGTATTTCAAAGTTCTGATGCCGGCGCCATATCTTTCGGATTTGCTAAGGTTCCCATCAATGCCATGTTCATCGTAATCATTGGACTGTGCACATCTATTATGTGGGGTGCAATTTATAATTTGGCTGTAGAAGGCTTAGGTAAATATTTAGCAGTAGCATCCGGCATATTCATGACATTGGTCTGTGGTGGAGGCATTATTCCATGGATACAAGGGTTAGTAGCCGACGCAGCCGGTTATCTTAACAGCTATTGGGTGATGTTTGCAGGTTTAGCTTATTTACTGTTCTATGCAGCAATAGGCAGTAAGAATGTTAATAAGGACATCCCAACTACTTAATTATACATACGTATGGAAATTGAACATGTAAGAAGTCGTTTTATCAAGCATTTTGACGGTAGCACAGGCTCTGTCTATGCATCTCCGGGACGTGTAAACCTGATTGGCGAGCATACGGATTATAACGGCGGATTTGTTTTCCCCGGAGCGATCGACAAAGGTATTATGGCCGAAATCAAACTTAACGGCGCCCAAAAAGTACGCGCTTACTCCATCGACATGAAAGACTATGTCGAATTTGGTCTGAACGAAGAAGATGCGCCGCGTACCAGCTGGGCGCGGTATATTTTCGGCGTATGCCGTGAGATTATCAAACGCGGCGGCAAAATTGCCGGTTTTAATACCGCTTTTGCAGGCGATGTACCGTTAGGCGCAGGCATGTCGTCGTCGGCTGCCTTAGAAAGTACGTTTGCCTTTGCGTTGAATGATCTCTTTGAGCTTGGCATCGATAAATTCGAGCTGGCAAAGATAGGGCAGGCAACGGAACATAACTACTGCGGCGTAATGTGCGGTATCATGGACCAATTTGCCTCGCTTTTTGGCAAAAAAGGGAGTTTGATGCGCTTAGACTGTCGATCATTAGAACATGAGTATTTCCCTTTCGACCCCCAGGGGTACCGTTTGGTACTGCTTGATACGGTCGTAAAACATGAACTGGCATCATCGGCCTACAACAAACGGCGCCTCTCCTGTGAAAATGTGGCCAAAACGCTGGGCGTAGAATTTTTGCGCGACGCCACGATGGAGCAATTGCTGACGGTGAAAGGTAAAGTCAGCGATGAAGACTACATGCGCGCCGAATATGTGATCGAAGAAATTCAACGCGTATTGGATGTTTGCGAAGCGCTGAAAGTAAACGACTATGAAACAGTAGGGCAAAAGATGTACGAGACGCACCACGGCATGAGCAAATTGTATGAGGTAAGCTGCGCTGAATTAGATTACCTCAACGATGTGGCGAAAGCCGCCGGGGTAACCGGATCGCGTGTGATGGGCGGAGGCTTTGGCGGATGTACCATCAATCTCGTGAAGGATGAACTCTATGATACGTTCATCGAGAAAGCAAAAGTAGGATATAAAGACAAATTCGGCAAGTTACCGAAGGTGTACGACGTCGTTATCAGCGACGGAGCGCGTAAATTGGTATAAGCCGGGCTAACATTAACCATTGTTCTTTATTTGCGGGCGGGGCGGCATCAAGGGATTGATGGCTGCCTCGCTTTTTTGGCCACGAATCACACGAATGGACACGAATTTTCACGAATAATATATGATATGAAAAAAAGAGACCTATGTTTTGTTCTGTTAGCTTTCGGGCTGTTTGTCAATGAATTGACAGGGCAGACGTTGAAGGGGAAGATTGTGGATGGGAATGAACTGCCGGTATCGCAGGCGGCTGTTTATATTCGTGAGCGGATGGCAGGTATTGCGGCTGATGATCAAGGGGAATTTCAGACTACTTTGCCGCATGGGGATTATACGCTTGAAATTAGTTCGTTGGGGTTTGAAAAACTTATTTATCATCTAACAATAGACCAGGATTTGACGGCTATTAGCATACGGATGGAGCCGAAAATCTATACGTTAGGGGAAGTTGTTGTGACAAACAGAAAGGAAGACCCGGCTTACGCCATTATGCGTAAAGCGATTGCACGCGCGCCTTATTATCTGCATCAGGTTAAATCTTCTCAATTTGAGGCTTATTCGAAGGAGAGTTTGAAGATTATAAAAGTACCGAAACTGATTGGTAATATGAAGATTGACCAAACGGGAACGCGGATACAGGATTACAGCAATAAACTCTATCTGATTGAAGCGCATAAGGAGATCGCCTTTTCGGCGCCTAACAAGTATGATGTCCGTACAATCGCTATCTCATCCACCGCTCCCAAAGACCTCTATGACGGCGAGAGTTCGGGGATGTTGCCTACGGCGAATATCTATGCGCCGGAAATATATGAATGGGTTTCGCCGCTGGCGCCGGATGCCCTCACCTACTACAAATTCACTTTGGATGACATTTCGCAGGAAGGTGATGTGTGGGTAAACAAAATCAGGGTGATTCCCAAGAAAAAGAACAACAGTCTGGCCGCAGGATGGATATTTATTGCGGATGATACGTGGCATGTGATGCAATTGGATTTGAAAGGCACGATGTTTGGCATGACGCAGCATGTGAAGGTGAACTACCATGAAGTCAAGCCTTCCGTTTTTCTCCCTACATCGTATGATATAACGACGGATATCAAAGTGATGGGGATAGAAATGGATGTCAAACAATTCTCTTCCATACATTACAAAAATGTAGAGCTGGATGAACGTATGGCCGGCTTGATGCTTTCAGGACAAGGCGATACGTTTCATGCACCTGTGGTAACACCCAAGGAACTCACCCTAAAGCAACAGAAGGCTCAAATTCAATTGGAAGAATTGGCATCGAAAGAAAATCTCAACAACAAGGATACTTACAAATTAGCCAAGCTGATGCAGGATGCAGTTGAGCCAAAGGATACCCTAAAGGGCAGAAAACCGTTAGAAATTAAGGAGATAACAACTAACATCAAAACAACCATCGATTCATTGGCTAAACGGCGCGATTCGACTTACTGGTCGGCGGTGCGCGACTTACCCCTGCGCGACGAAGAGATACAAAGCTACCGGCGTTCCGCCAATGAACCGGATGCGCAACGTAGCGCTTCCGACCAGATTACAGTTTCGATGAAAATTGGCGGCGATAAAGGGGGTTACCTTTTTGGCCGCCCAATAACGTTAGGGAAAAAAGTGCGAATGCGTTATGGTGGTCTGATGGGTATTGTACCGGAATATAACTTTGTAGACGGTTTCTGGTTAGGACAGCGTTTGTCGTTCGATATTCGGGATTCATCACGCGTCTCATGGCTGACATTCTCTCCCTCGGCGTATTATGTGACAGCCCGGCGAACCGTTAATTGGAATTTGGAAGCGCTCTACCGTTATGCCCCGATGCGTAACGGCAGCCTCGCCATTGCAGGCGGAGATAAAACGGCAGATTTCAACGGCGTATCCGGCAATTCGCTGGTAATAAACTCGTTAGCATCCATCCTGCTGGCAGAAAATCGGATAAAATTTTACCGCAGGCAATATGTAGAAGTCGGAAATAGCCTTGAGTTAGCGACTGGATTAACGCTACGCGCGAATTTAAGTTATGAGAAACGTCATGCGTTGTCGAACAATACATCCTTCAGCTTCTTCGGCAAAGATCCTTATATTAACCTTCCGAATCCATTTCTCGAACCCGAACCTGCACATTCGACTTCAACCGTCAGTATGCAGTTGACATATACCCCCCGCCACTATTACCGGATAGAAAGAGGACGCAAAAGATATGTCAAATCGGCTTTTCCTACTTTCGACCTCCACTATCGACAGGCGCTTCCCATTATCGGAGGTGACAATGCCGCATCATACAGCTTGGTAGAGGCTGGGATTCGGCAAAAAATCAATCTGAATATGTTCGACAATTTCTATTACTACGTCAATGCAGGACAGTTTCTATCGTCTAAGCGGGTTTATTTCCCTGATTACAAACATTTTCAAACCGCGCAAATACCGGTAACGCCCCATACGCTCAATGATAATTTCAGTTTATTGAACGATTATGCGCCGTCAAACAACAAGGCATGGCTACAGGCGCATGTTTCGTATACTTCGTTGTATTTGTTTATCAAGCATTTACCTTTTTTGCAGAAATATTTGTTTGATGAGGCGCTACATTTGCGGGCGCTTTGGACGGGAGACGTAGCATGCTACGTCTCTACGATGGAGGATGAGGCGCTTCATTTTTATATCCCTTGTAATCGGAGTTATAGATACGTTGAGGCGGGTTATTCCATCGGCTTTAGCGATGCAGGCCGCGTGGGCATTTTCGTTGGCAGCAACCGGTGGAAACGATTAGACATTGGGTTCACCGTTAGCATTTCATTGTTTCAATAGGGTGCGTATCAAATTGTCAAAAAAACACCGTATATATGCTATAAAATATTTTTTTTATGTAAATTTGCACCTTTAAAATATAATCTATGTTGTCATTACTAACGTTACATATAGGGTTATCGAAGATCAGTAAGGATATCCATGTTTTTAATCCGTTTACTGATCAGGATGCGGAGGCTTACCTGTTTTGTTCGTTTACGGATGAGGCGAATGAAAACGGTATGGTTGAAGACGTGAAGAAACGCTTCTTCAGTCAAACGGGGTTCATTACC
>Ga0099364_10015229_pt1 | contig 10152 bp, 10 predicted proteins | sample TergutTh196P3_FD_73070 | JGI IMG/M metagenome (GOLD analysis project Ga0099364, IMG submission 73070) | Microcerotermes parvus P3 segment gut microbial communities from Pointe-Noire, Republic of the Congo - Th196 P3 | ecosystem: Host-associated > Arthropoda: Insects > Digestive system > Gut ...
GCGCACCATCGCGCTGCTGCTTGAAAAATACGCGGGAGCGCTTCCCATGTGTCTTTCGCCGACGCAGGCGCTTGTCATGCCGATAGGCGACAGCCAGCTTGGCTATTCGCAGGAGGTGTTAAAGCAGCTCAAGGCAAACGGAATCCGCGCTGAAATCGACAACCGCAACGAAAAAATCGGCTTTCGCATCCGCGAGGGGCAGCTTGAAAAGGTGCCGTATATGCTCATAATCGGCGATCGCGAGATTGAAAACGGCGAGGTTGCGGTGCGCTCAAGAGGGGGCGGCGACACCGGCGCTATGAAAATATCCGGGTTTATTGACATGGCAATAAAGGAAATCAATTCAAAGGCTTGAACATGCCGCCATAGCATGATATGATAAGGATAGCAATCAGATAAGGGGGGCTTCGATGGGGCTTTATTCCAACACAAAGCGTATAACCGGCGTATTTTGCTATGCGATTCTGGGCATTACGCTTGTTGTACTTGCGCTTAGGCTGACCGCGTTTCGCGATATGGCGGTAACAGACGAAGGCGGAACCGGCGCGCCGCCGTCCATAAACGTGTCGCCCGCGTCCGACGACGAGATTTCAGGCGGCAGCGATTTCCCGTATACCTTTAACGGCAGGATTTATTTCCCGTCGTCCACCGAACAGGGCAACGTCCTTGTTGAGAACCCCGAAAGCAACACATACTTTTTAAGCGTCGACATCGTAGATAACGAGACGATGCGCTCGCTTTACTACACAGGCGCGCTTGAGCCGGGCGGCTCCATTGATTACGACAAGCTGAGCCTTGACGGGCAAAGGCTTCCCGACGGCGTATATGAAGCCACCGCGAACGTCGCGGCACTGTCGCCGAACGATTTTCAAACAGTGCAGAGCGACCAGACGCCCGTCACAATCTACATCGGCGAAAGGCCGAGGTAACTGATAGTTTAAGAACCTGTATTCATAGCAGGAAATGCTGGATGGGCAGGAAAAGACCCGTTCAGCCGGCGTTTCATGTTATGAATACAGGTTCTTATACAACCCCCATGAACCGGCTGGCGAATCCCCCGGCTAAATGACCGGCGGCGTTGTTATCTTGAAAGCCCGTAAGCACACACAGACAGGTACGGTCTTCCCTTATGGGGCAAGACCGTACCTGTTCGTATTGCCGATGATATCTTGCAATGTGTGACGACGGGGTTTATAGTCAACTGCAAAATCTTATTCGGCATGTGCGCTCCCTTTTCTCACGGCATAGCAGACCGTTTCATTGATGTTAAGATGCTGTCTGATGTATATTTCATAGTCCGGATAATTTGTTTTAATCCAATATGGGACTTCCCATATGTGTACATTTCCGTGATAAACGCTGATTGCCAGCTTTGGGCGGTCACGCCCGATTATTTTCTCAGCGCCTGTCAGCGCATCCAGCTCCGCGCCTTCTATATCCATTTTTATGAATGTCGGACGAGCAGGCTTGTCGTATAACAATGCGTCAAGTGAAGTTGCGGATACCACTAATTCGCCGTCTTCTTTTATACGGCTTGCTCCTACATCTTTTGACATGAAACTCACTTCACCCTCGCTTTTATGAACACCCATACTGTACAATTCAAAACGTTCAATACGCTCATAATCCAACGTCATTTGCGTGAGCTCAAACTGTAGCGGATCGGGTTCAAAAACATATATATAACGGTAATCTTCAACCCTGCGAATAAAATCTAACGTCGTCTGCCCGTCATAAGCCCCGCAATCAACAAACACCTCTTGTTCATGCAAGCTTATTATATCGCCCGGGAAATAATGATTATCCTCGTGCAGGCTCTCTAACGGAATATTGCGTCCGAAATATAGCGAATCAATTTTTGCGTTAAAAACATAAACCGACTTTTTATCGTGTTGCAAAAACTGCCGCACAGCGCTTATCTTTTCGGAATTTTCACTTAGCAGGGCGTCCAGTTCTTCACGTTTTTCTGCAATTACTTTATTTCTTCGAGCAGCTGCATAAATTACTCGTGGGTTCCATGTATTATAATAAAGAAGGTTATTAAATCCAAGCTTATTCAGTTTCTCAGTTATCGCAAGACAGTACTTTGCAGGCGTAACAACAACACAGGTCTGCGTATCGTACTGTAACAGCTTTTCCGGTGCAATTATTGGAATCCCCAGCAGCATGCCGCCTTGCTTCGTTTTGTCTATGTCGGCAATGCACAGGATATTCACGTTTTCATACTTGCGTTTGCACTGTATGATAAAACGCGCCGCGTTCACTCCCGCACCGTAAAGAAGGATTCCCTCGTTTGAGGTGTTGATTAAACTGTTCATACTGCTGACAAATAAACTTTTGCTATCCATTGATTTCACCCCCGGTATCATTATTTAAACCGGAGATTCGTATTATCCGTATCCCCGTCCTGGAACCTAAAAACGCGGCGATGCAAATATAAGCTATGCTTGTAAAAGTCAAAGGGTAGAAAAGCAGCAGAACAGCAGCGACAATCAGCGGCTGCTTCATGACTGTACCGCACAGGGCGGCGGTGATAACGGCTGTGGCGAAAACGCCGTCTATTCCGGTATATGCCGCCATCGCGTAGCCGATGCATATTCCTGAAAAGATGAGCGGGAATATATGTCCGCCCCGCCAGCCGGATTTGATGCAGACGTTCACGATGACAAGCTTTAAGAATCCAAGAAGCAGCAGCCCGGATACCGGGACGGATTCCCATGTCCCCATGATAACGCCCATCTGCGTCTCGCCCGAGAACATCGTAAAGGGTAAAAGCACGCCGCTAATACCCAGCGCAAGGCCACCCGCCACGGCTTTCGGCACGGGAAAACGCGCCGCCGGCCTAAGCGCCAAATCCATAAGTCTGCCTGTGAGGGCGTAAAAAAGCCCGGCTAACGCGCCCAAAGCAATCAGGGGGATGAACCACAAAAGCTCGCCGGTTCCGAATGAAGCGGCGCCGAAACGGTGAAGCTCCATGCCGCCGCCGAAAAGCGTGACAAGCAGATAGAAAACCGCAACGCCCACGATTGCCGCGACGATATAGAGGTCGTTCTTTTTATTCCTGTCCTTCACGTCGTCTTTAAGCTTGTCGCCAATCCATGTGCAAAAGCCGAAGATGACGCCGGAAAGCCCGGCCTCCGGCCCGATACAGCCGCCGAATATAAGCGGCACAAGCGCGCACAGAAAGATTCCGTGAAGCTTATCGTATGCATAGCCGCCGGTTTTGAATTTTTCGATTACGGTTTCCAGCACTTCCGGGTACGCGCCGTATTTTTTCTGGCAAATCCCGACCGCGACGCCGCCCAAGGCGCAGACGGCAACCGGATAAAAGGGGTACGCAAAAATTCCGGGCAGGAATCCCCAGAAGAAAAGCATACCGGCTTCCATAAGCTTCAGGAACAGCCAGACAAGCCCTCCCGCGCCGGCGCCAAGCGCGGCCGCCAAAAGGAACGGGTTTTTCCTTTTTACGCTGTCGATCGCTTCTCACCCGCCTATCATCTCATTAATCTTTACAAGCTTTTCCCGGCTGCTGCCGGAGAGCATAACAACGTCATTTTCCATCAGGACGGTCGAATGAATGGGCGCGATATAATGGTTTTCCCTCTTAATCAGGATAATACGCAGGTCGTCCGGCAGGCCAAGCTCCAGGATCGTTTTGCCGCAAACCGCGCTTTTGTAAGGCACGGTCGCTTCCAGCAGCTCGCTTTCGATTTCAGCCGTGAATTCCGTGAAGGTTTTCAGCACCTGCGGCTCGGGCGAAAACAAATCCAACGCCTTTGTCAGCGCCGGGAGCAGCGAGCCCTGCAAAATCACTGACAGCATACAGACAAAGAAAACGACGCTGAAAACAAACTGTGCGTATGGCAGCCCCGCCGACATCAGGTAAGTGGCAAACACAATGGAAGACGCACCGCGAAAACCGGCCCACGATACCAGCGCGATTTCTTTCATGCTTCGGCCGAACGGCTTCATCAGGAGGAAAACGACAAGGGGTCTTGCCGCGAAGAGCAGGAAAATCGCAAAGAGCAACCCGCTTCCGGCGACTTGGATAACAGCCGACGGAACACACAGCACTCCCAAAATGATAAACAGGCCAACCTGCGCAAGCATGGAAAGCGAGCTTAACATCCCCGCCATGATTTTTTTGCGCGCAAGCTTTACGTTGCCCATCATGATGCCGCCGATATATACCGCAAGAAAACCGTTCCCGCCGAACTGGACGGCGGCGCCGTAGATAAAAAACGCAGCCCCCACAAGCAATACGGTGTACAGGCCCTCAATCTCAAGGTTCAGCCGGTTGATTACGTATTGCCCCAGCTTTGCGCCGGTGACACCCGCCGCCGCCCCTGCTGCAAGCTGTATCACAAGCAGCGCGGGTATGCTCATCGAGCCGCCCGCGGCAAGCGTGAGGAACGCCACGGTGAGCAGGTATGCCATCGGGTCGTTGGAGCCGCTTTCAATTTGAAGGACGGAATTCAAGTTGTTTTTCAGGCTCAGGTTCTTTGAGCGAAGGATGGAGAAGACCGAGGCCGCGTCGGTGCAGGAGAGGACAGAGCCTAACAGCATGGCCTCGTAAAATGAAAGCCCCATGGCGTAATATCCGAAAGCGCCCGCGACAAAAGCGGTCAGGGCGGTTCCTGCCGTCGACATCAGGCACGATATGCCAAGCACCGGACGGGCTTCTGAGAAATTCGTCTGGAAGCCGCCTGTGAAGATGATAATCAAAAGCGCGAAGTTGCAGATGCGCTCGGCGTTTGATATGTCCTCAAATTGGAACCGGCCGCCAATCAGCACGCCGATGAGGATAAACCCCACCAAAATCGGAAGTCCGGCCTTATCCGTCACTTTACAGGACAAGGCCGCGATTATCATGATTATACCGACGAGGAGGATTACATTCATTTCGCCGCCGCTCCTTAATCCGGTTTACCTGCGGCTTTGGCTTTACCGGCGGCTGATTTGCCCGAAAGCGCAATCGCCAGCGACGTAAAGCCGGAGATGATGAACGAAACGCCGGCAAAGACGCCAAGGGTAAATACCAGCCCGATTGCCGACAGGACGGGCCAGATAAGAAACGCAATGCCGCAAATCACTAACAGGATGCCGCCGGCAAGGGTCCAGACCCATTTCTTAGCGCCCTCTTTTTTTAATCCGAAGCTGCTGAAGATGTGTGAAAAACCGGCGAATATAGCCCAGAACGCGGCTATGAACTCCATTGTCATCACACCCGCCACGATGGCCCCCGGTCCGCCAAACAGCATGAACAAGCCAAATAATACATTGACGATACCGGCGATGATGTCCCAGCCGCTGCGCTTGTCTTTCATGGAAAAATATTTAACGATTAGCTGAACTCCGTAAATGAGCACGGCGGCGGAAAACACCCACACGATATACCTTGGGGTAGCGAGCAGCCAAAATCCCCCGAGTATCATGATGACGGCGCAGACGGCCCCTAATATCCTCATACCTGCCGAAGTTTTTAAAGTCTCCATATTTATATCCTCCTTAAAATATTTACGATTTTTTCAACTGCATCCGCTCAATCCATTTTTTATCGGATTTCATGTATATATAACCGATAACGGATATCGCGAACGCACCCAGGGCATCCACGATTAAGTCTTTCATCGTGTTTGCGAGCGCTTCCTGCCCGATGAGCGCTTCACCGGTTTCAAGCGCGTATTTCTGCATATTCGTTCCAATCAATATGTCCATCGCGTACTCGTAAAATTCCCACACCACGCCCAGCGCCACGGCAAAGCAGAACGCGAAAAGCGAAATGAAAAACGGGCTTAGCGAGAATGTAACGGTTTCGGACCGGTTCATCAGGCTGATCAGCGTGAAGCCAAGGGCGCCCAAAGCCGCCCCGCTGAATGTATGCAGCACGGCGTCCCAGTTCGGGAACCTGTAATAAAACGCCCGGACTTCACCTAAATAAATGGCGGCGAATAAAAACACGGCATATGCGACAATCATGGCCGACGGGATGTTAAGGCCGACCCTGCGCTTTAAAATTCCGGGCAGCAGTATCGCGAAAACGCCGAAAATACATTGCAGGAGCATCAGCACATAATCGCTCTTCACCCTTACATCGGCGTCGGCGGCGGACGCCACAGCCGGGGCTGAAATCATTCTTACAACCGTGAAGATGATGGAAAGAATGAAAGTAATCAATATCAGCTTCGTAAATAAATTTGCGCTTACTATGTTTTTCATAAGCTAAGCTCCCCTTTATAGTCGTTCTAATTGAAAATCATCCGGCTTTTGCGGCTAGTGAAAAAGCGCCCCTTGTCAAGGAGCGCCCTGCTTAAATGCCGGCAGGCATCAATTCAAAAACACGTCACCCGCGTAAACTAATACGGTGAGGACAAAAAAAGCAATGGCTAAATATTTCGTGGTTTTTGCAAGCATGGAGTCAAGCGTCCTGCCCTGATTCCTGTTGAAATACGAGTCGCCACCGGTAAGCGCGCTGATGCCGGAGCCTTTCGGGCTTTCCTGCAAGGCCACCGTAATCACAATCGCGATACACATTAAAATCATAAGGATTCCGCCGACAATTTCGAGTATACTCATTAACGTATTTCCTTTCGTTCATCAATAGCTTTGTAAGTTTACCACACTTTCCCTTATTTTGCAAGGGGGCCTGACTGTAAATAAATTGTTAATTTTTTGCAAATTATTCAATTCGTTTAAATCATTGTTATTTCCGGCAGCGGAACCATGATTTCAAACGCCTGTTTTTTGTTTTCAATGGTGACATCCGTTGTTGTTCCGCCGAATTCGCCGTCAAGTGTCCAATTAAGCGGTTTGTCTGAAATAACGCGTATCTTTTTCGCCTGTCTTAGAATCAGCGCGCCGGACTCCGCGCCGTGGTTTAAAAGCGACAGCGCGATTTTATGTAAATCGGCAAGCTTTTTCGGGCTTTTCACAAGCAGGACTTCAAACAATCCGTCATCAAGCTGTATATTCGTTTCCGACGGCATTTTAAATCCGCCGACCGACAATGTGTTCGACGCCATGCCGAAGATGAAATCGCCGGCGATAGTTTCGCCGTCAATATCTATCACGCATTTGTATGATATAATAGAGCCGAGCCGCATCGCGCCCTCAATCATATATGCGGCATGCCCGAATATATTTTTAAAGTCCTGGTTCGTTTCATACGTCACGTTGGTGAAAAGCCCGAACGCTGCGACGTAAGCAAAGAAGTCGCCGCCGAAGCAGCCCGCGTCAATATCGCGCGGGACTCCGGACGTGATGACGTCGGCCGCCATAACCGCGTCTTTCGGGATATGGAACGTCGAAGCGAAATCGTTTGTAGTCCCCGCCGGGATATACCCGAACACCGGGCGCCTTTGAAGCTTCATGAACGCGCCGATAGATTCGCTTACCATGCCGTCCCCGCCGGAGCAGCAGACGCAATCGAAGTCTAAGGCGCGCGAAATGATTGTGTTGTACGCGTCTTTTTTCCCTTGCGTGGGCCGCACTGTGACCTCAAACCCGGCTTTTGTGAAGCGGTCGGCCACATCGGAAAGCCTTGACGGAAACTCCCCCTTGCCGGAATAGGGATTATAAATTAACAGCAGCTTTTTCATTTTCCACACCCCATATTATTCATTGTATTATACCATACAAACGGAGTTGAATCCAATGAAATACAAAACCGAGGACGTCGGAGGAATAAAGGTTTGCGTATCGGATGCGCACACGTTCGGCACAGACGCATTTTTGCTGTCTTATTTCGCGCGCGCCGATAGTCGTTGCGCCGCCTGTGATTTGGGCACGGGCTGCGGGATTATCCCGCTTTTGTGGCTGCGCGATAATCTTGCGAAAAGCGTTGCTGCCGTGGATATACAAAAACAGGCGATCGACCAGCTTTTAGAAACCGTGCGCATCAACGCACTTGAAGACCGGCTATCGCCCGTGCTCTGCGATTTGCGCGAGCTGAAAGGCGTGCTTTCCTTTGGCAGCTTTGACCTTGTAACCTGCAATCCGCCGTACAACCCGGGCGGCTCCGGGATTGTCAGCTTAGGCGAAAGCGACAAAATCGCGCGTCACGAGACGATGTGCACGCTGGACGACTGCTGCGCCGCCGCGTCGAAGCTGCTGCGTTTTAACGGCAGGTTCTGCATGTGCCACCTGCCGGAGCGGCTCGCAGATGTGCTTCAGGCAATGCGCTCCCACAAGCTGGAGCCAAAGCGGATGCGATTTGTGCAAAAGGACAAAAACAGCGCGCCGTGGCTTGTGCTTATAGAGGGTAAGCGCGGGGCCAAACCGTTTTTGAATGCGGAGCCTGCGCTCCTGCTTTACGAAAACAAGGAAACCTCGCCGGAAATGATGCAAATATACAAAAAATTCGGGCAAATCATCGCGAAAGAATAGGAAGAATCACAACTATCAATCATCTTCGCGATATGATATACTTCATATTGCGCGTTTGCGCAAAGTACAGGAAAGGCTTTGAGGGTTACCCGATATGCATTTATTTGTAAAAGATAAAGCTTTTTACAGCCAGCTTCTGTCTATCGCGCTGCCGGTCGCGCTTCAACAGCTTATCCTGTTCGGCGTTTCCTTAGCCGATACCGTTATGGTCGGAATACTTGGCGAAGCGCAGCTTTCAGGCGTTTCGATCGCGAACCAGTTAACTTTTATCTTCATCCTGCTTTCTTTCGGCACAGGAAGCGGCGCAAGCGTTCTTGCGTCTCAATACTGGGGCAAAAGAGACGTGGAATCAATACAAAAGTCAGCGACGGTTATGTACCGCATCATCATTGCAGCGGGTGTTTTCTTCACGGTGCTGGCTGTGTTTTTCACGCGCCAGGTCATATCGGTCTTTATAACCGATTTGGAGGTAATCGAAGAAGGCGTAAAATACCTTCGCATCGTCGGGATTTCGTATCTGTTCCTGGGCGTTTCGATTACGACGATACACTTAATCCGTTCCGTGGGCATCGTAAAAATTGCGCTTGTTGTCTCAACCAGCTCGCTTATTATATGCACGTTTTTAAACTGGGTCTTAATATTCGGCAACTTAGGCGCCCCCGCGATGGGCGTCAGCGGCGCCGCGATATCCACATGTATCGCAAGGGTTGCCGAAATCATAATCATCGCGGTATACATGCTTACATATGACAAGAAGATAAAGTACCGTTTAAAAATGTTGTTTGCAAAAAATCCCGGAGTGACCCGCAAATTTTTTGAATCAGGGATGCCCGTTATAGTAAACGAATTGATATGGGGCTCGGGAATGGCGGTCATCGCCGTGATCATCGGGCGCATGGGGCGGGAATTTACCGCGGCAAACGCAATCTGCATGGTGCTTGCGCAGCTTGTCACAATCGCGATGTTCGGCGTGGCGAACTCCGCCGCCGTTTTAATCGGGAACACCGTAGGAAGCGGTGAATATGAAAAGGCGAAGGAGTATTCGCGGACGATTTTAGTAATCAGCTTTCTGCTGGGGCTTATCGGGTGCGCGGCCGTACAGCTTCTGAAAACTCCCGTGGTCGGGCTTTACAACATCTCGCCTCTTGCAAGGGAATACGCAAATCAAATCATCAACATACACTCGGTCGTCATTATTTTCGTGGCGCTTGCTGCAAACCTGATGGTGGGAGTCCTGCGCGGCGGGGGAGACACGCGCTTTGTTTTGATTGTTGACATTGTATTTATGTGGCTTGTCTGCATCCCGCTGGGCGCTGTCGCCGGGCTGGTCCTAGGGCTGCCTGTGTGGCTTGTTTACGCCATACTGAAAACGGATGAAATCTTAAAAGTGATAACGACGCTTATCCGTGTATACCGCGGCAATTGGATCAACGACGTCACGATAAGATGACGAAAAACCTAAATAAACCAAATAATCTGTGGACAAACTATTGACAATTGTGAAAATATGGTTTAGTATTGTATCGAATGACTCTTAAACGGGGATTACCTATGAGTATCGTGCCGGTTGCGAATTTAGAAGCGGCTTCCGACGAGGAGCTTGTCTTAATTGCCAAAAGCGGCGGCAAGGACGCGTTTGATGTGTTGTCCGAAAGGTACGCGCCTGTTTTGAAGCTAAGGGCGATGCGTTATTCAAGCGTAGTCGGCTCAGATACCGAGGATTTCGTTCAGGAAGGCATGCTTGCGTTGTTTAAAGCCGTAAAAAGC
>Ga0099364_10015230_pt1 | contig 10152 bp, 3 predicted proteins | sample TergutTh196P3_FD_73070 | JGI IMG/M metagenome (GOLD analysis project Ga0099364, IMG submission 73070) | Microcerotermes parvus P3 segment gut microbial communities from Pointe-Noire, Republic of the Congo - Th196 P3 | ecosystem: Host-associated > Arthropoda: Insects > Digestive system > Gut ...
GCCGGCTCTGGACCAAACATTGGTTCTCCATGTCGTCGTTTCATAAATGGTTTCCTTATCCGCCGAGCGGCTTGGGTCAGACCGCTGTATGAAATAATAGGCATACGGATTTTGTGCGACATCCGGGGCTACCGGTGTGTCATACAGTTGAAAACCGTTGGATAGACACAGGTCTAAAGTTTCTTTGGTGATGGCAGCGACTTTTTCCCAGGTATATTTGCTGCCGGAAGCGTACCATAAGGGGCTTGCAGCATACAAAGCCGTCTGCGATTTGACGGCACAGGCAAATCCCCGCGATACGCAACCGCGCTCATTATTGAATATCATCCAGCGAAACCCGATAGCCTGCCCTTCTGTCAGTTTGGTCGCTAACGCTGCGTCACATTCTGCAATAATAAAATCGGCACATTCCTCGAAGGAGGCGCGTTTATCATTCGAGAAATCGTGCGTCACTTCGTATGGGGTATCCATGAGCGGGACGCCTCCGTAACGTTTTATCAATTGCAGGTAATAATAAGCCCGCATGACACGTACTTCTGCTATCCAGCCGTTTTTTTCATCCTCATTGAAATCATACGTAGCTATCGAGGGGTCGCCCATACATTGCAGAAAGGTATTACATTTCCTGATCCCCGTAAAATAACGAATCCATGGACTTCCATCTCCATATCCGTTGATTAAGGGGTTGGAGACGGAAGAAGTACGACCGTTATACCACTCATAAACGCTTCCGGGGACATTATCGCTGGCGTCATGCGCTTCATCGCAAAACGACGCCAGGGGGGTGTCGTTATTACCGTAATTAAAACCTACTTGCGGGATGTATTCGCGACAACGCTCCCTGTAATTCTTCGTTCTCTGGTAGTTATTGAATATTTCTTTCAGCGTAAGACGTCCATCGGAAGGCATATCCAGATCGATGCAGGAAAACAGACCGATGGCGGCTGTCAGGGCTAAAAAAATATAAATGCTATTCTTTTTCATCGTTTCATTCATTTAAAAATTTAGACTCACACCTATATTAAACACACGATAGGGTTGGAAAGTTGCCATATAGCCTATTTCTGGGTCTATGAACTTCGACTTCATGCGGTCGAAAGTGAATAAATTTTGCGCATTGAACGTCAAACGTATATTTTCAGCCGCTATTTTTTTAGCCATCTTGGCAGGCAACGAATAAGCGATTTCCATATTCCGCAAACGGATAAAGGAAGCATCCATCATAAAAAAATCGTTTAGTTGGTGGTTCGTCGAACTGCTTAACGACAAAGCCGGGAAATCAATCTTTTCGTTGTTGGCATACCTTTCGCTTGTCCAGGCATTTTTATGGAGATCGGTGAACACGCCCATTCTTGCGTTCTCAAAAGCGCCTACATCGTTGATGAAATCGGAAGCATGTCCTACTCCCTGAAACAGGAAGTTAAACTCCCATCTTTTAAAAGTAAGACCGCCGGAAAAATAATAATAATTTGCAGGAATCCAACTTGGTCCTACGGGCGCCTGGTCTTTCGTATCAATGATGCCATCGCCATTCAAATCCTGATAGATGAAATCGCCCACACGCGGCGTACCAAAACTATACGTCAGGTTTTTAGCGCTTAATTCATCTACCGAATTAAACATGCCATTGCCATTGCTGTAATCAATCAGGTATCCAAAGGGTATGCCATAACTGAAACCTTCGTTGCGATACGGGTAGACGTAATCATCTCCGAGGGGCGTTTCATTGAGATAGATGATTTTATTTCGGCTGTGGCTATAACTGACCCCGGCAAATACCGACAAATCCTGCGTGAGCTGCCTGTTGTACATCACTTCTATTTCGTATCCTTTATTCTCCATCTTGCCATTATTCAATCGGGGATAATCGCCTAAGGGAATACCCTGGAAGGTAGGAACTGTCTCGATGCTATACACCGCCATGTCATTAACAAGGTGCTTGAAATAATCGAAAGAGAGGGATAACGAATGGAAGAAGCCCAAGTCAATCCCGTAGTTCTGTTTTTTGATTTTTTCAGCCGTCATTTTCGGATTACCCCTTAAACCCTCATTACCCCATTGATCAATAAAATCCAAGAACGGGAAACGGGTGTTACCTATCTGGTCGTTTGCCGTAATGCCATACGAAGCGCGCAATTTCAACAGGTGTACCCACCGCTGATGAGACATAAAATCTTCATTAGAGACGAACCAACCGGCGCCCACAGCAGGCGTGGCTGTATAGCGGTAGTCGGGATGGAACTGTTGGGAACCCGAATAGGCAATGTCGCCTTTGAGGAAATATTTGTTTTTGTATCCATAGAGCGCTGTTACGCCCATGGTTGCGCTTAGATAAGGCAATGCGCTGCTGGCGCGCTCCTGCTTCATATAGGAATAAAACGCCATCGCATCAATCGTGTGATGGCCAAACCTGCGTTTATAATTCATCGTAGACATCAGGTTCAGGTTGTAGTAAAATTCCATACTTTTACCGTAAGCCAAGGGCGTGTTTTCCTGTGCGCCTTTTTTGGAAAAATCCAAAACACTGTAATCATCGGAACGGACGTAACGCGCATAATCCTGTGTGGTAACGGTAAGGTTCATGATATAAGTCTGATACGCCATCATGGCTGTCCACGAAAGACCCGGAATCAGAAAATTCATATCTAAGGTGATACCCGGCTGCAGCCTCACGTATGTTCTTAAATAGCGGTGATAGCCCTGACGGTTCAACAAACCATAAGGCGGATTAATTTCATTGTCAATGGCTACCACCTGTCCGCCCAATTCAGGATTTTCTTTGTCTGGGGGCGTTACAGGACCATACATGGTGGGAGGCAAACTGTATATGATGGTATAGACCGTATTGTTGGAATGTGGCGCGGATTGTTCATAGTCAATATTACCGCCTAACCGCATAAAGGCGCTTAAATATTTATTGAGATTTAAGTCGAGGTTGGATTGGAAGCCAATCATATTGGTATTAGGGGTCAGATCATATTTCTGAAGAGGGTCTTTCGTCACATTGAAAGGCGACGCCTGACGGGTATAGTTTACATTGGAGAAGTATCTTATTCTATCATTCCCTCCGGACACATTCAGCCCGACCCGTTGCATCATGGTCATCTTTTTTACAAACATGTCATACCAGTTGTTATTGGGATATAACGGATCGGTTCCCTGACTGAAAGCGTTCAGTTGAGACTGCGAAAACTGCGAATAGGCGCCTAATCCGTCATTGACGCCTGCTTCATTACGTAATAGGGCATATTCGTAAGAGCTGACAAATGCAGGACGTCTTGTCATCTGCTGAAACGCCTGGTCAATAAACACATCAATACGCCGTTGACCGATATGACCCCGCTTCGTGTTGATCGCAATCACGCCACACGAACCAAGCATACCATAAATGGCGGTTGAGGAGCCGTCTTTCAGTATCGTAATCGTTTCAATTTCCTTAGGAGAAATGTATTCAATATCCATATTCGGACATAAGACCCCGTCTATAACTACCAAATGGTTGTTTCCGTTGGCGAGATTCGTAGACGAAACGCCCCGCACCCATTTGAGTACGTTGGCTCTGTTCAAATCCGAATTACGTTCAAAGGTCGTTAAACCGCTCAGGCGTCCTGCCATGGTTTGCGACAAAGTGGTGGAGGGCGTTCTATCCAATTCGGCTCCTCTGACGGTCGAGATGGCGCTAACAATGGATTCCCGCGACAGGGAGAAATAACCCTTATCATCCATCCATCCTAAATGATAGTTGTCGAACTCCACTTTAATCTCAATCTCGTCAGGTATTTGTTCAGCTTCCTGCGCCCACAATCCGGTACACGGAAAGCTAACGCACAAACACACAATAAAACGCCATAAATAATAGGGCACTTCTAAAAACTTATTTTTCCTCGTCATTGCGAGCGTAGCGAAGCAATCCGGAACGCCTGTATCTCTGGATTGCTTCGGGCTATCACCCTCGCAATGACGTGAAACAAGATTCGTCATTGCGAGTGTAGCGAAGCAATCCGGAACGCCTGTATCTCTGGATTGCTTCGGGCTATCACCCTCGCAATGACGTGAAACAAGATTCGTCATTGCGAGCGTAGCGAAGCAATCCGGAACGCCTGTATCTCTGGATTGCTTCGGGCTATCACCCTCGCAATGACGTGAAACAAGATTCGTCATTGCGAGCGTAGCGAAGCAATCCAGAACGCCTGTACCTCTGGATTGCTTCGGGCTATCACCCTCGCAATGACGATTGCTTTGGGTTTTTAGAAGTCCCCAATAGAAGATTTTCTTCATTAATCCATTCATCTTTTGTATTTCATTATAAATTACCACCCCGGATTTTGCCATTTTTCGCCGGTTATCAGTTCTAAGCGCGCACAGTCATCGAATGGGATCGGTAACAGTAAATCTCTGTTTTGCCAACCGCCGCGCAGGTTAGGCGTAGGATTGACGCGTTCATACGTAAAACTGCCGTCTCCATTTTTGGTGATCCGCATAGCGGTGAGCCAACGGCAGGTAGCGCTTAAATCGCCGTCCGGTTTTTGCCAGCGACGCAGATCGAAATAACGCTGCTCTTCCCATGCCATCTCGACGCGGCGCTCATTGTGAATACGCAGTCGCATCTCATCTTTCGACAATCCTTCGGGCAATGGAGGCATGGCGACGCGCGCTCTTACTTCATCAACTGCGGCTTTTGCCTCTTCCAAATGGTTCGCTTCACAGGCCGCTTCGGCAAAATCAAGCAGCAGCTCGCCAAAACGATAAAATTTCCAGTTAGCGTTATTTACCGGATAAAGACCGCAAGCATCCGGTCTAACCATTTTCCGGTGATAATAACCTGTCCGGCTGTGGGCGCGATTAGACGGGTCAAAATCAGGTTGATGCCTGCCTCCCATAAATGTTTCTACTACCACCTCTTCGTTGTCCCACCGTAATATGCTACCGTTCATCATAGCAGTGGCATACAATCGAGGGTCCCTGTTTGCGTAGGGATCATTACGGTCATACATGGTATTGTCCGCATTATAATTGGGCTGTAGATGATTCTCATCCAAATAGGGAGCGCTTAAATTTAAAACAGGCTTGCCATCAATGGTTTCATACGCATCAATCAGTTCCTGCGTGGGACATGTGCCACATTTATATGTGTTGCTCATGTCGCATCCGATATAACCGTAACGCCATACGCTTGTACCGCCGGATTTGTGCTGGTAAATGGTTTCCCTGTCCCTTGGATTAGCCGAGTAGTCTGCATTTTGACAAAATAACTGGTGATATGCCTGAGCGCCATAATCTCCATAAAGCGCTTCGTTCGTACAATTGGTGAATAACTCATAACCATTGGCGCGCAGTTCCTCGACTGCCTGTTTGCAAACTCCGTATGCTTCCTCCCAATGATCCTGGCTGTCATTATGCAAGGGACTGGCGGCAAACAGCATCATCTTTGCTTTGATAGCATAAGCCAATGCCTTAGTGACACGCATGGCGTCGCCATCAATGGTGATCCGCCAGGGGAGTTCCGGGATATTGATAGCTGCATCGCAATCTTCGCCAATGAATCGGGCTATATCATAGACAGGGTCTCTTTTTGTTTCGGACAAATCAACATCGTAAGGAACCGTCTCTCTCAAAATAGGCGTTCTGCCAAACCATTTGACTAATTCGGAATAGAAAAAAGCGCGCAGGACGTGTGCTTCCGCTCTTAAACGTTCCCTGTCGGCTTCGCTTGTCACAGCGGCTTTGTCAATCACTTCAAGGAATTGCGAACACAGCCTTATTTGCTGCCAGTACCGCGTCCAATAGGCATAATTGTTACCGCCATGATCGCCATGATGAATCAAGGGATGCCATGTTGCGGATGCAAAGTCGCGATATATCAGGGAGATGGTATTCCCCTTTCCATCTTCTGACGACCATCCATCGTCGCCGGCAGCCACTACGACAGGTTCAAAATAGTAATACATATAACCCTTTTGAGGAATTTGGTTGTAACAGGTATTTAATAAAGCCTCCACCCTGTTCGGGTCTGAAAGGACATCTGCCATCGTGAGATTACCGTCGGGCGACACATTCAATACGTCCGAACATCCGCTCATCGAACCTGTAAGCATCGCCCAACAGATAAGGAAATAATATTTCAAGTTCATATAGTTAAAATGTTATGTGAAGACCTGCATTGATTATCCTGCTTAGCGGATAGGCTGACGTATTCCCCTGTTCCGGGTCAAATGTTGTGATAGGCATGGCTTTCCATGTAAACAAATTGTTACCGGAAATATAAGCGCGTACACGGCTCATACCAAAAGGTTTAATCCATTGTTGGGGTAAGCTGTATCCTAATTCAAGCGATTTTAATCTCAGAAATGACCTGTCAAAAATAAAATAACTGTTGTTCTGGTGGCTTACTCCGGTAACGGTCGTTAATGCGGGATACAAAATCTTTTCTCCGTTTTCGTAACGTTCCTGCGTCCACGCATGGTGATGATTTCCTGTGTAAAAACCTGCCGCCTCATAGTCGGTAACACCCGGATAACCTGCTAATGAAATACTTACCCGCGCCTGACCCTGAAACATCAATGAGAAATCTATGTTTTTGTAATTCAGACTTCCCGAAAAACCATACGTTACCTGCGGCACATCGCCATATCCTATGGGAACAACGTCTTTATCATTGATCTCGCCATCCCCGTTGACGTCCACATATAAAAAATCGCCCAGACGTGGAATACCGCGTAAACCATTATACGAAGGTATGTTATCCAATTCCTGCTGTGTATTGATATATCCGTTTCCATTGCTGTAATCAATCAGGTAACCCCATTGTTGATTGATACTGTGTCCAATCGTTCTGTAACGGTAAGCGTATTCATCAGAAAGCTCAGTCTCGTCAACATAGATAACCTTGTTGCGATTGTTGGCAAAGTTACCCCTGAGAGTGACTTTATAATCCCGAAAGATTTGTTTACTGTACGTCAATTCCATATCAAATCCCCGGTTATTCACTTTGCCCGTATTCAGTTTAGGTAGAAGACCTAAATCTACGCCTTGTATGACTGAAACCGTCCCTCTCCCAATCAAAACATGTTCGCGTTTTTCAGTGAAAACATCAGCCGTAAAAGTCAGGCATTTAAGCAATTGGAAGTCTACGCCGTAATTCTGTTTTTTAGCTACTTCCCATTGGATTTTTTCATTCCCTATCAATTCCTGGTAAATACCGGCGCCACGTCCCAGGGTAGTGATCGGACCGCCTCCAACATTGATTTTGCTGATATACAGAAAACGAGCGCCTCCCAACTTATCATTTCCTACTTCCCCGTAAGAAGCGCGGAACTTTAATTGGGAGAGTACCGGATTATTTTTTAGAAATTTTTCATTACTTGCTACCCAACCCAACGATATGGACGGAAAAAACCCAAATCTGTTATCCGGCGCAAATTGTTCGGTGCCATTATAGCCGAGATTCATTTCTGCCAAATAACGGTTATCGTATCCGTAATTGACGCGACCCACCAACCCCATTATATTATAGGGCAAGTCTGCATTATAATTTTGCCAGTTATCACGCTGAAACAAAACCATGGCGGCGATGTTATGTTTGCCGAACTGACGCCCGTAATTCATAGCATATTGCATATTCAAATAGTAATTGGAATATATCCATTTGTTGATACGAATGGCTTCATCCTGGTTCGATAGATTGATAGCGTAATAGCTTTGTTCATCGCCGGAAGTCGCTATTTTAAATGAATAGCGATCGTAGCTGCGCGCACCCTGGCGGATGTTTCGCCCTTTTGTGTCGTAGGCAAGCTGGAATTTGGCGCTCAACCCCTTTGTGATAGCGCTGAGGTCCCAATCTACAATTGCCGAAGAATTGAACAACGTTTTGGATTCCTGGCGGTAACCACGCCGATTAAGTTCGCCATAAGGACTATGCTCCCATACGGCTTGCGTAAGCATCTGATTCATAGGTACTTCTTCGCCGTCTACGGTATGGTATCCTCGCGTCGTAAGAGGACCCGGATCGGTAGGCGGCGTCATCCAAAAGTTAAAAATCATGTTTTTGATCATCCCGTCCATACTTTCGGCAAGGACATCATCAGTATATGGCGAATTAATTTTTTCAAGAGAATTAGACAGATTGACCGATAACTTTAAACTTTTGGTGATGTTAAAGTCCAAATTGACGCGAAAATTATAACGGTCCATGTTGTACTGCGGGTCATAACCTAAGAAACTTTTCGGTTCCGTTTCAAACAAGCCCCCCTGTCCGATGTATCCTACATTTAAAAAACATTTAAAAACTTCGCTTCCGCCATTGAGGTTGAGATTCACACGCGTCTGGGGCGTCCATTTGCGCATATAATCATGCACCGGATTTCTGTCGGGATAAAATACTCGGTCTGTGCCCGATTTGTACTTGTCAATCATGTAGGGGGTAAATGTTTCGGGTAGACCGTCGTTACGAAATGCCTGATTACGCAATTCGGCGTATTCCCACGAGTGAACCCTGTCGGCGGTAATCATTAAGTTCTGCAAGCCATAATCTACGGTCATGCTCAATTCAATTTTACCCTGCGAGCCTCGTCGCGTGGTAATCAGGATAACGCCATTAGCCCCCCGTATCCCAAACACAGCCGTTGAAGAAGCATCTTTCAAGATAGATATCGAAGCAATTTCATTCGGGTCTAACGAACCGATATCCGACCGCGGTATACCGTCAATCAATATCAAGGGATCAGCGCCGCCGAAGGTACCCCTTCCGCGCAAATAGAGGTTGGCTACCACATTTTCAAATGATTGCTGGTCTGCAAACCCCGATAAACGGCCAGCCAGCGCCGTCGACAGGTTGGCTGCCGAACTTTGTTGTAGTTCCGTGGTCTGTATCGTAGAAATGGCTGCGGTTACAGCTTCTTTTTTCTGTGTGCCATAAGCCACTGTCACTTCTTCATCGCCTTTAACGCTTTCTACTAATGTGACTACCAATCCGGTGTTTTTAGATGCTGTAATTTCCTGCGTGTCGTAGCCCCCATAAAAAAACTGTAACACGTAATTTCCCGAAGGCGCTGCAATGGAAAACTTGCCATCCAGGTCAGTTTCCGTACCTTTCGAGGTTCCTTTGATAACGACAAGCACCCCGTGCAACGGATCACCGTTCTTGTCGGCTACTGTGCCTATAAGAACGACTGCTCCCTGCTGCGCTTCACTATGATGGATAAAAACAAACAACGAAAACAGGGCAATTTTCAATATGAGTATTAATTTTTTTAATCTCATATTCATATCAAAAAATTGATTTTCATTGTATTTATTAATTTTTTAAATTATATTTCTTCAATCCAATACTTCTTCTTTCCGATAAAAACAACTGCCAGATACCGCACATCTTTTCTGTCCTTGAAAAGGGTAGAGGTCTTATAGCGTAGCAGTTGCTCTCGCGCTTCTTTTTTCTTTGATTCTATCAGCGCTTCTTTTCTAACGTCGGCTTGTTTGACGTATTTCAATTCCCATATCCAATCTGTTTTTATTCTTGGATATAGAAAGTTGCGGCGTTGCAAGTAAATATCGGAATAACCCTGCGAATTTTCGAGTTCCGAAATAGGGATATAATAGTACGATTGCCAAAGAATGTTCAATAACATGAACTTTATGTGCTTTTCAGTAAAGCCTTTCATGTCCTGGTTGGAAAGCTGGGATACAAATTTTTGCTGGAAAATATCGAAAAAGGGTTTGTATTCGCCATCAAAAGCCAATGAGGTCAATCCTTCGCGCAGGAGACTAGGATTGAAGGACATCTCGGGATTGCGGTCCACAATAAGGTTTTCCATGTAATCCCAATACATCGTTTTGACCGTATAATTGGGAATTTTCAGCATCGGAACCCCGTTTTCGTTTTCTATAGTTACCAATCCTAAATAATAAAGCAAAGAGCGAAAATTTTTAGCTTCGTGAATCTTATCTATTGAAAATCTGGCAATTACTTCTTCCGGCACTTGATTGAACTCAATTATTTTTTCCAAGTCTTCTACATTTTCCGGCTTTCGAAGCAGATTTTTGATCCTTCCGTAATCGGTTTTTAAGTTATCGTCCAAAAGACGTTTAATCTTTTCACCTTCATCAAGCAGTTCACTAAAAAAATAATTAATCAGCGAAGAATTGTACAGTTTGTTT
>Ga0099364_10015231_pt1 | contig 10151 bp, 5 predicted proteins | sample TergutTh196P3_FD_73070 | JGI IMG/M metagenome (GOLD analysis project Ga0099364, IMG submission 73070) | Microcerotermes parvus P3 segment gut microbial communities from Pointe-Noire, Republic of the Congo - Th196 P3 | ecosystem: Host-associated > Arthropoda: Insects > Digestive system > Gut ...
AACCTGCATAACGCGCTGAAAAAGGCTGACGGAAGGAAAGCGCGTACGTACAGCCGCGAGACGCCGCTACACGACAGTAAAGGCGAGCAAAGGGTATACGGCTTAAGCAGCCCGGCGGTGAAACAGCTAAGTTAATTAATATGAAAGGAGCACATAATGAAAACAGGAACGGTAGAAAAGGAAAGGCTGATCTTTGAGGACTGGCGCGTCAGGATCCACGGCGATATGACCGACAAAGGCCCCTGGGTGTTCATCGACAACAAACTCGGGACCACCGTAGAGATCGTATTCCCGAGGACGGACGATTTCTGCGACGTTTCGTTCAGGGACGAGGAAGCCCCAAGCATAACGGTCCCGCCGGAAGGCGAGTCGGTATGCGCGTTCGGGATAGGGCTGAACTGGATACAGGCGTTTGAACGGGGCGACTTCACGGTATGGAAGCCTGCGGAGGAAATACCGCCAGCGCGGTTGGACGGCTTCGAGGAAGAACTCAAAGCCGCCGTCGGCAGGTATGGCGCGGACCATGTGGACGTGATAATCGGAAGCGACGAGATTTACGGCATGTACCACAGCCGGAACGACAGCTTTGCCGTCACGGGCAGGCACGGTTTCGGCCAGCTCAGCATGGAATACTTAACCAGGCTTGCGGGGCTTTATGGCGTAGGCCTGGGGGAGGGCTGAGTAATGGGTGAGATTGAAAAGGTTGTCAGTGCGTATAATATAAAAAGGCACGCGGCCATGGATGAGCTCCACTCGATAAACAGGAGGCTCGAAGCACTGTACGAGATAGCGGCGGAGCTTGAGCAGAGGCGCGCGAAAGCCTGGCACCCGAACTGGAAGGACTGCATCGCGGAACCCGTATTCAGCGCGGTTGCCGCGCACATGGGCGCGGCGTACGCAACATCAGGGATAAACCCGGGCGCGCTTCATATAACCGCTTCGTTCAAAGGAGAGGACGGCCTGACGGCGACGCTGACGCTGGCCCCGGCCGAGGACGCCGGCGGCCGGATGAGCGCGGTGGCCGTGGGCATGATAGGCGGCAGGGAGGTATCCGCCGTGCCGCTGCCGGCGACGGCAGCGGAGCTGGCGGCGATGCTGCTAAAAGCTCCATAGCAAGGCGGTGCCCATTAGCGAAAAAGCCCCTCCGGGGCTTTTTTGCTTTGCGGGGAAAAACCGAAGGGATTCTGACATACTCCCCCATAACAGGGAGGTGGCAAATTTGAAAAAAACCTACGTGCTGGACACGAACGTGCTGGTAACGGACCCATGCTCACCCTTCGCCTTCGACGAGCATGACGTATGCGTCATAGACATCACGCTGGAGGAGCTCGACGGCTTAAAGAACGCACAGGGCGAGACGGGCGCGAATGCGAGGGAGGCGGTCAGGGCGCTGAGCAGGCTGAGGGCCGGCGGGAGCATTCTGGGCGGGGTGAAGCTGAGGCCGGAGGACCCCGGCAGCGGGACGTTCTTTGTCGAGGTCAACCATGTCAGCGAGCCTCTGCCGGACGGCTGGAGCGACAGTAAGGCAGACCATAGGATACTGCGAACCTGCAAGGCGCTCAGAAACGCGGGCAGGGAGGTGGTGCTCGTAACAAACGACACCGTGACCCAGCTTAAGGCGGATATCATAGGGATACGCGCCGAATATTACAGCACGCTGCGCGCGCCCGAGGAGGATAAGCAATACAGGGGCCGCAGGGAGGCGGCGGTCAGGTCAATCGACGCCTTCTACGCAGGTAAGCGCCTGTGCCCCTCCGAAATCATGCCGGAAGGCGATGAAGGCATACCCCCGCTGACCATTAATGAGTTTCTGGTCATGAAAGGACTTGCGGGCGGGGGCAGCGCGTTGGGCAGGTTCGACGGGGAGCATATCGTGCCGCTGAAATACGCCGGCGGCAGCCAGGGGCCTTTCGGCGTCACGCCGAAGAACGCCGGCCAGAGGTTCGCTTTCGAGGCACTGATGACGCCCGCGACCGAGGCCCCGCTAGTCATCATAAAAGGCGGCGCCGGCACGGCGAAGACGTTCTGCAGCCTTGCCGCTGGCCTTGAGCAGGTGCTCGGCGGCGAGGGGGCCTACCGCCGCATGCTCATAGCGAGGCCGAACATAAAATTCGACGAGGACATAGGCTTCCTCAGAGGATCTGAGTCGGAGAAGATAGCCCCGCTGATCAGGCCGGTCATGGACAACCTGGAAGCGCTGATGGAAATATCGGGGGCACAGAAAGCCGCGAAAGCCGGCAGGCGGACGGGCGTGCCCGGGGACGAGGGCTCGGCGACCATAGACTATCTGTTTGAGGCAGGCTTCGTTAAGGCGGAAGCGCTTGCGTATTTCAGGGGCCGCTCGATATCCAGGACTTACACGGTGATCGACGAGGCGCAGAACATGTCGCCGGTGCAGGCTTACGGCATTGTCACAAGGGCCGGCGCCGGCAGCAAGATAGTCATAATAGGCGACCCGACGCAGATAGACAGCCCGAGGCTCGACAGCAGGACCAACGGCCTGAGCTATGCGTCGGAGAAGATGAAAGGCAACCCGCTGTGCTGGCAGCTGTCGTTCGCGGACTCCGAGTGCACTCGCAGCAGGCTTGCCGAGGAGGCTCTGGCGCGGATGTCGCCCAAGGGCGCGCGTGCCTGACCCCGGCAGTCTCGGGCATAATGGCGATAAGGGAAAAGAAAAGCCCCGTAAAGGGGCGCAAATAAGGAAAAGAGGGGTATTTTGCAATGAGAAAATTCAGGAAGACTATAATGGCGGTTCTCGCGGCGGCGATGCTGACGGGGATGATTCCGGCGGCATCCGCAGACGGCCCGCCCGCTGCGCCGTTCGAGCTGCCGGTGGTAGGCGCGACAGGCTGGATGCCGTCGTCGCAGGCTGCGTACAGGACGCTAAGGGCGGAGGCGAACACGGGCTCGGCGGCGGTGTCGACGCCCCCGGTTGGGACGGCGTTCATGATACTTGAGGAAAACGGCGCATGGTGGCGCGTTGTGACGGAGGACGGCGCCGAGGGGTGGCTGAGGAGCGAGGCATGCTTCATCAACCTGCCTGACGTCCTGCCGTCCATCCATTACCGCAGCACAAACGCCGTCAGCTCGGTGTTCGCGTCCAGCGGCGTGCCGCTGCCGGGCGTGCACGGTCTGCAGCTTTACCAGGCGCATTCGATGAACAACCGCCTGGGGCGGTTCGAGTTCACGGTGCCGGCTCTGTACGGCACGGCGATGAAGCTCGCTGAGGTCCAGAAAGCGGCGCAGGCGGACGGGCACACCCTCATAGTCAACGAGGCGTTCCGCCCGCAGGCTACGCAGCAGCAGGTCAGGGACTCGCTGTCAGCGCTTATAGACACAAACCCCGGCGTCGCAGCGGCAATCAACGCGGGAGAATGGGGCATTGGCTGGTTCATTGCCGCCGGCGGCTCCTCCAGGCATCAGAGGGGTGCGGCCATCGACCTGTCCATCGGCAAGGTCGACGGGACGCCCGGCGTCACAAAGATAGACGGGTATGAGTTCAGGCGCGCCGACGAGTCGGCGGTGACAGCGCTGACCATGCCATCGCCGATACACGAGCTGAGCCCCGCAGCATCGCTGTACACCACGCCCTCGGGCAGCACGCTGAGGGCCGACATACCGCAGGACAGGCTGGACAACGCGCTCAAGCTGCAGGGGTATTTCCTTAGCAACGGGTTTACGATAGTTAATTCAGAATGGTGGCATTTTAATGACGAGACCGGGGACACGCTCGCCCAGAGCCGCGGCATCTCGGGGGACTGGGGCATGGCCCTCAGCGCGCTCAGCGTGATGCCTCTCGGCGGCGAAGGCGGCGGGCTTGAGCTGCCGGGCGGCGGAAACGGCGGGGAACCCGGGGAACCCGGCGAGCCTGGCGAGCCCAGCTACCCGCCAGGACAATGGGCAGGGGCGCTGTTCGACGGCCCGCCCTACGGCGGTGGCTCCGGCAGCCCCGACCCGCTGCCGACGTCCGCGCTCGTCGCGCCGTTCACGATTCGCAAAGTAATCGACGGGACAAACACCGGGCTCCCCGGGGCTACGTTCGAGGTGGTCAGGCTGTCGCGCTGGGTGTACAGGCTGGTCGACCCGGACGGCGATGACGAGAGGGAGTTCTACGTCGCAAACAACGGGGACGTGCTGAACATCAACGACCCGGGATACATATTCAATATAGTCGACCTTGCCGACAATGTATGGGAGTGGATAGAGGTAAGGCACCACGAGTACATGGGCACGTACAACAGCGGGGCCGACGGCAGAATAAACATGCCGGTGTCCCCCGGCCGCATAGCGGTCAGGGAGGTAACGCCGCCGCAGGGCTACGACCTGAGCGGCCAGAACCCGCTGATGATAGATATACCGCTGGACGCCGGCAACGCCTCCAGCAGCCCGGGCCTCGTATTCGCGAACAAAAAGCTTGGGAGCCTGACGATATCGAAGATAGACGAGGGCACGGGCGATCCCCTGCCCGGGGCGCAGTTCTCAGTCAGGAAGATGGGCTGCACCATCATATGGGAGGATATTATAAGCAGCCCCGGCGCGACGCATACGCTGGAGGACCTTGAGGAGTCGTGGTACGTTATCACGGAGATGTCCGCGCCGCACGGGTACCTCCCCGAGACGGAGCCGAGGTATGCATACGTACGGCCCGGCGCTCCGTCGTCGGTCACTTTCGCCAACCGCCTGCGGCCGGGGCTTAGGATAATCAAGACGGATGCCCAGTCGGGCGACCCGATAGCGGGCGCGGTGTTTGCGTTAAGGCTTACTGAGGGCGGCCTCATATCGGAGGTCACGACCGGCGCCGACGGCACGGTCACCATACACAACCTGGAGGAGAGGGTGTACAGCGTCACCGAGGTGTACATCCCTGGGCTCGGGCATGTGATCGACCCCATTCGTAAGACCATAGCGCTTGAGTGGGGCGTCATAAAGGACCTGGTGTTTACCAACGACCGCAAACCGGGCCTGATAATACTTAAAATGGACATGGAGACGGTGGTCCCGCTTCAGGGCGCGGAGTTCTCCGTATCGGAGCTGGACGGCAGGGTCATACATGAGGGGTTCACCGACGCCGACGGCGAGATCAGGCTGGAGGCGCTTGACCCGGGCTGGTACAGGGCTGTTGAGGTCATGCCGCCGCCGGGCTACATAGCCGTCGACGGCGCCAAGGACGCTGAGCTCCGCGCCGGCCAGCCGGATGTCCAGCTTAAATTCGACAATATACGAAAGCCAGTGCTGATTTTCCAGAAACAGGATGCGGTGACGAGGCAGGGGATACCCGGCGCCGCGTACCGAATAGAGCGGGAGACCGCGGACGGCGGCCTTGTGCTCATTGGAAGCGACTTCATAACGGGCGAGGACGGATACATTAAGATACCGCGCATGGAGCCGGGCTATTACAGGATCACGGAAATACACCCCGCGCCCGGTTATGTGCTCCCGTCAAACCCGATGACAAGGATATACCTCTCCCCCGGGCAGAACGCCTACCTGCCGGAGTTCGGCCAGTATTACGGCTACGGCTCGGCGGACCCGGGCAGCGGGAACGTCGCGGGCACGGGCACCGGCGGCACGGGGACGGGCGGCGCCGGCGCCGGGGGCGCGGTCACGGGCAGCGGCGGCATAAACGTGACTGGCGGCGGCCAGTACGCCGGGGGCTCCGGGTACAACTGGCCGCCCAACTCGCTGGTGGTTAAAAAAGTTGACGCCCTGACGGGCGAGCTGCTGCCGGGGGCGGTCTTCGAGCTCTACCACGCCAGCCTCGCGGCGGGCGGCGGCATAGTGCCGGGGACGTACCTCGCCAGGCTCGGCCCGACGGACGCAAGCGGCGCGATAGTGGTCACGGGCCTGCTGCCCGGCCTCTACGCAGTCAAAGAGGTGCAGGCGCCGCCGAACTACACGCTCAACGAGCTCAGCCCGCAGACGGTAAACTTCGTCGCGGACAGCAGCGCGGGCTACGAGCTGACGTTCAATAACCACCCCTACGGCCACCTCCTGATAAACAAGAGGGACGCGGACACCCGCGAGCCGCTGGCGCACGCGAGGTTCCGCGTGACGATGGCAGACGGCTCCGTAGTCGGCACGTCCGGGGGTGAGTTCGAGACGGACGCCGACGGCATGATCCTGATACCGAACCTGCCGCCCGGGTCCTACGTGGTGACGGAGACAGGGGCGCCCGGCGGCTACATCCTGGACAGCCTGCCGAGGACCGTGGAGATACCGGCCGACGGGAAGACCTACAGGCTGGACTTCTGGAACGGCAGGATGAGCAGCGTGCAGATACTGAAGGTGGACTCGGAGACGAGGCACCCGCTGAGGGGCGCGATATTCACCGTATACAAGATGAACGGCGAGGTAATGGGCCGCTGGGAGACTGACGAGAACGGCGTCATAATCCTCCCGCACCTTGAGCCGGGGTGGTACAAGGCCGCCGAGACCAGGGCGCCGCAGGGCTACGCCATAGACAGCGTGGCGCAGGACTTCGAGGCAACGGGCAACCAGTTCATTCAGCTGGTCTTCGAGAACGTCAGGGAGTCCGGGCTGCAGATAAGGAAGATAGACGCCAGGACCCGGGCGGCGGTGCCGGGCGCGTCGTTCCTCGTCACAAAAATGAACGGTGAGCGCGTGGGCGAGTTCACGTCCGGGGCCGACGGCTCCGCGTGGGCGCCGTCGCTGGAGCCGGGGTGGTACACGGTCACCGAGACGAGGGCTGCGGCAGGCTACGTGCTCGACGCCCGGCCGAGGCAGGCGGAGGTCGTCAGGGGCAGGAACGCGACGGTGACGATAGAGAACGAGCCCATGTCGGGCATCAGGCTGACCAAGGTGGACGCGGTGACCAAACGGCCCATACAGGGCGCGGAGTTCATGCTGTTCGACGCGGGCGGCAGGAACATGGGCGTCTGGGTTACCGACGACAGGGGCATGGTGGACTTCTTCGGGGACTACCCCGAGGGCAGGTACACCCTGCGCGAGACGAGGCCGGCTGCGGGCTACTACCGCGACGACCTGCCGAGGACCGTGGAGCTCCGGGCCGGCAGGGTCACCGAGGTCGTCTGGGAGAACACCCCGGAGATGGCCCAGATACAGATACTCAAGCTGTCAGGGGACGACAACGAGGCAAACTCCCTGCCCAGGGGCACGAGGCTACAGGGCGCGGTGTTCGAGATATACTTCCACAGGAGCGGGAACCTCGCCGACAGGGTTGAGACGGGCACGGACGGCAGGGCGGTGTCCAAGCCGCTGCCCCTGGGCAGGTACACGGTCCGCGAGGTGCAGGCCCCCAGGTGGTACAGGCTCTCGCAGGAGGAGCTGGACGTCGACCTGGAGTTCGCCACCCAGATAGTCAGGAGGGAGTTCCTGAACTACTCCGCCAACACCGGCGTCACCATACGCAAGACGGGGAACGCCGAGGCCATGCCGGGCGACGTCATACGCTACGACATAAGGGAGGTCCGCAACGACTCGGCGGTGCAGCTTACGGACTTCTACTGGAGGGACGTTCTGCCCACGGAGGCGGTCACCCTCGACAGGATAGTGACGGGGACATATAACCAGTCGCTGAGGTACAAGATAATAGCGTCGACCAGCAGGGGCGACAGCATAGTCATAGCGGACAACCTGAGCACGGGCGTCAACAACGTGGTGCAGGCAGGCCCGGCGCACCTCGGGCTCAGGAGCGGGGAGAGGGTCACGGGCTTCACGCTGGTGTTCGGGGCCGTGAGGGCGGGCTTCACCGCAGTGCAGCAGCCGCAAGTCTGGGTCAGGGTGCACGACGGCCTGCCTGACGGGCAGGAGTTCGTCAACAGGGCCGACGTCGGCGGCAGGTACGGCGACGAGTGGGTCGTGGGGCATACGTCCTGGCTGACGAAGGTGTTCGCGCAGCCGCAGAAGCTGCCTAGGACAGGGTATTAAGGCAAGGGAAGATAACACAAACAAGCGCGGGGTAACCCAGCCGCCGTCGCCGCTAAGGGCAAGCCGGGCACGGCAGGCGCAGAAAAAATAAAGGAGAATTATAATGAGAAAACTGATGAGAATGAGAATACCGGCTTGGGCAGCTTTGCTGCTTGCCGCCGTCCTGCTGATGCCTCTGGCGGCAATGGCGACGAGCGCAATCCAGTCGTCCATGCAGGCGCACGAGCACGAGACTGCGCTGACGGACCATAAGGTTTACGTAAACGGCAGGGAGGCCGCAGTCAGGGGGTACGAGGTCGAATGGAGGGTGATGTTCCTTTTGGATGACATCTGCAAGGCGTTCGATATAAGGCTGAACTCCGGCGAGGTCGGGGCCGCAATCGACACGGCGCATGCGTTCGCGGGCGCGGTGCCGGAAACCCTCCCGCAGAAGCCGGCACAGGCGGATCGCGCCGAGAGCTGGACGGTGAGCGTAAACGGGCGCGACTACCGGGCCTCGGCATATGGGATAGACGGAAGAATGTACGTCGGGCTGACGGACATTGCCGTGTGGCTGGACTGCTGGGTCAGTCAGGACTACGGCGCTGGCAGGACGGACTTCGACACCGCGCGAGGGTTCCACGGGCTCAAGGAAGCCGGCGTCAGCCTCCCGCGGGTCAGGCCCTCCGCTGCGGCCGAGGCTGCGCATGTACACCCCTCCGAGGAGGAGGTTTACAGGAGGCTCGCAGCCGCGCAGATGTCGTACGCGGGGGATTTCGGCGCTGAGGCATTTGCCGCGTGGCTGAGCGGCAGGGGTTTTGGGGACAGCCTGCTGCTGGCGCCTGAGCGAAGGGTAGAAAACCCGTCGGCGGTCAGGCCGGGTGATGTCGCATGGCTGGACGGAGGGAGGCCGGTGGTTATCCTCAGCACGAGGGCGGGCCATGTGTCGTTCGCTGAAGCCCCGGGCGGCAGGGCCGCGTGGGGGACAGCGGTGACGTACACGGAATTCGCTGAAGCGTTTGAGCATGCGGTCACGAGGTACCCGGCTGCATAGGCGGCGATTCAGGGTTAACATACGGAAAAAACAGCAGCCGGGGGATGGCATTGCCCCCGGCTGACGCTTTACCGGGACCGCTGAAATTTTCTTGTAAAAGCCGCCGCAACCGGAAGCGTTTCTGACATACTTATTTTACCGCTTCACGTATTTAGCGTGGCCGCGGGTGACAGCATATATATTAAGCCGCAGCCGGCAGGCGCCGGTTACGGCCACTATATACGGAAAGAGGTTTACTGCCATGACAACAAAGAGAATCGCCAGATACATCTGCTTCGCGCTCGCGATGTCCATGCTGCTCCCCATGATGCCCACGGCGGCGGGCAGCCCGCCCGAGGACGGCGGGTTTGAGGGGCAGCTGATTTATGAGCCTTATGAGCCTGACGACACAGGGGAAGGGGGTAGCCCGGAGGAGCCTGACGGAGACGGCATAAGCGAGCCCGCAGAACCTGCTGACGCAGACGGCGAGCCGGATGACGCCGTCGCGCACGGTTTAGAAACAGGCGGAGGCGATGACGGCACTGACGGCGGGGAGCACAAGGCTTTTGAATCCGGCGACCCGCTTTTCTCGCCTATGAGCGCCGGTGAGATTGAGATAACCGTCTCAACGCCTACAGCGCTGTTCAGCGCAGTGGACGACGCGCCGACCGACGGGACCCGCCTGGTGGTCCTGATTGGCCCGCAGGGAGTCTTCAACTGGCCGCTTCAGAGACCTCTCACGGTAGGTCCCGGGCAGGACGTGATCATTAGGGCCGGGCAGAACGCGACGGGGCTTTTCACCGCGCCGGGGCAGCAGGGCGAGGCGGTGTTCATAGTCACGGGAGGCAGCCTGACGCTTGAGGGCGGCATAAGCGCGCAGGGCGGCTCGCGGAACACTGTGCTGTCGACCATAAGGGTCACGGACGGCGGCTCCCTGACGCTCAGCCTCAGCAACGGCGGCGAAATAAGGACTCCCGAGCTGGCTGGCGTGCCGACGGTGTACGTCAACCCCTCAAGCCTAACGCTGAACAGCGGCTCGGTGCTCGGCACGGTTGAACTGAGGGACAGCCTGCTCACGGTGAACGGCGGCAGCATGGAGGAAGTAGTCGTATGGGGCGGCATTGAGCCGGTCATCAACGGGGGCGCCGTCGGTAACATTATACTGATGTCCGGCGCAGTCGAGGTCACGGTGTCGAACATAGACGAGCTGAGGGCAGCCGGGGCGAATCCC
>Ga0099364_10015232_pt1 | contig 10151 bp, 6 predicted proteins | sample TergutTh196P3_FD_73070 | JGI IMG/M metagenome (GOLD analysis project Ga0099364, IMG submission 73070) | Microcerotermes parvus P3 segment gut microbial communities from Pointe-Noire, Republic of the Congo - Th196 P3 | ecosystem: Host-associated > Arthropoda: Insects > Digestive system > Gut ...
TACCGCATCAACGGGGAAGAGCCGGAGGTTACGGTGCAAAACTTAGGCGCGTATATCAAATACGTTCACGCGAAGGATTCGGTAATGCTTGACGGCAAGCTCCAGTACCGCATGATGGGCGAGGGCGATTTGCCGCTCGATGAGATGATGCAGGCGCTCGGCTCTATCAACTACGAGGGCTTTGTCTCGCTTGAATGGGTCAAGCGCTGGTCAAACGATTTGGAGGACGCCGGAATCGCAATCCCGCAGTTTGCTCATTTTATGGGCAAATACACGGAGAGGGCGTCCGGGAGTACGCAGCTTTTACAAAACAAGGCGGGGACAGGGCAGTACATTTGGGAAAAGGAATCGCTCATCGACCTTACATTCCCGCAGCTTTTAGACAGGATAGTCGAAGAATTCCCCGACCAGTGCGCGTTTCGATACACCACCGTTGATTATACAAGAACATACAGCGAATTTCGCGACGATGTGGACATGTTCGCGCGAACGCTTATTTCGCTTGGCGTAAAGCGGGGCGACAAGGTTTCAATCTGGGCGACGAACGTGCCCGAGTGGTTTATCACGTTCTGGGCAGCCGTTAAAATCGGCGCGATACTCGTAACGGTCAACACAGCGTATAAAATCCATGAGGCCGAGTATCTGCTGCGCCAGTCCGATACACATACCCTTGTGATGATAGACGGATTCAAGGACTCGAACTACGCGGGGATTATAAGCGAGGTCTGTCCTGAGCTTAAAGGGCACAAAAAGGGCGAGCCGCTTCATTCGGCAAGGCTGCCGTTTTTGCGAAACATCATCACAGCAGGCTTTGAGCTGCCCGGCGCTTTGACCTTTGAGGAATCCCTTGCCTACGCGAAAGAGACGCCGATCGAGGTCGTCTACCAGCGCATGGCGATGATTAACCGCCACGACGTCTGCAATATGCAGTACACCTCGGGTACGACCGGATTTCCGAAAGGGGTTATGCTCACGCATTACAACGTCGTCAACAACGGCAAAAACATCGGCGACAGGATGGATCTTTCCACAGCCGATATGTTCTTGATCCACGTGCCGATGTTCCATTGCTTCGGCATGGTGCTGTCCATGACAGCGAGCGTGACGCACGGCTCAGCCATGTGCCCCATACCGGCGTTTTCGCCGCGGCTTGCGCTTGAAGCCGTCAAAAAGGAAAAAATCACGGCGATTAACGGCGTCCCCACCATGTTTATCGCTATGATGGAGCACGAGGATTTTAAGAATACCGATTTCAGCAATCTGCGCACCGGAATTATGGCGGGAAGCCCATGTCCCGTCAAGGTCATGCAGGACGTCCTCACAAAGATGCATATGCCTGAAATTACCATCGTATTCGGACAGACCGAAAGCTCCCCGGGCTGCACGATGAGCAGCGCAGACGACCCGATAGAAGTCAAGGTCGGAACCGTTGGACGCGCGCTTCCCGGTATCGAGTGCAAGGTCGTGGACCCTGTGTCCGGCAAGGATCTTCCCGATCATGAGACCGGCGAGTTCGTCGCACGCGGCTACAACATCATGAAAGGGTACTATAAGATGCCGGCGGCTACCGCGAACGCCATCGACGAGGACGGCTGGCTGCATACCGGCGACCTTTCGCTGCGCCTGCCGGACGGCAACTTCAAGATTACGGGGCGCATCAGGGATATGATTATCCGGGGCGGCGAAAACATTTACCCGAAAGAAATCGAGGATTTTATCTATACGCATCAGAAAGTGCGCGACGTCCAGGTAATCGGGGTGCCCGACAAGGCTTACGGCGAAGAAATAATGGCGTGCGTTATCTTAAAGGACGGCGAAACCGCAACGGAAGAAGAAATCAAGGATTATGTCCTAAAGCATATGGCGAAGCACAAAACTCCGAAATATGTAAGCTTTGTGACCGGATTCCCGATGAACGCGGCGGGTAAGGTTAAGAAATATGTGATGGTTGAGGAAGCCGTGAAGAGCCTCGGCCTCGAAGAAGCGAAAGGGATAGAAACCGCGTAAAATAAGCAACAGAGATGAATCACCGGTATTTTTACAGTTAAAAATGCCGGTGATTTTGATTTTCTCCATATTGTTTATCTTGTATTTATGTGATATACTTTAATATGTATTTAAACATAAAAAAGGAGGAAATAAAAAATGAAAAATACCCCCGAAGTAAAGCTTGGAATCATATCGGTTTCACGCGATTGCTTCCCCGCGGCCCTTTCGGAAAATCGCCGCGCGGCTGTTGCAAAGGCCTGCAAGAATATCTACGAGTGTAAGGTGACGGTCGAAAACGAAACCGATATGCTAAAAGCAATCGCGGACGTTAAAAAGGCCAGGGTTAACGCGCTTGTGGTATTCCTGGGCAATTTCGGCCCCGAAACGCCGGAGGTCATGCTGGCGCAAAATTTTGACGGCCCCACCATGTTCGTGGCGGCGGCGGAGGATGCGGGTGATAAGCTGGTTGACGGGCGCGGCGACGCATATTGCGGTATGCTAAACTGCTCGTACAATCTCGGTCTTCGCAACATCAAGGCGTTTATACCGGAATATCCTGTCGGTACCCCAAAAGGTATTGCGAAAATGATTGGCGAATTTGTTCCCGTCGCAAAGGCCCTGCTGGGGATTAGGAGCCTTAAAATCATCTCGTTCGGCCCGCGCCCGTTCGACTTTATGGCATGTAACGCGCCAATCAAGAAGCTGTTTGATTTAGGCGTCGAGATACAGGAAAACTCCGAGCTTGATTTGTTCGCGTCGTTTAATGCGCACAAAGACGACAAGAGGATTCCCGGCGTCATAAAAGATATGGAAAAAGAGCTTGGCGGCAAGGGCGGCAAGATGTCGGGGATACTTCCGAAGCTTGCGCAGTACGAAATCACGCTGCTCGACTGGATGGAACAGCATAAGGGAAGCCGCGAATACGTCGCGTTTGCGAACAAGTGCTGGCCTGCGTTCCAGACAGAGTTCGGGTTTGTTCCGTGCTATGTCAATTCGCGCCTTGTAAGCCGCGGTATCCCGGTCTCCTGCGAGGTTGATATCTACGGCGTATTGTCTGAATACATAGGCCTGTGCGTGTCGGGCGAGCCTGTAACGCTGCTTGACATCAACAACACCGTGCCGGAGGATATGTATAAATCCGAAATCAAAGGCAAATTCAAGTATTCGCTTAAAGATACGTTTATGGGATTCCATTGCGGCAATACGCCGATGTGCAAGCTTAAGAAGGGCGAGCTTAAATACCAGCTTATCATGAAGCGCCTGCTTGAGCCGGACAGTGAGCCGGATGTTTCACGCGGAACATTGGAGGGCGACATTGTCGACGGCAAGATTACGTTCTACCGTTTGCAGGGTACAGCCGAAGGCGGGCTTACATCTTATATCGCGCATGGAGAGGTATTGCCTGTGGCGACGAAATCCTTCGGCGGGATTGGCATATTCGCAATCCCCGAAATGGGCAGGTTTTACCGCCATGTACTCATTGCGGACCGTTACCCGCACCACGGCGCCGTGGCGTTCGGGCATGTAGGCAAGGCGCTGTTTGACGTTTTCAGCTATCTGGGTGTGCCGAAAATTTCGTATAATCAGCCTAAATCGCTGCCATACCCGACTGAAAACCCGTTTGCGTAACAAATCCGGGAATACAACCAGGCTGCCCGTCAGGATAGTAAAAAATTCTGGCGGGTAATTTTTTGCGACGGCTATCAAAGCCGCCGTCGTTGCGGTTACAATCTGAATATGGTACTATATAGAAAAATAATTTTATGGAAAAGAGGAAAGCTATGAATACTTATTATGAAATCGCGAAAGAACGTTACGCGGCGCTTGGAATCGATACCGAAGCCGTTATCAAAGCTCTGGGCGGGTGCGCAATCTCCATCCACTGCTGGCAGGGAGACGACGTTGGCGGGTTTGAAAACGTGGGAAAAGCTTTAAGCGGCGGTATCCAGGCGACAGGGAATTACCCGGGAAAAGCGCGCACTCCTCAGGAATTGATGGCCGATTTTGACAAGGCGCTTTCACTCATCCCCGGCAAGCACCGCATAAATCTGCACGCAAGCTACGCTATTTTTGATGGCAACCCGGCGGAACGCGACATGCTTGCGCCTGAGCATTTCGCAAAATGGGTGGAATACGCAAAGGAACGCGGTCTTGGCATTGACTTTAATCCCACCTTTTTCAGCCACCCGATGGTCAAGGATAACCTGACCCTTTCGAGCCCCGATGAAACCGTGCGCGCCTTTTGGGTACGACACGGCATAGCGTGCCGCAGGATCGCCGCCGCCATTGCACGGGAGCTTAAAAGCCCGGTGCTAAATAATGTCTGGATTCCCGACGGTTACAAGGACGTGCCGGCCGACCGGCTCGGGCCGCGCATGCGCCTTAAAAAGAGCCTGGACGAAATATTCGCCGAAAAGCTCGACGGCGTGATTGACTGTGTCGAGAGCAAGGTATTCGGGATCGGGCTTGAGTCGTATACGACGGGAAGCAGCGAGTTTTACTTAGCATACGCCGCAGCCCGTGAGGGAGTTTACAACCTGCTTGATAACGGGCATTACCATCCGCTGGAATATATAAGCGATAAGATACCGGGCCTGCTTACAAGGTTCGACAAAATTCCGCTGCATGTCACCCGCAGTGTCCGGTGGGATTCCGACCATGTAGTTCTGCTTGAGGACGAGCTAAAAGAGATCGCCAAGGAAATCGTGCGCAACGACGCGCTTGAAAAAGTGATGATCGGGCTTGATTTTTTCGATGCCTCCATCAACAGGGTGGCGGCCTGGGTTGTGGGCGTGCGGAACATGCAAAAGGCGCTGCTTTACGCCATGCTCTTCCGGTGGGAAGCCTTGCGCGGACTTCAGGACAGCGGCGACTTCACCGCGCTGATGGTTGAGCAGGAGATGTACAAGACATTGCCTTTCGGCGCGGTCTGGGAGGAATTCTGCGCAAGGAACAATGTTCCAGACGACGGGCAGTGGCTTCAGATTGTGCGGGAATATGAGCGAAACGTGCTAATAAAGCGCACGTAAGGTTGTACTAATTGCCGCGTGATTTTTAGTATTACTCCGGCACTTGGTTGCGACATTTAGAACCTGTATTCATAGCAGGAAAAGACCCGTTCAGCCGGCGTTTCATGTTATGAATACAGGTTCTTAAGTGCCGGAGTAATAAGCACTGACATATGTGATATAAAACCGGGAGGTAACAGAAAATGAACAAGACAAATGAAATCGTTGACCCGAAGTCCCTGGCGCAGTATATCGACCACACGCTGCTAAAACCGGACGCATCGGCTGAAGATGTGTTAAGGGTTTGTGACGAGGCGAAGAAATACCATTTTGCAAGCGTTTGCGTAAACCCGTCATACATCCGTCTTGCCGCGGACCGGCTTAAAGGAAGCGCCGTAACGCCTTGCTGCGTGATCGGGTTTCCGTTCGGCGCGAACACGCCGGAAGCCAAGGAGGGCGAGGCTTTAGACGCCGTCATAAATGGAGCCAAAGAGATTGACATGGTTATCAATGTCGGCGCGATAAAGTCGGAGGACTGGCAGCTTGTCGGGCGCGACGTTAGCGCGGTAGTTGACGCCGTTAAGGGAAAGGCTTTAGTAAAAGTGATTTTGGAGACCTGCCTGCTCACCGATGAGGAAAAGGTCAGAGCTTGTAAGATATGCAAGACTGCCGGCGCCGGCTTTGTAAAAACATCCACAGGCTATTCAACCGGCGGCGCAACCGTTAAAGATGTTGAGCTCATGCGCAAAACGGTCGGCGCTCAAATGGGCGTTAAGGCGTCCGGCGGAATCCGCGCATACGAGGACGCCGTGGCTATGATTAAGGCCGGGGCAAACAGGCTGGGCGCGTCAGCGGGTATTTCAATTATCGCGGGGCCCTCAGGTGGCGGCGCCGGCGCCGGGAAAAGCGGCTATTAAGAGGAGCTAAAGCTATGAGGATTCTGTTGTTTTATAACGGTAAAACAGGGTTTACGAAAAGATATGCGGATTGGATTGCACAGGAGCTTAACTGCGAAGTAAAGCCGTTTAAAGATTTCGGGAAAACACCGATAGGCGAAAATGATCTGGTTATTTTCGGCAGCCGTGTCTATGCCGGGAAGATTGAGCATCCCGGCAAGGTTAAGTCGCGGGTGAAAGGCAATTTAATCGTGTTCGCGACCGGAGCTGCTCCCATATCCGCTGAAAGCTCAATCAACAAGATATGGGCTGATAATTTTACTGAAACTGAACGCGGGGCGATCCCGCATTTTTACATGCAAAGCGGGCTTGATTACGGGAGGATGGGCTTTATCGACCGGAATATAATGAAAACCGTCGCGAAAATTATGGGCAAGCAGAAGGATAAAACAGCAGAGGGAACCGGTTTTGGAGAGGCCGTCAGAAGCTCTTACGATATTTCCTCGAAAGAATACATCATACCGCTGATTGATTGTGTCAAGGAAAAGGTTTTTTTTCACGGCTTGTGAAAATGCTCCGGGAGCTTACTATATGATATTCAGCCTAATCGGAGTGCCCTTATCAGGATTTAGTAAAGCCTGATAACAAATACGTTATTGCCTCCTAGGGGGTGTCGACAATAGGTTGAATCGTGGATTTTTGAGATGATTTTAACTCATTTTTGGCGCGGAGGACGCAGGCGGGCTTTCGCCCGGCAAGGACGACAAGTAAAAAATACGTAAAATCAGCCAAAAAGACACTGGTTTGTTCTATTGTCGACACCCCCTAAGGAAAAAAGCCGCCGCCTTGCTGACCATGCCCAAAGTTTTCTGACGCAGAGCCGCGGAAAAGAATCCGCAAATACGCCGACCCGGCCTGTGAATACAGATTTTTAACCCTTCACCGTACCGGCGGTCATGCCCACAATGATTTTCTTGTAGAACAGCACATACACTGTCATAACCGGCAGCAGCGAAATCACCATGCCCGCCATAAACTGCGTGTACTGTGCGGTATAAGCGCCTTGGAAGTTGCGCAGGCCAATCGGGATGGTTTTCAGCGCCTCGCTTTTCACAAGCACCAGCGCGAACGGGAACTCGTTCCATGTATTCATAAAGGTGAGGATTGTCGTGGTTGCGATTACCGGCCTGCAAAGCGGCAGGATAATGGTGAACATCGTGCGCGCCATCGAGCTGCCGTCAATCATCGAGGCCTCCTCCAGCTCAATCGGAATCGAGCCCAGAAAGCTTTCCATGAGGAATACCGCCATTGGCATCGCGAAAGAAAAATACACCGGCAGTAATGTCAGGCGGTTGTCCAGCATCCCCACGGCCTTGTATTGCATAAAAACCGGAACCATCAGGGAATGCACAGGGATTAGCATACCCGCCACAAACAGGCCGTAGATAAGCCCCCGGCCCATAAACGAGTAGCGGGAAATAAAATACGCCATAATAAAGGAACAAAACGTAACAAGCGTCACAGTAACCACGCAGTTAAAAAAGGAATTGAGCGCGTAAAGGTTCATATGGCCTGTTTCTATCGCGGTTACAAAATTGTCGAGGTTCAGGGTTTCGGGCAGCGCCAGAATATCCTGCTTAAATTCCGCTTCGGTTTTGAACGAGGAATAAATCATCCAAACAAAAGGGAAAATGCAAAATATGGAGAAAACCATCACGACGATATTAATCAGCCCCGCACCAATGAAGTTCCTGGCTTTGGACACGTTATTCATACCGCTTCCCTCCCAACAGAGCGCGTGAAGCCATTGTAATGCCCAGGCTCAGCACCAGAATCCCAATTGCGATTGTGCTGCCGTAACTGAATTTCATGCGGTCGAAGGATATGTTATACGCGTAAAGCGCAAGCACCTGCGAGCTTTTTCCCGGCCCTCCGTTAGTCAGCACAAGGATATGGTCAAATATTTTCATCGTGCCGGAAACGCAAAGCATAACCGCAACCTTAAAGGTGCTGTAGATCATCGGCAGGATGATGTGAATCGAGCGCTGAAAATCGGTGCACCCGTCAAGGCTCGCGCATTCCAGAACCTCTTCGGAAATCCCCTTGATCGACGCCATAAACATAATCATGTAAAGTCCCACATATTGAAGCACAACCGGAATCGACGCGGTGATCAAAATGTATTTTGGGTTGTCCAGCCACGGCAGGATGAGGTTTTCAAGACGCAGAGACTGCAAAAAGTAATTCAGCAGACCATAATCCTTATTGTAGATCAGGCTCCAGACAAACCCAATCACCAGCGCCGAAACGGTAACCGGGAAAAAAATCACCGTCCGGTGGAATTCTTTGAGCTTGAGCTTTGCGGAAACCAGCAAGAAGGAAATGATTAGCGCGATGCCCACCTGCCCCACTGTGCAAATAATCACGATAATCAGGTTGTTCCTGGCGGAGCCCCAAAACTCGTAGTCATGCAAAAGCTCCAGGTAATTCCTCATGCCGACGAAGCTCATGGTTCTTCCGCCGCTCCAATTGAAGAGGCTGTAATAAATCGAAACGAAAATCGGCAACACCGTATTGACAAAAAACATGAGAATAATCGGAGCCAGGAACAGCCAAAACACAATCGGCTTTGGCTTTGCGAGTTTCCTGCTCAAACAATCTACCTCCTCCCACAAAATGGCCCCTGTTAAATAACGCGGCGCGGGAATACAGCATTCCCGAATGTAACCTGTTCCCACGCCGCCTGTTCGTCCGGGGTTCCGTCATTTAGCGGCTGTCGTCCATTTCTTTTTGCAACAACTCGCTGTAGCGTTCAGGTGTCATGGTACCAATCAGCACGTCCTGAAGGTTCGAATAGAATGCGTCCACCACCTGCGGGTTGAGCTGCACGTCGAATACCGGCGCGTAGACCGACTCGCCGTTTACGCGCAGAAGCTCACGATAAAGAGGGGTCAGCTTTGATTCGTCAACAAAACTCGGGTCCGTTGCGGGCATACCGCCGTTTGCCACTACAACGTTGGCATAGTCCGGCCCGGTAATATAGTGCACGAGACCTGCCGCAGCCTGCAATTTAGCGTCTTCTGAGCCAGTCGTTACAACCCAGCCCCAGCCAGCTGCCGCCTGATTGATATTGCCTATGCCATTACCATCCGGAATGGCGGGAAATTGGTCAAGCCTTGTTGCGGCAAGAACATCCTCTGGCGCCTCAGTTTCGACAACAGCCACACCCCAGAATCCATCAATCATCATAGCCGCCTGCTTGTTGTAATACAATGTTCTCATCTGCTGCTGATCAATTGAATTCATATCGGTATTGAACGCACCCATGGCCGCAAGATCCTGCATACAAGCGGTTGCGGCGACGAATTCCGAATCGGTAAATTTGGCGCCCGTATTGTTTTTCAGGCTGTCATACCAATCCACAGGCACATACCGGTAAACAATCGTGTTGAAAATAAGGGACGGGCATAACCATTGACCTTTATTTCCCATTGATATGGGCACATACCCATTTGACTTAAGGGTTTCGATTGCATTGAGGAAATCATCCCATGTTTTGGGAAACTCATTGATGCCGCATTCGGCAAAGATATCTGAGTTCCAATATATATTGTGGTTGTTGCCCATTTGGAACGGCATAGCCCAAGCTTTTCCGGCGTACATAAAATCATCGAACACGCCGCCCTTATACTCGCCCTGCCATCCCGGCACCAAATCAAGCAGCACCTGAGACTCTATAATATCTCCGTCATCGGCGAGCTGCGGAATCATGGTTCCCTTAACCTGGAAGATATCGGGAAGACTGCCGCCAGCGACATATGTTTTCATTTTAGTCTCATACTCGTCATGCTTGACAGCTTCCTGTTCAACCGTAACGCCCGGGAAATCTTTCTGGAATTTTTCCATTTGCGCGGTAAATGCGCGGGAATTCGCGTCCTCATCAGGAACTGCGAACATGCTGAAGATTGAGATTGTGACGCCTTCCGCGCTGCCGGGGCTGGAGCTTGCGTCCGCAGCGGGTGAAGACTGCGCCGGGGACGTAGAGCTGTCGCCCTGACCGCAACCGGCAAACGCCGCGAGTGTGAGAGCCAAAATCATGACTCCGCATAATAGCTTTCTCATAATAATTCCTCCTTTATCATTAGGCCCGTCCCAGGGGGTGTCGACAATAGGTTGAATCGTGGATTTTTGAGATGATTTTAACTCATTTTTGGCGCGGAGGACGCAGGCGGGCTTTTGGCCGGCCAGGACGACAAGT
>Ga0099364_10015233_pt1 | contig 10150 bp, 9 predicted proteins | sample TergutTh196P3_FD_73070 | JGI IMG/M metagenome (GOLD analysis project Ga0099364, IMG submission 73070) | Microcerotermes parvus P3 segment gut microbial communities from Pointe-Noire, Republic of the Congo - Th196 P3 | ecosystem: Host-associated > Arthropoda: Insects > Digestive system > Gut ...
ACGGGACCGAAAAGAAGGGAATGTCCCCTTTGCCCGCGGGTTGAAGTTGATTCTTATCTCCCCGCCATAAACCCCAATAACCATGCCAGCCTCGAATGGATAGAATCTTCGGCTGGCGATACGGAAGTACTTACCTGCACCGATTGCGGAGCAGAAACCATATCAAGACCGATTACGCTCGTACTGGACAGCATAGCAAAGATCGAATCCTTCCTTGCCGCGCGCGAAGGAATGCTTGCATCTCCGCTCACCATTGCACCTGTGTTTAACTTAGGCAATATGTCAAGCGGCTCAAGCAACTGGCAGCTATTGCTTAACGCACTGGAAACGGCAGGGGAATTTGTAAACCTCGATTTAACCTTTAGCACAATGAACGGCACGGCGTTTGACCCTATTAGAACGGTAAGCGCAGGCAAGAGCTATATAATGTCGCTCACTCTGCCCGATGCCGCGCGGAGTATAGAAGGCGGTTCGATAACAAGGGTTTATGGTACAGTTACAGAGTATTGGACTGGATTTGGGAATTTCACCAATTTAAGGGCGGTAACAGGAAGAAATGTTATAAGCGTAGGAGATGCTGCCTTCGCTGATTGTAACAGCCTTACCAGCGTAGATTTCCCGGCGGTAACAAGCATAGGCGATTATGCCTTCAATAGTTGTAATGGACTAACTGCCATAAGTTTCCCTGTGGCAAAAACAATAGGCGAGAATGCCTTTAATAGCTGCGCTAATTTAATCGCTTTAAGCCTTCCTGAGGCAGAAAGCATCGTTAGTGGAACTTTCAATGGAGCTTTACATAATACCTCCGCACTGCAAATGCTGAACATCGCTTCGTTAAAAAGCACAGGTGATGAATATGAAACTTTTCTCTATAACGCGAGCGGTGCGAATGTTTTACATACCTTGATTGTCGCCGAAGATGCTTATTTTTCAACTTTTGGGGCTACAGTCGGCAGGTTTAGTACTTTCGTCTCCTATTACAATAACGCAGGCGGCGGCAACAAGAGGGCTGGTACTTATGGGTTTGTCGGCGGTCAATGGGTTTACGGACAAGCAGGAACATTGCCTACTCCTTCAACGCCCACAGGCTTAACGGCGGAAGCGCTTATTCAAACAGGTACTGTCTGGTTACGCTGGGATGTTTCAACAAACGCTACCGGTTACCGCATTGAGCGCAGTACCAGCGCAGGCAGCGGTTTTGTCGAAATAGGCGTAACAATAACCAATGAGTTTGACGACTTGGATGTACAGCCGAGTACCACATATTATTACAGGGTTATTGCCGTAAACTCGGCTTTTGGCAATGAAAGCACGGCATCTGATGTTGCCAGCGAGGCAACCCCGGCTCCGCCTTCGCCCCTTGCCAGAGACCCCGCCCTTATCGGAACATGGGAAGGCGCAGAAGTATTAAACGCTGATGTTGTCTATGTGTTCAATGCAGACGGCACTACCAACTTTGCCGGAGCTACAATGTATACATGGTGGACAAGAGACGGCGGCATTGTCCTTACCTACTTAGGTCAAGAAAGCTCGCCAGCCGCATACACCATTGCAGGTAACACGCTGACGATTTCCACTTTCAACGGTGTCCTGTTGATGGGTGCGTTTAACAAGGAGTAGGGAAGAAGGTATCACACCTGCCTGCGCAGGCAGGCAAAGGCACATCGAACCTTCGGTTCGCAGCGCAGAGGAAGAGAGGAAATGGTATTATTCTTTTCTTCCTCTTTGTGCCTCTGCGCCTTTGTGCGAGATTAAACTGATCAAAATCCGGTGTCTGTCATTGTTGCGAAAACGGCACCTGTCATAGGTCAGTTTGTCGGAGGTGGATCGTACATTTTGATTATTTCATCGAGCGATTTACCGCTTTTTAGTATATTTACAAAATCTTTACGTTCTTTTACTGCACCTATCTCGATACCTTCTTCACGTCCTTCCTCCCGAACTACCGCCATATATGTGTCAAAATCATAATTGTTAAACAGCATGTTTACCACCTCAGAGCCGTGATCTTTCAAAAAATCCTTAAGAACGTTTTTGTCTATGTCTCCCTACGGTCGACGAGCCTATAGGAAATTATTTATTCGCCGCCATTCGGCGGCTAAGGCTTACAGTATTTTACAGCCAGTTCTATCGATTTTGCAAGTGTTAATCCGGTTTTTTGGTATTCTCTTATCTTGTCTATCAACAGGCTGTAGCCGTTAAGAGTTTCGCTTTTCTGCAGTATTTCTTTGTTGTACCCGTGGTTTATGTTGTACACTTGTACTACAAGTTCTAATGATGTTTTACTTTCTGACACTAACCTTTCAACATCCATGAAAGCATCCGAAAGACGAAGGGTGCTTTTCTCAGGGTATGGGTTCTCGCCATTGTAAAGGACAATGAACTCAGGTCTTGGTATTTTAATCTGTTTTCTATTAAACATTTTGTTCATATTTATTATTCTTTCTAATATTTCTACAAAGTATCTGAGGATCCGCAAAGGCATGTTATCGTTAATTGTACTCTGATGTTCAATTAACACTATAAGCCTGTTGTCAATCAGAAACGAAATGTCGTTTATTTTGCCCTTAATAAGCGCGTCGGTTAGTGTGTTGATACTGATCGGTGTGTCTGGCGAAAGGTTTACACCTTCGATTGCCGAATACAGTTCCCTTAAGACATCCGGATCGCTGAAAAGTAAAGAGAACACACTGCTTTTGTGCTCTCTGTTTGGCTGCAGTTTTTGCTCTTGTTCTTGATTTGAAGTTTCCATTTTTATCTCCTGTACAAAATATGTTGTTAAGTGTATAGCGCTACCGGAAGCGGCTTGCCGGAACCGGCTTACGATTACACCCCGACCACATAACTCAAGTTACGTAGCCATGAAACTTCAAAAAACTTAAATAAGGTTTGTAGAAGTTTCTAACATATATATGGGTTGACCGTGCATGGTGCTTACAGCAAACAAGAAATTTTTGATAATTTTTTTAATAAGGAAACCAGCAAATTCACCATTTAAACAAACAGCCCTTGTCCGGCGATTGCAGATACGTATGCTGTAACCGACAACACAGGCGATCGCGAAAAAGCCTGAGGAGGACATTCGGTGCCAACAGGTTTTACTCAAATTAATAGAACTTTTACAAATTCAATACACCGCTTGTCATCTTTGACAGCCGTCAGGACGACGAAGGCTTTTGCGCGAATCGCCTCAGTTGATTAAGGCATACATTTTTCCCCGCTTTGTTCATATTTTCCTTTACCCTAAAATGTATTACCTTTTGAATTATATTCCAGGGAATAGGCTGATCAAACGAGAAACGCAATGTCCCTTTACCAGAACGATATGGGGCAAGTTCTTTTTCAAAATCTTCAACACCAGAAGGGCTGGGAAAAAATCCATAATGATCTTTAAACGCTGCAAAATGTAATAAATTTCCATTCAGATAAAATGTTGGCATTCCATAAGAAATTTTCTCGGTCGCTTCTGGAACTTCTTTTTTAATAAAATTCCTTATTTCTTTTAATGTCTTTTTAATTTTTGGGTCAAAGGATTCAATGTATTTATCTATTACGTCCAATTAACCTCTCCTTATTTAGCTTCAATTTCTCTAACCTCTAAAACTACTTCAACATTTGCACAAATTGTATATACATGTCAAGTATAGTTAATTATTGATTAAGGCATACATTTTCCTAATTATAGGTATAATAAAGCGTATGCTTGAGCCTGCCAATTTAAATACAACAAAATCTCCCGATTTTTATGAAAACCGAGACTTTTTGACACAACAAATAATTACATACATTGGAAATAAGCGTTCTCTATTAAATTTTATCACAAAAGGGATTCAAATTGTTCAAAAGCGTCTTAATAAAGAAAAATTGGACATTTTTGATGTTTTTACCGGTTCAGGCATTGTAGCCCGGCATTGTAAGCAGTTTTCAAATTACCTCCTTGTTAATGACTTAGAAAAATATGCCGCTGTTACAGGTGAATGTTATTTATCAAATAAAGACGAAATTAATTTGATAATTTTAGAGGATATATATAATGAACTTCTAGAAAAAATTGAAAACAATCCATTAGAAAAAGGAATAATTACAGAATTATATTCCCCCAAAAACGATAATAATATCAAAAAAGATGAACGAGTTTTTTACACACGTAGAAATGCAATGTATATTGACACTATGCGTTGTTTAATTGAATCCGTTCCATCTCAATATCAAAAATATTTTCTTGCTCCATTGATAGCAGAAGCATCTATTCATGCAAATACTTCCGGTGTATTTAAGGGATTTCATAAAAATAAAGAAACTGGGCTTGGACAATTTGGCGGAAGTAACAGCGATGCTCTTTTCCGTATTAAAGGAAATATAGTTTTACCTTTTCCTGTATTCAGTAATTTTAGTTGTAATTATAAAGTATACAATGGAGATTCTAATCAGATTATAAAGGAAGCGCCAGAAGTAGACTTAGCATATTTGGATCCGCCTTATAATCAACATCCTTATGGTTCAAATTATTTTATGCTTAACCTTATACTCGAAAATAAGCATCCAGAAAATATTAGTAATGTTTCTGGAATACCGAATAACTGGAATCGTTCTGCATATAATAAAAAGCAATATGCTTATTCTGCGTTGTCTGAATTAGTGAATAACATTAAAGCAAAATATGTTCTAATTTCATTTAATTCAGAAGGGTTTATTTCCCTTGATGAAATGAAAAAAATGCTGGAAAAAATCGGTAAAGTAGAGGTTCTGGAAACATCATATAATACATTTCGCGGTTGTCGTAATCTAACAAATCTTGCAAAAAAAGAAAAGCGCGATATTCACGTTACCGAATATTTGTATTTGCTGGAAAAATAATACGGCTGGTAAAGATAAATTACGAAAACAAAGAACAGGTACAGTCCTTTGCTATTTTTCATCTGCTGCCTTTTATGTATTTTTATGATAACTATAAATAACTGATTTATTTTTACCGTCTTTTTTGGCGCTATAAAGCGCTTCATCAGCAGCGGCAAAAAAAGCGCGTTTTCCATTTAAATTTTTATAGTCATATTCACATATTCCACTGCTTACAGTCGCTCCATCAAGAAAATTATCTAACTTTGAACAAATTTCAAATTCCTTTCTGACATCTTCCGCAATCTCAAATGCTTTTTGTGCGTCCTCGCGTAAAATAAAAGCAAATTCTTCTCCTCCGTAGCGGAACGCTAGTATACTGCTATCTGTTTTTTTAACTGCGGAAACAAATGCCAATATCACCTCATCCCCGACACTGTGTCCATGTAAATCATTAATCTGCTTGAAATTGTCCAAATCCCATACGATAATGGAAAGCGGTTTTACATAGCCGTTATTTTTCATATCCATGATGCTCTTGTCCAATTCTTCATAAAACGCGGCATGGTTAAGCAAGCCTGTAAGAGAATCTGTTTTACTTTTTTGTCTTTCGTCTAATATCCTCATAATAAAAACTTTATTCAAGTTGAGAATATACATAGCTAAAGCAGTACTCGTACAAATGAAAGCAATTGTTGTAATAAATTCCATAACGCCATGTTTGATTTCTTCTGTCGCCGCTTTTGGGAAAAGAAAAAGGATAGCAGTCAATATATACGAAGAAATGCTGATAACAAACGCGAAAATGACCGGCTTGCGGTCAACATAGATAAGCGAAACTATCGGGGGAAAAATAAAAATAAAAAATATTCCGCTTATCATGTAATGGTTTGTAGCAATTATTATTGCAGATAATGTTATGTTGATAATACTTACAAACGCCTGCAGAGCAAATTGTTTTTTCCTTCCAAGAAATTTTGTAACAACCATTGAGACAATGTTATTTGCGACCAATAAAAGACTGGGAGTTACAATCTGATTTATAATATATTCGCTATAGGTAAATCTCCAAAATCTGGACACATATTCACCGCTTACAACCAGCAGAATAGAATCTATAATTTGCGTTACTAATACTAATACGACAAGACCCCAATAGGTTTTTATAAGTTTGTCGTTTAATGCGTTAAAATCAATAACATTTTCATGTTTTAATATAAATTTTTGTTTACTTCCCATAAGCAATACCTATACTAAAGTATACTACTTTTCAGGCTTTTTGGAAAGCAAAATCTCTAAACAACTGTAAAAAAATTGTACACCTTCTGTTGAAAAATCAATAATGACCTATTTAGTAGGTATGCAGAAATGGCAATTATGATCACTTTGGGAATGTTTTAGATATAGGATTTTCAATCTGTTTTTTTATTGCACTTGCAATTATTTTTGCCATTGCAACAGGTACAGCATTGCCTACCATTTTATAACCGTTTTCAAGTTCATTATAATAAAAAATAAAATTGTCAGGAAAGGTTTGCAAACGGGCACATTCGCGTATTGTCATACGCCTGTATAAATGTTCTTTTCCTTTTACAAATTCACGTTTATCCTGCTCGATAAAAATCATTTTTGGGGCTTGCGGGTGTAGTTGTGCTTGTCTGCCAGTGGCTTGCACTGTAAAACCTACTTCATTCCATTGGCGTACACGGTTACGGCTCATAAAAATAGTAGAAAAACTTCCGACAAAATATTCATGATTCGGAATTTTAACATTTGGATTTGTTTTATTCTTTGACAATGCGGGAACAGCCGTTTCTTTCAAATCTCCAATAGTTTCTTCTAAGGTATTATATTTAAAAGGTGCTTTTGGGAATTGAAAAGTAAAACCTAAATCTTTACGCATACCGATATAAAAAACACGTTTTCGGTCTTGTGGGATGCCGTAATCTGCAACATTTATAAGCGTAATTGAAAGGTTATAGCCTGCACTTTCAAACATTCTTTTTATGTGTTCAACTGCTTCCGTATGTCTTGATGAGAGCATACCCACCACATTTTCAGCGAGAAAAAACTTCGGCTTTTTATCTTTTAATATTCTAATGTAATCAAAAAATAATTGTCCTCGTGAATCGTTAATTCCACGGAGTGCTCCTGCTTCAGACCAAGACTGGCAAGGCGGTCCGCCAATAATACCATCACAATTAGGCACTTCTGATGACTTAATTGTGCGAATATCACGCTTATCAAGTTTGCATAGGTGGTTGGCTTCGTATGTTTGCCAAATAGTTTCGTCATATTCATTTGCAAAAACAATATCAAATCCGGCTTTTTCAAATCCTAAATCAAGACCACCAGCACCAGCAAATAAACTTGCAATCTTCATTTTGTCCCCCTAAAACAAAAGAGTTTAACATCTTTAAGTTTTGCAGGATTATTTGGATTTTTAATCTTGTGGTCCGTAATAACAATTCCCTTTGTGTTTTCAATCAATTTCCTGCTTTTTTCTGGAAAGGAATTGTATTTTTTTACATTTACGATTGCAAAATATTTTTCGTTATTTGTAATATAATTAAATACTTTAAATGGAATTTCAATTCCCCACATTCCTCTAACTCTTAAGTATGTAATTCCTAACGGGTCAACTTTATTTACACGAGATAGTTCACTTGTTTTTGAAAACTCTATACCTTGGATTTCTCCAATTCCGTCTTTTATCACATTTTTAATTCTTTCATATATTTCAGGATTGGCTGCATAATCCTCGCCATAAACGAAACATAATGATTTTAAAAATTTTTCTTGCACAACTCCAACAGCATAAATAATATCTTTTTCTTGCCACCCCTCTTCGCAATTTACGCATTCGGCTGTTAACATAGGGCTGTTTGCATATAATTTGTTCTTTGGATATGAACTATTTAACGGTAATGATTGAGGATTTTTGCCTTCTACTTTTTTTATCTCAATAGCATCACCACCCAATAAAATAATATCAGGTGGATTATTTTGGTTGCCTTGATAAGAAAAGGTTTTTTCATATTTTAAATTTACTTGTTCTTCCTTTTTTATTTCAAATGTATCAGCAAAAGCATCAGCGATAAATTTTTCCAATGCTTCGCCCATATTATTTGCTCTAATTCGGCTTTTGTAAAAATCTCGTATGGTTAAAGATTTGAGATTGTGAATTCTAACAATGGCTTCAAGTAAATTGCTCATTTACCTTCCCAAATAAAATTTTAATATAATGTTGTATATATACATTATCTGAACAAACTAAATTTCCCAAACTTGTACAACTTACCCTTCGATTTTTGTGTAAGCTCATCAATGGATTTGAAGATGAACGCCGCAAAGGCGGCTTCGTTTCCTGCATCTGAAGTGGAAAATCCTGCTGTAATGTAAGATTCGTTATGCGCTGCCGAAAGAAGTCCGCGTGAAAGTGCACGGAAAGAAGCAAGTGCCGAAGGACCAAGAACATCTGCAGCGTCGTCCCGTCCTGATGTCGATATATCAGGATAAACTAAAACCAGAGTTCCTTTTTTTCTGGCGGAAAAAACAGCGGCTAATTCTCTAACAAGAAAGAACCACCCTTTTATATGATCGTTAATAATAATTTCTACATCGGCAAGAGGGATTTCTTCTGCGCTGCTTCGGATAGATGGGGGCGAACAGATAAGAATTGCCTCGTCAATTTTTTCCAGTTTGTTTTCTGCGGCAAGAACCAGAGTACGAGCAGAAATGGGGCTTGCAGGGTTCCAGCTAAGAGAAATGCGGTTTTTGTTTTCAGGCTCAATGTTTTTCGGAGCTCCTGTAAGCCTGTTTGGAATATGCGCAGAAGCAAATTGTTCAACTCTTGCGAAAGCTTCGGCTTCTACAGCCCGGCTTAGAGCGGACTCGTTTCCCGCAATTAAAATTCCTCTGGTCATTGATACAGTTTACAATGTGCTGGGTTTTGTGGCAATATCTATAAATGGATATTGCACGGGCTGCGATGATTGGCGATGTTGTTGGTCAAACAGGGCTTGATGTTCTGGAAGCTAAGCTGCCTCTTTTAATTAAAGAAAATAAAATCGATTTTGTTTCTGTAAATGGTGAAAACGCCGCTGAAGGCTTTGGTATAACCGAAAAGGATTTTCTACGTATAATCGCCGCTGGTGCAGATGTTGTAACTTCAGGAAATCATGTTTGGGAAAAACGGGAGTTTTGGAATGTTCTTGATAACGAAGAAACAGTACTGCGCCCCGCTAACTATCCTTCCGGCGAACCGTATATTCAGGGAACTTCAGGTACAGGCTGTGCCCACATATACAAGTATGGTATAAACTGGTTTGTAGTAAATCTTCAGGGACGCGAAATGATGAACTCCATAGACTGCCCGTTCAAATGTTTTGATCACCTTGAAGAAATTTACATAAGCAAGGTAAGCGAAAACCATCCGCTGGTTTTTAATGACGGTACAACAGTTCCTTGCGCTTTTCCATTAATACTTGTTGATTTTCATGCGGAATCAAGCCGCGAAAAAGAAGCCTTCAGTTATTATGTAGACGGCCGCGCCTCTTTGGTTGCAGGCACTCACACTCATGTACAAACAGCCGATGAAAAAATCCTGCCAAAAGGAACTGCATACATTACCGACCTTGGCATGACAGGCATCACAGACAGCGTAATCGGCATGGATCCAGAAATCTGCCTAAACCGATTCCGTAAACAAGTAATGTACCAGATGGAAGTCGCTCCTGCAAACAGCCCCGGTCAAATGCAGGGCGTTATCGCAGAGTTTGATGTAAGAACAGGCCGTGCAATTTCGATTCGGCGGATTAGCGGATAGAATACCGGTATTTTAAAACCCTAAATTGAATCTTGCAATAATACCTGCATCAAAAACAGAAAAACCTGCGCCGCCAATATTTCTATATATGTAGATGATATTATTTTCCCGATCATCGTATAAGCTGTCTCCGCGTACATTGCTTATGCTTCTGTATTTTACTGAAAGAGATAAAGTAAAAAAATCGTTTGGAGTAAAAGAAAAATCTATACCCGGTTCTATAAAAAAACCCCCATAAAGATATTCTGTTATAAACAAATTCCGCAAAATATGATTGTCCACTGCTATACAAGAAATCAATGGACTTAACTTTATAGAAATATCTATATCAAAATAAGGATTAAATGCAGCATAAAAGGATGCGCCTAGGGAAACGATATTCCATGTTTGATTATATGTAATTACATCAATGGGTGTAATTAAATAAACATGTCCTCCATCTTTTGGCGGATATAACAAAGATCCCCCGCTTGCTGTCCATGCAAA
>Ga0099364_10015234_pt1 | contig 10150 bp, 9 predicted proteins | sample TergutTh196P3_FD_73070 | JGI IMG/M metagenome (GOLD analysis project Ga0099364, IMG submission 73070) | Microcerotermes parvus P3 segment gut microbial communities from Pointe-Noire, Republic of the Congo - Th196 P3 | ecosystem: Host-associated > Arthropoda: Insects > Digestive system > Gut ...
GTTGCTTACTTTTTCTATGCGGTTGTAGTCAGTCATATTCAATGAGAAGGGCATCATTGAAATAAAATCACGCGCCGATGCGTTGTCTGCCATTGCTGCGGTTAATACTGTGTCGCCAATAGTGATCTTGATCCTCATACTATCCTCTCTTGATATGTAGTTCCCTGAATTTCTGTCTTGGGCACATGCGATAAGCGTACATGACAAGGACATCAGGAAAAAAAGAAATGCCTTTTCCATTATGTGGCTTCCTTTTTTATTAAAACATTTTTTTTCTTATCCATTGTTATACCTTTGTTGGGACAGTTTCTTTTCTGCCTCAAATACAAGTTCATCGTAATTGGCTATTTTGAAATCCAAATTTTCAAGTGTTTGTTGCATGTCTGTAATTCGTCCAGCAAGAATGTCCCGCTGTTCTTTCAGAATTTTCTTTCTGGTTTCCCGTGAGTCTTTTCCACGTTGAAACAGGGAAACATATTCGATCAGCGTTTCAACAGGGATACCCGCTGCTCGCATACATTTTATAAAGTCAATCCATTGGTAATCATCTTCGCTATAGTCTCTGATACCGCCTTTTGTCCGTAATATCGGCGGTATTAGGCCAATTCGTTCATAATAGCGGAGTGTATCGGTTGATAAGCTGCATTTTTCGCCTATTTCGGCAATAGTCATCTTTTGGCCTCCAAAAAACATTTCTTTAATACTACGACTTAGAGTTAACTCCAAGTCAAGCGGGTTTTGAGAATATTATCGGGGCAAAGAGAGCGTAACCGTTACATTCCCTTCGCCAAGAACTCTTCTCAATTCCGTCTGGGTAACATTGTTAATTCTGCCAAGCCTGGTTAAACTCCACGTATTCGGTGCGTAATAAATCACAAAGGCATTTCCCTGATATAAAATCAAATCTCCAGGTTCGGTGGTAATCCGCTCGTTATTTTCTGGCAGACTTGCGCCTAATGACCCGACTTTTTCAAAGTTTCCGTAATCACGCATATCTATGGTGATGGGGCCTGATGAAATCAGTTGTTTTAATGCTACTGCAGATGAGTTTTCCGCCAGTGTCGCTTCAAATATTATGTCGCCAACTTGAATATACATGATATTGCCTTCTGTGCTGTTTTGTGTTTCGCTTATATTAAGGCCGAGTCTGCCTATCCATTCTTCAACAAGCCCGTATGAGCGGCCAAAGGTTGCGCGGGTAATATTGAGGCCGTCCAATACAACCGAATCAGGTAAAATGTTCCGTATCGCCCTCACGCTTTGGCTGATACCGCTGCTGCCGCTCGTGCTGAATGGGATTACGGTTTTGCCGGAAAAATCGTATGCTTCAAGGAAAGTTCGTATTGGCATAGGGGTATTGCCGTGCCATATCGGGAAGCCGATAAAAACGACATTGTAGCCGTCCATTTCATTTACATGGCTTGATAGCTCCGGCCGGTAATCAGCGGCAAGTTCATCAGAGGCTATTCTTAAATGTTCGTTATAGTTTTGTGGGTAGGGGTCTACCAACCTCAATTCAAACAGTTCTCCTCCGGTTAAAGATTGAATATGCTCGGCTACGGTTCTTGTATTGCCTGTATGGGACAAATAGGCAATCAGGATGTTTTCAGCTTGTGGCGTTTCATCTGTTTGCGGAGTATTGCGATCTGTTGAATTACAAGCGGCAAACGTCAAAAAAATAATGAAGGTCATTATTAACGAGGGCATTTTTTTCACTCCTTTTTTACCTGTATGCATTTTTGAATATCTTTATGCAATCATCAATGCTTAATTCGCACCTATCGCATGAGAAAAGTCCGCCCATTGTGTCTTTTGCGTTTTTTGCAAGTGTTTCAAACTCACCAGGCTGAATTCCGTAATCGGACATTTTGACATTGTCGATACCGCAATCAAATTGAAGTTTACCAAGAGCGTCAATAAAATCCTTAGGTCTTTTTGCGTCCGCAACTCCCATGGCTTGCGCCATTTTTACAAATCTGTCATCACAAATTTGCTGAATAATAAAATGTGAAAAATATGCTTTTGAAAGCATAACCAGACCTGCGCCGTGTGGTAAACCCTGATGATATGCTGATAAAGCGTGTTCAAGCGAATGTTGGCTTGTTACGCCGCCGACTACCATGACAAAGCCGGAAAGAGTATTGCCGAACGCTATTTTTTCCCTGGCTTCAAGATTGTTACCGTCTTTAATTGCAATCGGCAGATATTTAGCGATATTTTCAATGGCGGTCAGGGCATACATATCGCTCATTATATTTCCCGCAGCCGATATATAACCTTCCATGCTGTGAGAAAGAGCATCCCAACCTTGAAAAGCCGTAAATTGCGGCGGTACGCTGGTCATTAGTTCGGGGTCAACAACGGCAATAACAGGGAACATATCATCACGGCCGCCGATACCGATTTTTTCGTTGGTGTCCGGTTTGGTAACAACGCCGTATTGGTCTACCTCTGATCCTGTCCCTGCCGTGGTAGTAATGGCGATCATCGGTAAAGCGGGGTTTTTACCGATAAGCCCCTTGCCTGTACCCCCGAAAACGTAATCCCACAAATCGCCGGGGTTTGCGGCAAGCATGGCCATTACTTTCGCTGCGTCCATCACGCTGCCGCCGCCAAGTGCGATAACAAAATCACAGCCGTTTTCACGGATAAAGGCCACCCCTGCTTCTACGGTAGATTTAAGCGGATTGGGTTCAACCTTGTCAAATACTTTGATTTCCACGCTGCATAGCTTCATTTGTTCTTCTAAGCGCGGTAAGAAGCCAAGCCCTGATTTTCCATTAGAAATGACCACCGCAGCTTTTTTACCGGGCATAGCCAATTTATGTAAATTATTTAGCTGCCCTGCTCCGAATAATACCCTTGTGGGTGCGTAAAGATTAAACATTTTCACTTCCTCCTAATTATTGATTTTCAAGTAAATCAAACTTTTTTAGCCATGCCGAAATTTTGGCGGCATTATTAGCGTCAAAACCATTAAGGACGGTTGCACTTTGCGCCAGTTTTTTTATATCGCTGACCGTGTTATTCAAACCGCCGCCGCCGTGCGTAATAAATGGAATTATTGTCTTACCTGTGAAGTCTGCCGATGTTAAAAATGTGGAGAGCGGCGGCGCTATTGTACTCCACCAATTCGGCGAACCCACGAAAATTCTATTATATTCGCTTATGTTGGGCAAACTGCCTTTTAAGGCGGGTTGATAACCTTTGGCTATCTCATGCTTCGCTTGCTCGACAACGGCGTTATAATCTCGCGGATATGGGTCTTGCTCATTTATTTCATAAATATCACCCCCAATGAGAGCGTGAATTTGCTCGGCGGCTTTTTTTGTTATGCCCGAATGAGAATAAAATGCTACAAGTGTTTTATGCATTGAATTACAACCTCCTCAAACCTGAATGATAAATTAAGCCTAATCCTTAGAGTTAACTCTAAGTCAAGTGGTTTTTTAGCTTTTTCTGATTTTTTTATTTTCCATGGTAAAAAGAAATAGCCAAAATGTACTTTACTCTTTTATACCCCTAGAGGACTTTAAGGCTCTTTTAAGTTTTTACGACCGGGAGAATCAAACAACCCGATTATGCTTTTAAGCCTGTTAACATAAGTGGTATCTATTTATGCCTTGTAGTGTCCGTAATACTCTATGTATTGCTCTGGCACATCAAACTTGGTCACTACTTTGCCAATTTACAAGGGATTTGCTTCCTGTACTATTACAATATCGGATTTATACTCAACCAAGGTTTTTTATTTTAGTTTTGTCCCTGCCGTTTGATTTCAGGAATAGCCAGACCCATAAGGAATACCAACGTCATACAAGCTCCGCCGGCAAGGAAAAAGATATGCATATTGGTTCCGGCTATTGGAGCTACAATATATGTGGGAATAACCACAGCGCCTAATAGTTGTAGTGTACTTGTAAAACCTCCAGCAGTACCAGCATAAGCAGGTCCGATTTCGGGTAACTGTATAGGAATGGACATTAATATCGGCATAAGACCGCCCATGGCAATACCGGTAATACACAAAGAAAGTGCCAGCATAGGGCCTTGGGGAGCCTGCCAGCTTAAAGCCACACCAACTACCGATATCACCGCAAGCAAAGAGATAACCGGTTTATTTTTACCTACCTTTGCACAAAGTAATGGCGCACTCATACAACCAATCATATTACCAATGGTTACTGCCGAGCCGTATGCTCCGGCAGATACACTACTGATTCCTCGTTCTCCCAATGCAGCAGGTAAAAAAGAACTAATTATTACGATGCATCCTAAAATACCCATTAAACAAAACCCAACCAGCCATACTCCGCGACATTTGCAAACTACTTTCAGGCAGTCAATCATAGGTATGGCCGGAGTCTTATCAATTTCATTTCTGACCGGACTTCGCATGAACAAAATCCACATCAATGCTGAAGCGACTGCCGGAATTGCCGCCAGGATGTAAGCAACTTGAATACTTGGCAACAATGCAGTGGTGGCCATTCCAACTGTCATAGCCACAGTAGAGGCACTTAATAAAATACCCATTGCAGCTCCCACCTTTTCTGGTGGGAACCAATTGCCAAGTATTTTTGGACCGTTGGCATTGATAAAAGCTGCTCCAAAACCGGTAAGTAACATACTTATGAACAAAATAGAATAACTGCCGGAACCCCCGGAGGAAGCAATCCTGAAGCACGCTCCCACTGCTGTAATAACCAAGCCAATGGCTATGATCAATTTTATTCCCATTTTGTCAACCAAGATGCCAACAACAAGACTTAAGAAAATAGCTGGAATCATGGGTGCCGAAAAAATACTGGCAAACTGACTTGTTGAAAGCCCTAATTCAGAAATGAGCTGCGGTGCCAGGGGTGAAAGCTGATATTGGGCATAGTTGGGACTAAACAACGCAAAACACAAAATGCTCAACACTACCCATCTATATCCGTTGCCCTTGTTTGGCATTAAAACATTCTCCTTATTCGAGTTTGCCAAATCCTAATTTTACCCCTTGTATCCGTGCGACACTGTACTCATATCGTATTCCTCGTTTCTCACAAGATCTAAATAAGGGAAGCGGGCAACAGTAGCACGCACTTTCTTAATCTTGCCGCCGAAGTTGCCCCATTCGATAATGACTTCATTGCCGATGCTAGCTTGGTCAATGTCAATTGTGCATTGAGATATGTTCTTGCGAAAGTACTTGCTGTAAATAACAGAAGAAGACACGCCAATCTCCTTACCGCTGCTCGTAAGTACACGGTCGGCATGTCCGCCGGCAGGTTGCTGCGGAGCTATAGGCATTTCCATGTATTTGTAGGGTTCACTATCGTGGAACTGGGAGGCGTAAATATCCACAACATCGTCAGCGTTCCATTCAAGTGTCACGATGGTACGCTTGGGCGACTTTGCCTCAGCTTCAACAGCGGCGCGACCCACAAAATCGTGATCAAATTTCGCCATCCACATCCAACCCACCTCTCCCGGAGTGCGCAACCTAGCCCGATAATTTGCAGGGTCATAGCTTCCTGTGTAGAGCGGGGGAATAAGGTTCATTCCGGAAGAAATAAATTCGGGGTCATGGTCACATGCTTGAGAGAAACTACAGGAGGTCTGAGGATAGCCACCCTCTGTGTGATTCACAAAATATGTACGCCAACCAAGGCGCTTCATGTCGTATTTCTCCTTACCCAACCTATAAAATGCATCGTAAACAGCGGGACCATCCTCTGCTTTTCCGCGCAGCTCATATGAAAGTGTACCAGACATTCCAATTCGTTCAACCTCTATATCAGCGTCAAGACCGGGTATTTTTACAGGCTTGAACTCAAGACATTTCATGTCATGCAGGTTGGTTTGCGTCAGGTCCTCAATACAGGTCAAGGATTTGGGCCCCGCACACTGGAACACAAAAATATCTCGAAAAATAGGTGCGGCATTATATTTCCCTGTATTCAGCAGCTTGAGCCAAGGCCACGGGTTACCGGCGGACATTACAAAGCTGTCCTCTTCAGTCCTGTTTACCAGAGCATGAGAAGAAATAAGGCCGTTATCATCGCACATGACAAGATGCTTTGCAAATCCAACCTTCCAATTGTGGCAGTTGTTTATAGCAGAAAATGAGACTAGCTTTTGGGCGTCCGGCCCCTTTAGCGTTACCTCGGCGCCGCTGATACCTGCATGTATGTAACAGCTCTTTTTCCATGAAAGTGACACTGATTCCCAGTCGTCAGCCTCCCACTGGAAAATACCGCCAAAAATATTTGCATAGGTCTTTACGTCAGGGTATTGAGGGACATACTTCAGCTCGCTTACTTTGTTCAAGGTTATAGGTACATCTTTCATAAATTTTAAGCTCCTTAAAAAATAAAAATATAATTTAAGCCTAATTCATGGAGTTAACTCCATGTCAAGTGGGTCTTACTATTTTTTCAAAAATTTTAGGTTTTTTCGACAAAGTAATAATCAGCTTCCAGAATACCAGTGAATAGGCAGGTTCTCACGGTGGCACAATATTTACAAGGGCACATAAGAAAGCCACTATTGTTAAAAAAGAGAGCAAGGCGCAATTTGCAAAAGAAAAAAACTCTTCAAAGCCTTTCCTTTGCTCCTTGTTCCTTGCTTTCAAATTTTACGTTATTCAGAAACGGTGTATCAGATTATTTATTCATCCAATAAGCCTTAACTCGCAAGCTTTTGGCTATGGTTGTTGATTTTGCCTTCTGACCTGAGCCATACAACTTCATCACGGAGAGTTTGTTCGTAAGACCTCGTTTTGTAGCCCAATTCATTGACGGCCTTGCTGTAATCAAAGGTGTTGTTCCTTGCTAAATTGTAAATGGAAAAAGAGGTTAGAAGCGGTTTTTTCCCATTCTTTTTAGCTTGTTTTTCTAGGGAACCACTGATTAAATGAGCATTTTCACGAAATCTCAAGTCATTTTGTTTTGTTTTCTGAAAGCCGTGTCTATAAAGACCCAAAAAAGGCAGCGGTATAAATGGAAATGCCGGTTTCCGCACCGAATTGCCCCCTGCCACAGGGATTAGGGCATACCTTTCCCGCCCGCCCTACGCAGCTACAGCCAATGCGCCCAACGATTTGAGCCGCCATGACCAACGCAGCAGGTTAGCCATCGCAAATACCATGTATAGACGCGCTCCGTTCTTCTCTATCCCACGATACCGCGTCTTGCGATAGCCAAATAAATGTTTGATGATATAAAAGTTATGTTCCACTTTGCTTCGTACTTTGGATTTCATGTATTCTATCTTATTCCCCCAGCGCGGATGGCTTAGGTACTCAAGATGGTTCATGGCATTTTTATATATCGCTTTTTCACGGGCACGCTCTTTTCCCTTGCGCTCATTTATGCGCCAGTCTATTTTTGACAAGGTTTCATCGTTCTTTATTTCTTCCCTTTTCTCTATGCCGATGTACCCGGCATCCCCGTTGGCAAAATCATCGTCGGGACGGACGAGTTTGTGCGCCTCTTCTATGTCATGCACATTCGCGCCGGTGAAACTGGCGCTGTGGATCATCCCAGTCCCAGCATCCACGCCGATATGCGCTTTCATGCCAAAATACCATTCATTCCCTTTCTTTGTCTGCTTCATCTCGGGATCACGACTTTTGCTGCTGTTCTTTGTTGATGTCGGCGCTGCTATTATTGCCGCATCAACTATACTGCCGCCTTGCCATAGCATACCTTCCTTTTCCAGTTTCACGTTTATAACTTCAAATAGTTTCTTCTGAAGCCCGGCTCCCTCCAGAAGATGGCGGAACCCTAACAGCGTTGTGGCATCAGGCACATCCTCTTCATGAAAATCTATCTTCACAAACTGCTTCATCGCATGGCTATCATAGATTGTTTCTTCGGTTAATTCATCAGACAGATTATACCACACCTGTAACAGGTACATCCTCAGCATCAACTCTATGCCTCGCGGCGGTCTACCACGTTTACCGGTGTAATAATGGGGTTTTATTATCTCTTTAAGTTCAAACCACGGTATTAATGCATCCATCTTCTGCAAAAATACTTCTCGCCGACTTACTCGTTTGCGATTGCCGTACTCTATGTCGCTGAATGTTTGCTGGGTTTTCATATATCCATTAAAGCATATTTTCTTGATTTAATCAGTGGTTCCCTAAATATAGAGTTGTGAGCATTATACACCCACTCTAATTTTAGAGTCAAGCGATGGAAAAGGAAACAGAGAGGATTATAGAGAAAATCCGTAAAACAAGAATAGAAAAGAATATTTCCTTGCTGAACTTGGCCAATGATGCCGGAATTTCCCATAGCCATCTATACTATATTGAGAGCAAAAAGGTCATTCCGTCAATGGATGTATTGATGAAAATTATAAAAGCCCTTGGGATCAATCCGAAAGATATGTTTATTTAATGAAGAAATTTCAAATTTTTAATTGATCTATCATTCCATGAATGACCAATATGGTACATTAAAGACATGGAAATGAAAACATCAGCCAAAAAGGCTAAACAAACCAAAGCCCAGACAAAGGCCGAAAAAGAAAAATCGTTTAAGGACATGGATATCCTTGATCATCTTGAGAAAATCTACGAAATCACCAGTGATTGTGGAATTTATAATTATCATCTGAAGGGAAAACATCATTTAAATTACTTAACAAAAACGCTTGGTATAAGCCCTTTGCAGACGGTGTTATTTTCTCATTTCCTGGCACAAGGCGAGGATAACAATATACAAATAATGCAAATCGCAAGATCCGGAAAATGCAGTCCTATAAAAATCTACAAATGTATGAATGATTTTGAAGAGCTGGAAAAGAAAAAGTTAATCCGGTGCAGCAGAAATGATAACGGAGTTTCATACCGGGTTCCCTTCGAAGTTATAAATTCCCTCAGGAAAAACGGTAAATATACACCTATGGATTATACAAACTTAAGCATCAGTAAACTATTTACGGTTCTTGAGCTAATGGTGGATGAAAGGAGAAATAACGAATTAACTTATGTAACTCTAATTGAGGAATTACAGGAATTAATAAATAATAATATGCAGCTCGAATTCTGTAAAAAGATAATGAGTTATGATTTCAATAAAGAAGACTTAACCCTGTTAATCTACTTCTGTCATTTATACGGCAACAACAATGATGATTATATTAGAGAAAATGATTTAAAATACCTGTATGATAATAAATTTTTATGCAAAGACATTGTAAATGCTTTATCTGACGGACATCATATCCTGATGAAAACAAAGTTAATCGAGTTCAACAATGATGATGGTTTTGTGAACAATGAATCATGGAAACTAACAGATATGGCAAAGAAGGAGCTGCTGTCAGAATTAAATATCAAAATAAATCAACGTTATAAGAAGAATATGATCCCGTTTGATACTATAAAACCAAAGAAAATGTTCTATAATTCCCGGGAAAGGGAAGAGATTGAAACACTCTCTTCCCTTTTGTCAGAGGAAAACTATTGTAAAATCCAGGACCGGCTTGAAGGAAAAGGAATGCGGAAAGGCTTTGCCTGCCTGTTTTCAGGGCCCCCAGGAACCGGGAAAACTGAAACTGCCTATCAAATTGCCCGGGAAACAAAACGTAATATCTTGATGGTGGATATTTCTCAGATAAAGAGTTGTTGGGTTGGCGAAAGCGAAAAGAAAATAAAAGAAATCTTTAACACATACCGGAATGCGGTAGACAATTCAACTATTGCTCCCATTCTGCTCTTCAATGAAGCTGATGCAATAATCGGCAAACGTAAAGAGTTTAATGCTACTAGCCGAGCAGTAGATCAGATGGAAAACACCATTCAGAACATCATTCTGCAAGAAATGGAAACCCTTTCAGGCATACTGATAGCCACAACCAATCTAACACAGAACATGGATAAGGCCTTCGAGCGGCGTTTCCTTTACAAAATCAACTTTGACCGCCCCGGCATAGAAAGTCGGAAGGACATATGGAGTGCGATGCTTCCGGATTTACCGGAAGAAAACGCAATGGAATTATCCGGCAAGTTTGATTTATCCGGCGGACAAATCGAAAATATCGCCCGCAAAGTCGAAGTTGATGCTATAATTCAGGGGGACATTCTTGCTGCTGACACATTGCTACAGTACTGCAAAGATGAAGTCCAAAACAGCTTCAGCACTTCCAA
>Ga0099364_10015235_pt1 | contig 10149 bp, 6 predicted proteins | sample TergutTh196P3_FD_73070 | JGI IMG/M metagenome (GOLD analysis project Ga0099364, IMG submission 73070) | Microcerotermes parvus P3 segment gut microbial communities from Pointe-Noire, Republic of the Congo - Th196 P3 | ecosystem: Host-associated > Arthropoda: Insects > Digestive system > Gut ...
AACCGGCAGACGCGTCTATTCCGCCCCACCGGTTACCGGTCACCAGACACCGGCTACCATCGATATGTCGCCTTTCCCGCAAGGCACCTACATCCTACGGATAGGTACCCACGTTGCAAGGGTTGTGAAACAATAAGGCTCACAACCCCTCTAACCCTTTCCTGTGCTTGACCTTCCGACTATAAGTCTTCTTCGAACCGTGAATAGTAGTAGGGTTATAGTAGGGAATCAGTTGCCTATTCGCAATCTTATTGGCTTTGATATAGTCTTTTTGGGTGATGCGCATGGTGATACATTCGATGATATGCACTTTGATGAAAACAAACGGCGTGAAAGCAACAATGCTACGCACGCTCAAGATCTTTTTTCCTGCATTTAGCGATCTCTATTATTTCATGTACCGTATCATCAAATATCTTTTTTGATACGAATACATTGTTGGGTATATGAAGTGGTAAATACCCCTCTTTGTTTGCATAATAATTACGCCACATATCGCTTCTTCTTTGTTTTCCGTCCTCTTGATGATGCTTACCCTGAATTTCTATGTATAGCTTATAGGAATCTATGGCAATATCTATATGTTTACACTGTTCGTATGTTATTTCTACGTTGCCATTCATACAATCAACATATACATACTCTGTTTTTTCGTATGGGACAGGTTTTTGCCATTCACATTTCAGACCTTTTCGAGTTAATGCTTTTAGCAATATCTTTTCTCGAAGGATATGCAGTTTTTGGAGCGTAAAATCATCCGGAGCAGTTTTGCCAAAACAGTCCGGACAAAGATGATGTTCTATTTTTTTTTCATCACCACAAAGAAGACATTGTTGGTCTTTATTCATTAGTTTTTCATGTTTTTGAATAGGTTTCACTCCACAAAGTTACTCATTTTTTTCGAATTGAGCAAATAATTTTTGGTCAATTTAGAAATAAATTTTGGCAATTCAAGAAAAAATCGTATCTTTGCCGACAAATAATATGAACAACCGATAACTAAGAATTATGAAGTATTTGAGCACCTATTTTGAGAAAAAATTCAGAAAAGATGATGGAAAATTTAATGGTACAAAATTTGAATCATTAATCAAGGAACTTCTTCCGATATTAGGCGTGAAAAATCTGAATGAAACAAAAATCAGTTGGGATAGAAGCAGAGATTTTGAAGATAGACAAAGAAAGGTATGGGCAGAATGTAAAATGTACAGAGAAAATATATCTATCAAGATTATTTCTCCAACATTGGTAATGGCTATAATTGACAAGCCAAATACTATTTATTTTTTCTCTTACTCACCTTTAAATAATAATGCAATAAAACATTTGTCTCAGTTTCAAAGCAATGCTGGAGTAGAAATAATTGTTTTTGATGACACTAATCTTGAATCATTAATCTTATCAAATAGCCAAGTAGCTAAACGCTTTTTCCCGGAATTTAAATATGAAAATATCATAGACGAGCACTTTTATACTACTCAAATTAATTTTTCGAAAGACCCCGATATAGAATATTACGGAGAAGAAATCGAAGACCCCAATATAAAAGAATTATATATTTATTCTGTTTTTTCTATTGATCTGTTTATTAGAAATTTAAGTGTTACAGAAGAATTAAGAGGACAATTATCTATTTCAACTTCTAATTCAAATACTCTACTATTATTAAATAGATCAATAAGGGATAATGAAAATAAATTGAAATTCAATATTTCTAGAGGAAATTTATTTTTTTACCGATTCTACTTCAAGGTTTTGAAATGTGGGAGCATAGATATTCCCGATTTTATTCTTAAATTAGATAATCCAAAAAAGGAAGAAACAATAAGCCTAAATTCGAATACAATTCACGTTTCGTCAATAATAAAAACACCTTTGATTGGCAAAAAATATTTAGAAGTATTAGACCGGTTCAAGAAATTGATTCGAAGCAGGAACCAGCCTATTTTTGTAAATGTATTCGGAGAAAGTGGTACTGGAAAATCAAGAATACTACAAGAATACTCGGAAATTCTTTTTGAAGAAGAATTTAACATTCTAAAATTTAATGGAGAAGACGTAAGCGAGGTAGATTTCCAGTCATTCATAAAAAAGGTGTTCTCTCGTGTTTATAAACTGCCTTTAGTTCCAAATGAACAGGGCACAGATACGATAAAAACAGAGGAGTTTGTGTACAACCTATTGTATAATCCAATTTTTACAGTTCGCGATAAAGTAGACAAATGTATCGACCTTTTTTTAACCGGTATACAAGCAAACAAAATTGCGTTAATAATTGATAATTTGCAAAATTTTGATGAAACCAGTCTAAATTTTATAAATGGTATAATTTCACGAATTGAAAATACTCCTGCAAAAATTGTCTTAATAAGTTGTTTTAATACCAATTTGATCTATAGAGATACTAAAGCTTTTAATCTCTTTGAAAGACTCAAATTAAAAAATGACAGAAATATTTTTCTTAATGAAGAAATTACAGGTTTTGATGAAAAGGCTTATGAATTGTATCTTGATAATTGTATTAAATCAATCTGTGACAAAAATGATACACCATTCTCATTAAAATACCCGGAAACAACCAAACTATTTAAAGAACATGTATTAAATAGACCTCTATTCATTGAGCAAACATTATTATATTTAGATCAAAAAGAAGCCATTAAACGGTTAAATGATAGGTTTTACATATCAGATATATCTGTTTTCAATACTATTTTAAAACAAGATTTTCCTAAGGATTTAGGAGAATTAATTTATAAAAGATGGGAGTTAGCAAAATCTAACAATAAAAATATCAATTTACAGTCTATTGAAGAGACATTAAAATTCTTATGCTTTTTTAATAAAATCGACTGCAACTATATTGAAAAATATGCGAATACAATAGAAGGTATTCGTTTTTTGGAAAAACTTGGTTTTTTAAAAATAGATGAAAGAGAAAAGGTCTCATTTTATCATCACCAACTATTTCTTTGTTTTAAAAAATATATTGGAAAATACTCTCAAAAAGATTACTTGATCTACTTAAATTTTCTTGAAAATAATTCAATTACAAATGTCTTTTTTCATCAATACTTTATACTTTTAGAAAGACTTGATATAGTGAAAGAACAAACTCTAAAACAAGCAATAGATAAAGTTTTTTTAGATTTTCAATATGAAGACTTTTTAATTCCATTTGTACATTCAGTGCATAAAACATTACTGAATAAAAAAATAGATATAGAGAAAAATATTGTTTTGGATGTGTTTTTGAGATTAGGGAAAATCTTACAGGTTTTTCAAAATATGAATGAGCGTGTCGCTTTCCTACAAGAATCGAGGAGGTTTGTCCTCGAAGATGAGATGGAATTTATGAAATATGGTGTTTCGTATGTTGATTTCAATCATGGATTAGCGAATGCTTACATAACCGTTCATAAAGATTCCAAAGCCCTTGAAGTTCTGAAGAAAACAGAAGAAGACATACCTAACTACAGCTTTAATGATACAGTCAAACGAGATAGCAGTTTGGGCAAAATATATAACAGACTTTGCGTTGTTTACAAAGCACTTGATTTAAAAGAAGATGCGCTAAATTTTGGCAATAAATCTTTAGAAATTGCAAAAAAAATAGGTAGTGATGAACTTACGTTAAAAAATTATATAGATATTGCAAACGTGTACGGTAGGAGTATTAAAAATAAATCTCAAATTTTATCCTTATGGAATTGTGCTGCCATTCTCTATAATGAAAATAAAAGCGAGTTGAGTAGTCAACGAGCAATGTTACAACTCTATGAGGCTCAAATCTACTTGATGAAAGGAGATGATGAGAAAGGTCTCCAGTTACTTTATGACGGAGTTAAGTATTGTGAAGCAAATTCTGTATTTTTCTTTGGAATAAAATATCTTTTGCTTATAGTGCTTTCAAATATCTGTCTGAATATTGATATGAACTATTCTAAACTGAAATCATATATTGATAAAGCGATAGATTGGGCTATTCGCTATCAAGTCGACAGAACCTATTGGAAAGTTCTTTTTATTGAGGGTAAACTTTATCAAAAATTTAAAACGAAAAGTGAAGATGTGGTTTCTGAAATTTTTCTACAATCTGTAGAACAATTTAAGCTAGCGATAACAAACTCTCAGTCAGAAGAGTACAATATGAATTATTTTATTGACCTTACCTGTTTTTTTAGAAAAAATGGGAGTAAAGAAATGTTAGAAAAATATAACCAGATGACAGAATCCCTACGTAGTTCTGTGGTAAGAGAGAAGATTAAATCTATAATACAAATGAATGATGATGAATTTTCCACATTTTGGAATACGTGCTCTCCCAAAAGTATGTATAATGATGGTAAATTTGATTATCCAATTATAGGTTGAGAAACTTTTTTACCTCAATAAGAACGTCGTCAGGATTTTTCTCGGTAGTGTCTATATACAATTCTTTGTCAAAGCGATATTGTTTCATATTCTTATTGACCTCATGGGCAACAGTCTTATTTTTAAATCCTATAGGTCTATTATCTATTCGATAGTCCAAAACACTATTTTCAGCAACTAAAGTGACTATACTATAATCTTTTTTCATTCTAGATAGAAAATGATTCGTCATTCTTAAATGTTTCATCGGTCCAATGATAAGTATTGGATAATAGCCCATGTTCAAATACTTAAGTGATAATGCGTATATGCAGTCAAGTGTGTTGGAATAGTGGGCAGAATCACCATCTTCGAAACTATTATGCAATTTCAAAAATGGTCCAACTTCAATTGTTATACCATTTGGAAAGAATGGCATAATCTCTTTTGAAAGTGTTGACTTCCCAACTCCTGGTGCACCTCTAAAGAAAATGATGTCTGCCATTAGATTTCTCCATTATTTAAGGTTTTTAGACAAGTCTGTTTTTTCTTCCATCATCTTCTTTTTACTTTCCGTCATTTTTTTTATAGTATATTCATATATTTTTTTATCTCCATGCATTATACTCAGTTATCTTAACCTCTGTTATTTCATCCATAATTTCTTCCTTAATTTCTTCCTTACAGCAATGTATTTACATACGAAACTATATTTGCATTTCTGTCGATTATAATGTCTCTAGAACAATCTCTAAAGTTTTCCCAAATGGAATTATTTTTTAGCGAAATAAATCTGTCAACAAAATATATTATAGGGACATTCATCTTTAAAATATTTGTCCCGAGATGGTCGATTAATGATATATGAGAAATGTCTCGTATAGGATAGCTTACTTCATAAATATCATATAACGAAAAGTATCGTCCGATTATTTTGTAGAACCATTCTCTATCCGCTATTGAAGAGCAATCAACTAATAAATATTTTTGTTTTATTTGGTGCTTATTTTCAATCTCAAAATAGTCATAATTTGTTTGAAAATAATTGTCTAAATCTATTTCCATTCTGTGAAAATTTTTTGCCATAAAGTGACCTTTTACATCTGCTCTATAGCTAGCTCTATTAACTTCCGTAGAAGATCCTCTATGATAAGCTAAAGAATTTGCTACTACCCAACATTCTTTATTATGATCTTTAAGTTTTAGACAAATATCCGTATCTTGATAAAAATTTACTAAATCTGTGTCTATCATGCCTAATTCATAAAATAAATTTCTCTCAATTATCATATTGGCAGAACAAGCCATTTGTACTTTGCGATTTTCTAATGTTGGCGGAAAATTTACAGGTCTATCCATAAAAGGATGTGCATTATTATATTTAGATAATGCCATGCCAAAATCGATTATTCGCCCTGTTGATGGATTTATTAGCTTTGAACTTGCAATTCCAATGTTTTCCGTTGATGCATAGAATGATGTTAAGTTTGAGAACCAATTTTTGTCAAAACAAACGGTATCTGAATCTAAAAAAATTAAATACTCTCCTTTAGATTTCTCTACTCCAAGATTTATAGCTTTTGAATAGCCCAAGTTTTCCTTAACTCGAATAACCTTCACTCTATTGTATGGTATATCTACATTATACCCATTTTCATTATTGTTATTTACCACTACAATAATTTCAACTGACTTTGGTACTGTATTTATTAAACTCTGCAAACATAGATGCAGATAATTTTTATTGCTATGGTAAGGGACAATGATGGAATACTTCATAATTCTTAGTTATCGGTTGTTTGCTCTAACCTCATCATTGCTTCCACAAAATAAAAAATCGTTATTGTGCTATTTTTTTCCCGCTATTTCAAAAATTTTTACTATCTTTGCAAAAATTTAATTCAAAAATCAATCAATCGCCTATGAAAAAACAGCGTAGTTAATACGCAAAAAAAACACATAACAAAAGCGTTTTAGCTTTTATTTCTTGCTTTTCGAAACTTCGCAATTTCAAAAGTCATCAAGAGTAAAGCGTAAACGCCCGCGTAGCAATACGTGGGCTTTACTCAATTATTTGATGACAAAGGTATGCGAAGACCTCGAAAAGCAAGTAATAAGGATTAAGTCCACGTTTTTTTTATTGCAATTTTGAAACAAAATATAAACAGATCATAAATCAAAAACAGGTTCTTATGAAAACTACAACAAACCCTATCGCCCGCATGGCGACAACAATCCTGACCTTCCTGTGCCTCGCAGCACTGACCCTGCCCGCAATGGCACAACACACCTCAACCTTTAATCTTGAGACGGGCACCGGCACAGGGCAGGCCGCAGACTACATCTGGAACGACACCATCCTAACCATAAACGATGGTGCCAACATCGAGATCACCGGAACGGTAGCCAATGGGCGGCGCATTGAGGTGGCGGCTGATGCTGTGGTGAGTATTACATTGAATGAGGTCTCTATCACGGGACCTGACACCAACCAATCTCCTCTTCTGCTCAACTCTGGAGCAAATGTAAACCTTATGATTGTAGGAGAAAACACACTTACGGCAGCGGGAGTGTACGCAGCCGGCATAGGAGTCCCTGAAAGCACAAGGCTTACGATAGATGGCACGGGAAGTTTGACGGCGACTGCTTTCCTTGGCGGAGCAGGCATTGGTGGTCTCTACCCTATATCTGCAGATGCCGGCATCATTACCGTCAACGGAGGAATTGTTACGGCGATAGGCTGCTCTTTTAGTGCAGGTATTGGTGGGATGGCAACAGGTTCAGGTGGCACCATCACCATCAACGGCGGAGAGATTACGGCAACGGGCAGCGGGAGTGGTGCAGGAATAGGTGGTGGCGGTAATGGTTCAGGCGGCAACATCACCATCAACGGTGGAGTGATTACGGCAATTGGTGGTAGTCTAGACCAATGGAATGGTGGTGCAGGAATTGGTGGTGGCAATATTGGAGCAAGCGGCACTATCACCATCAACGGTGGAGTGGTTACAGCAACAGGAGGTCACTACAGTGCAGGTATTGGTGGCGGCTCTAATGGTTCAGGCGGTGATATTACCATCAGCGACGGGCTTGTTACAGCAACAGGAGGATCGTGGGGTGCAGGAATTGGTGGTGGCTCTGAAGGTTCAGGTGGCAACGTAACCATCAGCGGCGGGCTTGTTACAACAACAGGAGGAGGGTGGGGTGCAGGAATTGGTGGAGGAGCTATGGGTTCAGGTGGCAATGTCACCATCAACGGTGGTGTGGTTACGGCAACAGGTGGCAATAGTGGTGCAGGAATAGGCTATGGTTGGAGTAGCAACACAGAGGAAGGAACGTTTACCATGACAGGCAACGCCATAGTATTCACAAACAGCGTAAGCGATACTGACATAAGCCGAAGAACCGGCGGCATACTCGTGATGAACAACGTTACACATTGGTATGGCGATGATGAACTTTTGTTAAGTCAAGACGTAACCATCCCACGGGGCTGGAGTGAGGCAAACTTTGTACTAACCATTGGCGAGGGCAAAACCCTAACCGTTCCCTCCGGCATAACACTGACCAACAATGGTGTGGTTGTGCTATGTGGCAACATCAACCGCGGTAGCGGTAATGGATATGGCACATGGGAGGGTAACGAACCTATTGTTGTTGGCACAGTGATTGATTTGAGCGATGATAATCCTGTAGGGGGCTGTGGTTGGAGGTTTGCAAATGGTATCTACACTATTTTGGATGGTGTAGATGTAACTGTTAGAGGTGATAACGCAGGAAACGACAGGCGTATAGAGGTTGCCGCCAATGCGAAAAATGTAAACATTACGCTTGAAGATGTAACGACTTCTTCGCTTTCGCTCAACAGTGGTGCGGAAGTGGAGATTACGCTTGTGGGGACAAATACGCTTACGGCAGGTATTTGGGCTCCACTGGGCACAACGCTTACGATAGATGGCACAGGTAGTTTGACAGCAACAGGCGGCGGTTATGGTGCAGGAATTGGTGGTGGCAGTCAGTATGGTAATCCATGCGGCAATATCATCATCAACGGTGGAGTGATTACGGCAAGTAGTAGCAGTGGTGGTGCAGGCATTGGTGGTAGCAGTGGTGGTGCAGGAGGCACTATCACTATCAACGGTGGAGTGATTACGGCAATTGGTGGTAGCAATGATGCAGGAATAGGTGGTGGGTATAATGGTGCGGGAGGCACTATCAGCATCAACGGCAACGCCATTGTATTTACAAATAGTGTAAGCGACACAGTCGTGAGCAGAAGAACAGGCGGCATACTCGTGATAAATAATGTTACACACTGGTATGGCAATGATGAACTTTCGTTAAGTCAAACCGCAACCTTTCCGGAAGGTTCTGTGCTGACCGTGGGCATGGGCAAAACGCTGACCGTTCCCTCCGGCATAACGCTGACCAACAACGGAGCGGTTGTGGTGTGTGGTGGTAGCATCAATCATGGTGTTGGATACGGCACTTGGGCGAACAACAATCCTATTACGGGTGGCACAGAGATTGATTTGAGCAATGCTAATCCTGTAGGTGGCTGCGGTTGGGCGTTTGCAAACGATGTCTATACCATATTGAGCGGTGCGGATGTGGTTGTCAGAGGAAACAATTCGGGAAGTGTAAGGCGCATAGTGGTTGCAGCAGATGCAAAAGATGTGAAAATCACCATGGACAATGTAACTATCGGCGGACCTGGTAGCAATCCATCCCCACTCTTGCTCAATAGCGGTGCAGAGGTAGCACTTACGCTTGTGGGAATAAGTACGGTGGCGGCGGGATGGAATAGTGCGGGCATACTGGCTCCTGCCGGTACAACGCTTACAATAGATGGCATTGGCAGTTTGACAGCAACAGGCGACGGTAATGGTGCGGGTATTGGTGGTAGCGGTAGTGTTGCTGGTGGCAACATCACCATCAGTGGTGGAGTGGTTACGGCAAACGGGTATGGCAGTGCGGGAATTGGTGGCGGTAGCAGTGGTGCAGCAGGAACATTCACCCTAAACGGCGATGCCGTTGTGTTCGCCAACAGCATAAGCGACACAGACGTGAGTAGAAAAACAAGCGGCATCCTTTTCATCGGCAATACCGGCACGTTCTATGGTACAAATGTTACAGTAAGTACAGATGTAACCATACCCGAAAACCGCTCACTGACTGTACCCACCAACGCAACATTGACCATCAACACAGGCACAACGCTTACCAACAACGGCACCGTGATAAGACACGGCACAATCAATTATGGCAGTTCGTATGGCACTTGGTTAGGCAATCTGCCTTTTGTTCCCGTTACGGATATCATAGATGTACCAACCACAGCCATTCTGGGAACCCCACTGCCGCTCACGGGTACAGTGGTTCCCGCTGATGCAACAAACAAGACCATTGTGTGGAGCGTTCAAAGTGCAGGTACTACTGCCACCGGAGCCAGTATCACGAGCAGTGCACTTAGCACTACCGGAACTGGAACGGTAACCGTCAGAGCAACCATTACCAACGGCACCGAACCAAGTATCAATTACACATCAGGTATAAGTTACACGCAAGATTTTACTCTTACGGTGCAACCGGTGGCAGTTACGAATATCATAAACATACCAAGTAATATCATATCGGGCTCGCTACTAACAGGCACGATTGCTCCGAGCAATGCCACATACCAAACTATCGTTTGGAGTGTTAAAGACGCAGGGACTACGTGTGCAACGATTACAAACAACATTATTTCCGTAACATCTGCGGGCAGTGTAACGGTTACGGCTACCATTGCGAACGGCG
>Ga0099364_10015236_pt1 | contig 10149 bp, 8 predicted proteins | sample TergutTh196P3_FD_73070 | JGI IMG/M metagenome (GOLD analysis project Ga0099364, IMG submission 73070) | Microcerotermes parvus P3 segment gut microbial communities from Pointe-Noire, Republic of the Congo - Th196 P3 | ecosystem: Host-associated > Arthropoda: Insects > Digestive system > Gut ...
TTGAGGACAGTATTGTGAAATACGGATTTGACGGGGATTACGAGAGTTTGGGAAATAAACCAAACATTCCTGCAGAAATTGAAACACAAATCGAAACACATAATACGAACACTGTAAGCCATGCGGATATTCGTGAAAGGCTTGTAGAGCTACAAAACGAGATTAATGATTTATTTTTGGCACTTGACGGAAAAAGTAACACTAATCACACCCATGCCATTGCCGGAGACGGTAAAATAGGCTCAATAGCGGGATTTTCGCAGGCAAATTTCACACCGGAAGAGAAAAATAAACTTGCCGGAATTGATGATAATGCAAATCGTTACACACACCCTAGATTTTCATTAGGCCTTTTTCCTTCCCTCCCATTAACAGGTGCTAATGTTTACAGCAATGTTAATCTAGACAACGGACATATTACAGGTCTTACCACAAGGGCGTTGACACCTGCGGATATCGGTGCAGCGGGGGCATCGCATTCACATAGTAATTATGCGGCATACGTTGAGCCAACATTATCAGAACAAATTGTTCCGGGTGAATTTTGGCTTGATTATACAGGAGGGAGCAAACGACAAGTTTTTCAAAGAACTTTACGAGTAGAGCATCATTATATATCAAGTGGTACTACAACTCTTTTATTTTCAGGTTTTGAAATGCTACAAATTGTATATGCATTTGGTCTTAATGATGGTACAACTTTTACTATTCCTTATGTTTGTCCGAAAATTGGATTGGAAATGTCTAGAGTTTCGGGAGGTTTATTGTCGTTATATCATCAAGATGGTAATTTGTATTTGCGTCAACATTCAAATAGTGTTCAAGAATTTTCATACGTAGTACACATAAAATACACTAAAAATATATGAAACCAAAACAATTTCTTTGGCTTATTTTTACTGCCATTGCAGTGAATGCCTCCGCTTTTACGGTATCCAAAAATGCCGTTATGACTATCGGAAAACAAACGCAGGTGAAACTTTCCAATGTTGATTTAATCAACTACGGAACGCTTATCGCCGACACGGCGTCGTTGCTGATAATTTCCAACACTCGAGAACAAAAAATTTCGGGAGATAATATCTACCTTTATTCCATGAAAATTGACGGACAGGTTAAAAGTGATGTAGAGATTCTGTCGCTTTCGGGAGATTTGACGATGCAATCCGGTGTGCTAAACATTGGAACCAATCAACTTGTGATTGACGGCGACCTGCTCGACGAAAAGGAAACGGCTTATGTGACGGCAAGTACAGGCACGATCGAAAAACGCATGGACTATCTGCCTGCCATGCGACCGATAAATGTTTTAGGACTTGAATTTACAGCCTTAAATGATGTGTATCATCTTCGAATTATTCGTTCGCACAGTTCGATTACACGCCCAATTCGCACGGGCACAACCAAAAGTGCCATGCGAGTGTACGAATTTGAGTCGATGGTAGATATCACAGCCGTAGATAAACAAACGCTTCCGCATGAGTTTGAAAATATGTATAAACCGACCGTTTTTGTTCACGATTATGACGATTGGAAAAAAGCAAAAAACAAACACGATGAGTTTTATGCGGTTTCAAAAGTGTCAACATTTTCGCCCGATCCGTTGCACTTTCCCAAAGTGATTACTCCGGACGGCGAAACACACCGCACGTTTGAAATTGGCGGCTTAGATGAATATCCAAACTCTCGACTGATTATTCTCAGTCGAACCGGACAACAACTTTACGATTTTCAGCCATATCAAAATGATTTCACCGGAAAAGACCTTCCGGACGGAACCTACTATTTTGTGTTTAGCGAGGAGCCGGACAGTCCTGCGAGTAAACGAAGTTTTTTTGAAATCGTGAGATAATTTGTTGAACTTGGAAAATAACAATTAAAAAATGAAATTTATGAAAAAAATAATCATTATCACAGCACTAAAAATCATGGGGTTTGGTCATGCAATGGCACAACCCCTGCAATACTTCATGCAACGCGGCAGCACCAATATCGCAGCGGTGAGTGAAGTGCAAACGTTGCAAACATTTTTATCGGGAGGTCAAAGTCTGCAAGGCTTTGAGGGTGCACCACGACATATTTTACTTAATGTGGCAAGTCCGCTTACCGTGATGGACGGACTCACAAATGGCAATTCATCAAACAGGTCGAAACGCTCACATAGCAGTGTAGATGAGCCCTCCCGAAATTTTACAAGTGTAACCATTTCGCACGAAAGTTTTGGAGCACACTCCAATTTTTCGGCAACGCTCGGCTATAATTATCGGATGTTGATAAGCGATAATGCGAACCTTACTTTCGGTCTTGGTGGTGGCGTGAAAAGTACGGGCAGTAACTACGGAAAACACGAACCCGGCACGGAACCGTACGACAGAAAAGAGACATCATTTGCTACGCAAATCGGAGCAAGATTTGAAATGGACAGACTAAATGTTTCTGTGTTTACCAATGCCGGAGATTACTTTGGAGAGCTTGTGTGGGGCAGGTTGTGGGATGGTGGGACATCAGGTAGAGACGACGGTGGATGGAATGATTTCGGAGAAAAGTCTTGGCATGGGCAGGTTGCGGTTCTCGGACGATACAGTCCGGGAACCAAAGAAAACACGATACGAATTGCTGCAAATGCCGTTTACAAAGACGGTTTGGGCGTTGGGATCAGTTACGGGACAGGCAACGACCTTTCGGCAAATGCAAGTTTTCGGTTTACCAAACATCTGCGAATCGGCTATGCTTACCAACTCCTACACTTCAATCCCATAGCAAGAAAGCACGAGATTGCGATCAGATATCGGTTTGTGAGAAAGGTGGAGGATTGAAAAAAAATGGCAATAAATCGGAAATTATTATTTTGGTTCAAACGTTTTATTCGGATTTGATTTCAAATCGTAAACGTGTTGTTTCAAAAGTGCTGCCCATTTTCGATCGTTGAAACGTTTGTCGAATGTAGTGTAAGGAATGGGCTTTCCGAAGGTTATTTTAATGGGTTTTCCATTGAAATTATACATTTCATCGACCAAAAATAATTGCTCGATATTGACTTTTATTCCCAATTTTTTTCGCCAATAAGCCCAATTGTAAAAACGTTTGGAGTTGTGTGCATCAATATAGGTTGGAATGATGTTGCGTTGATTTTTTCGAGCTTGTGTAATGGCGGTGCTTTTCCAGTCTAAATCACGGATTTTGCCTTTTTCTTGCCTGCGAGAACAAAGTCCTGCCGGAAAAAATAAAATCAAATTTTCACCGGAAAAAGCATCGGTTAAATTTTGCATATTGGATGAATTTCTGCCATACTTATTAATACCTACAAAAACAGGTTGCAAATTAACCAATAGCATTAAAATATCATTCACCGGAAACAACACATCGGGACGAATTTGCCCGACTGTGCTAATCAACGCAACGCCGTCCAATCCGCCGAGAGGATGATTTGCAGCCACTAAAAATCGTCCGTCCATGGTGATATTTTCAGCACCGACCACAGTCAATTCCGGACCAAAACTTTTTACGATTTGCGTAGCAAAATCAACGCCATGAAGATCACGATTGACATATAAAAATTCATTGACTTGGTCAACATGCAGCAATTTATTCAACCAATTATAGACAAATTTCGGCAGAATTTTGGCAAGTTTCGGACTTTTTGACGCGATGAATTGCTTTAGATCTACCGTCTTGGGAATGGCAGAATTCGCTACGAAATTAGTGTTTTCTTGTGGTGTCATTGAAGTTTATTCTTTTCATTTTTATACATTTTTTGTCACGGTTGTTGAAACGAAATTCACACCCTTTGATATGCAAAGATACGAAAAAAAATTGAAATCGTTACTCCACCAAACTATTTTTCAAATAAAACCCGGTATAACTTTTTGGGGTTTTCACAATCTCCTCAGGGGTGCCGGTGGCGATGATTTTTCCGCCGGCTGCACCGCCTTCAGGACCAATGTCGATGATGTAATCGGCAAGTTTGATCACATCCATATTGTGTTCGATAATCAAAACGGTATTACCTTTATGGAGTAATCGATTCAAAACATTCATTAAAACACGAACATCTTCGAAATGCAAGCCTGTCGTGGGTTCGTCGAGAATGTAAAGCGTTTTTCCGGTGTCTTTTTTGGATAGTTCTGCAGCAAGTTTCACACGTTGTGCCTCGCCTCCGGACAAGGTGGTGGATTGCTGTCCAAGTGTGATATAGCCCAATCCCACGTCCTGCAAGGTTTTTATCTTGTGCAAAATGTGCGGAATATTTTCAAAAAATTCTACCGCTTGATCGATATTCATGTTAAGAACATCGTTAATCGAACGCCCTTTGTAGCGTACTTCAAGGGTTTCACGATTGTAGCGTTTACCGTTGCACGCTTCGCAATGCACATGAACAGCAGGCAAAAAATTCATCTCAATGACCTTAACGCCTGCACCACCGCACTCCTCGCAACGTCCGCCTTTCACGTTGAACGAAAACCGACCGGGTAAATATCCCCGAATTTTAGCATCAGGAAGTGAGGCATAAAGTTTGCGAATGTCATCAAAAACACCGATATAAGTCGCCGGATTCGAGCGTGGGGTACGACCAATCGGCGATTGATCAATTTCGATAACTTTGTCGATATGTTCCAAACCTTCGATACTTTGGTAAGGTAACGATTTTTTTTCCGAACGATAAAAATGTTTGCTTAAAATCGGATGCAGCGTTTCGTTGATAAGCGACGATTTCCCACTTCCCGAAACACCGGTAACGCAAACCATCATGCCTAAAGGCAATTCGAGAGTTACGTTTTTCAAATTATGTCCGGTTGCACCTTTCAAAACCAAAATTTTTCCGTTACCTTTTCGACGAATTTTCGGCACGTCGATATTTTTTCGCCCACTCAAATAATCACAGGTCAAGGTTTTGGTTTTCAAAATTTCTTTCGGAGTGCCTTGTGCAACAACTTTTCCGCCGTTGATGCCGGCTCCGGGTCCCATATCTACAATGTGGTCTGCCGCTAAAATCATTTCTTTGTCGTGTTCAACAACGATAACGGAATTGCCAACATCACGCAAATCTTTCAACGCTTTAATCAATCGCAAATTATCACGCTGATGCAAACCGATACTCGGTTCATCTAAAATATACAACACACCCACTAATTTCGACCCAATTTGCGTTGCCAAACGAATACGCTGAGATTCGCCACCGGAGAGACTTCCAGCCGAACGGTTGAGTGTCAGATATTCGATTCCAACGTCTAATAAAAAACCGATTCGTGTGCGAATTTCTCGAATGATTTCGTAAGCAATTTTTTGTTTTCGAGTGTCGATTTTTTGGTCGGTTTCCGACATCCAATCGTACAACTGACCCAAATCCATATTCGCCAATTCGGCGATATTTTTATCGCGAATTTTGAATTGCAACGACACCTGTTTCAGGCGTGTACCAAGGCATAGCGGGCATTCGACTTGATTAGTAAAATTCCCAACCCATTTCTGAAGAACTGCATTTTCCTCGCTTTGATGCGACTTGATAAAATTGATAATTCCTTGAAATTCCAAATCCAATTTTGTGATGACTCCAAGATAATCATTTTTCACATTAACAACCTCGTCCGTGCCGTATAGCAAGGCATCCATCGCCTCTTTGGAGATAGTTTTGATCGGCGTGTCGAGGGTAAATTTGTAACGTTTTCCGATGGTTTCGATTTTATTGTAAATCCAATTATTTTTATATTCACCAAGTGGTGCAATTCCACCTTGACGAATACTCAGCTTGTCGTTCGGAATCACTTTATTCATCGCTATTTCGGTGATATTACCCAATCCATTGCAACGCGGACAAGCCCCATACGGCGAGTTAAACGAAAACGTGTTAGGCTCCGGTTCATCATAAGAAATTCCGGAAGTCGGACACATCAAATGTTTACTGAAATGTTTGTAAGAATCGTTACTTGTATCTAAAACTCCAATCATGCCTTTCCCGTGTTTCATCGCAGTTTGCACAGATTGTGTAACACGAGTTTTACTCGTATTGTTCATCGCAATTTTATCAATCACCATCTCAATATCGTGAGTTTTGTAGCGATCAAGCATCATGCCGGATTCGATGTTGACAATTTTTCCATCTACACGTGCTTTCAAAAAACCCAAACGTCGCATCTGTTCGAAGTTTTCACGATAATGTCCTTTTCTCCCTTTCACAACAGGCGAAAGAATAATAATGTCTTTGTGTTTGTAAGTTTCGACGAGCAAATCAACAATTTGCGATTCGGTGTATTTGACCATTTTTTCACCCGTATGGTACGAATACGCATCGGCAACACGAGCGTAGAGCAATCGCAGAAAATCATAAACTTCCGTAATGGTTCCAACGGTCGAACGCGGATTTCGCCCAACGGTTTTCTGTTCAATCGAAATCACCGGACTCAAACCATTGATTTTATCCACTTCCGGACGTTCGAGATTGCCGATAAATTGCCGTGCATACGCCGAAAACGTTTCCATATAACGCCGCTGCCCTTCGGCATAAATCGTGTCAAATGCCAACGACGACTTCCCACTTCCGCTCAAACCCGTAATCACAACGAGTTTGTTGCGAGGAATCGAAACGTCAATATCTTGTAAATTGTGGACTTTTGCCCCGAGTATATCTAATTGTTCGGAAGATTTCATCTTACAAAGATACGAATTTTTTTTTAATTCATTTTTTTTTCGTAACTTTGCACGAAAAAAATTAGTCGGAAATGATGAAAAAGATATTTTTCACAATGAGTTTGGTTGGTTTGTCGATAGTAAGTTTCGGACAAATTTTCCACAGTGTAAAATGCACGCCGGAAAGCGATGTGTTGGGCTATCCGATGATGCGGTTGAATAGCCATGATCAATTGCATGTGTCGTTTGACGAAATTTCGGTAGATGCTCGCTCGTTGGAATACCGTTTTGTGCTTTGCAATGCCGACTGGACAACCGCAAGATTACAGCCCATTCAATATATGTCCGGCGTAAATCGCAAAGCCATTGATGACATTCGTTTTTCACTGAATACTCGAGTAGATTACACGCATTATCAATTCGCATTTCCCGATGAACACACGAAATTCTTGGTTTCCGGAAATTACAAATGTGAAATTTATGATGTCGATGAACCTGAAGAAACCTTGTTAATCATTCATTTTTTCGTTACGGAAGACGCCGTCAACATTGCTGCAAAAGTGATTCCGCCTAAACGTCCGGAATTTCGAAGAAGTAAGCAGCAGTTAGAATTTGACATCACGGCAAGAGCCTTCGACATCATGCAACCGTATCAGAATCTCACGGTTTTGGTGCAACAAAACGGCAGAACAGATCAAGTACGCCGGATTCAACCGCAATACATCGTCGGAAAGACCTTAAAATTCGCGGATTCCGAGGGTTTGCTGTTCGACGGCGGAAATGAATTTAGAAATTTCGATACCAAATTTTTGAATTTTAACGGTCTTGGCGTTGAACGGATTTCAACGCAAAATCATCATTATTTTGTCCAGTTGCATCCTGCTGAAAGTCGTGCTACACGGTCGTTTGCCGACAATGGCGATATCAACGGACGTTATGTGATTCGTGCCGATATGCGACAAAAACCCGAAACCGAAGCCGAATATACTGTTGTCGAATTTTCACTCTACACCCATTTTCAAGGCGAGGGAGCAAGCGTACACGTGTTCGGCGAATTGACGAATTGGACGTTTGGCGAAATTTCGGAAATGGAGTATGATTTTGCAAGAAAATGTTACTCCAAATTATTGTTTTTGAAACAAGGTTTTTACGATTATGAATATGTTTTGTTTAACAAACGAAACGAAACGGTTGACATCACTCATTTCGAGGGAAATCAGTATCTCACAAAAAATAATTATACGATTTATGTTTATTATCGCGGAAATTCCGACCATCACGATCGATTGATCGGCGTTTCTGAAGTTAAAGCCCATGAATGACGAAATTTTGATACAACAACTTCGCGACGAACGCAGTCGGAATTTTGCTTTTCGCCAACTCATGCAGCAAGAGCAAGAGAAGACCTATCGTTTAATTCGCCGAATGGTCATCGACCACGACGATGCCGATGATTTAACACAAACCACATTCATCAAAGTATTTGAAAATATCCACGAATTTGAAGGAAAATCCAAACTTTCAACGTGGATTCATCGCATTGCCGTAAACGAAGCCTTGAATTTTTTGAGACAAAAACGCCGAAAATTATTTGTTCCTATTGTAGATGTCGAACGACAATTATCCAACAAAATTGATGTCGGATCTAATTTCGACGGCGATGAAATCGAGAAAAAACTGCAAAAAGCCATTTTGACACTTCCCGAAAAGCAACGTTTGGTGTTCAATATGCGTTATTACGAAAATATCAAATACGAGGAGATGAGCGAGATTTTAGGCACTTCTGTAGGGGCTTTGAAGGCATCTTACCACATTGCCGAAGAAAAAATTGAAAAAATTTTGATCCCCGATTAAACTTTTTATGATTTCAAACGTCAAACTAATAAAACGAAACAAAAATGCACACATCATTGAACGATATGCCACGCAAAAATGCGTTTAAGGTGCCGGAAGGATACTTCGAAGAGTTGCCGACGGCGGTGTTGTTGAAATGTTCGGTTTCAAAGGTTGAAAAGTCACCTCTTTCAATGTCAAAACCTCTGTGGTGGAGCGTTGCGGCATGTGGTCTTTTACTTTTGGGTATTTGGTTTGTTGTCCCGAACTCAACACCGTCGTCGCAGTCTTTGTTGACCGAAAACACGCTTGTTTTCGATGTGGATTGCTGGGACAGTTATTTGGCATACCATATCAGTTCTGCGGTAATCGAAGAGGAACTATTCTCCTCGAACATTGAATTTTCGATGTTTTTAGAAGAATTAACCGAAGATGATTTTTTAGATTACGATGATTTGATAACTTATTCGAATTATGATGATTACGACATCTATTAATACTTAACAACTACGATCATGAAAACATTTTTTATCACCTGTTTACTCTGTGTTTTAGCGGTTTTTGGGTATGCTCAAACACAAACGCCGCAAGAACGTAATGTTTCAAGGCAACAAGTTCAGCAAAACAGAGGGCAGGTTCCGCAAAACAGAGATCTAAGAGCCGACCAAAGAGCACAAAGAACGCGAACGCAAGAGGATCGTGAGGCGTCGAGACAACGAGTTCAGGCTCATCGGGTGGCTTTTTTCACTGAGAAACTTGCACTTACACCTGCTGAAGCCGAGAAATTTTGGGCACTTTACAATACTTATATGAACGAACGTGAAAAACTGCTTAGCGAAACCGTTCAAAAAACGCGTCCAAGAAGGGCTGACGGCGGAACAGCCCAATTTGATGTATCCAAATTATCGGATGCCGAAGTGAAGCAGTTGGTGAGTAATAAAGCCAAACAGTTTGATTTGGACAGAAAATTTCACCATGATTTGACCAAATTATTTTCGCCACAGCGGGTATTGGCGTTTTATGATGCCGAGTACAGTTTTCAGCGAGAAATGATGAACATGCGAAGACGGGATTGAGAAATTCCGTTTTTTTTTTTGTATCTTTGCGATGTATTTTTTAACATCATTTCCCATCATTCAATTTTTTTTTGTATCTTTGCAGTCGAAATATAATCAAAAATAATACACTATGAAAAAATCGTGCTAACGGCACATTGAAACACATAACATACGAAAGCGTTTTAGCTTTTAATCTTGCTTTTCGAAATTTCGACATTTCAAAAACTATCAGGAGTAAAGCGTAAACGCTCACGCAACCCGCGTGAGCTTTACTCAATTTTATTTGATAGTTTAGGTCGTCGAAAACCTCGAAAAGCAGATAAAAGACATAAGAGTTTTGCTCACGTTTTTTTTATGTCCGCAAATCAAAAATCTAAACCAAAAAATCATAAACCATAAATCATAAAACAATATCACCCAAATGAAAAAAATCACCCTAATCTTAATCCTTATCGCAGCTTTTGCGACCAAAAGTTTTGCTTCTTGCCCGATTCCGCAGTGGTGCCCATCTGCACCTCTTGATCAGAACATCAACTTGGGCGGCTCTATCAATCCTATCGAATTTCCTTCGGTGATCGGACGAATTCTTGTTGTTGAATGGTGGACGGATTTGACGCGTTCCATTCCTTTAACC
>Ga0099364_10015237_pt1 | contig 10148 bp, 7 predicted proteins | sample TergutTh196P3_FD_73070 | JGI IMG/M metagenome (GOLD analysis project Ga0099364, IMG submission 73070) | Microcerotermes parvus P3 segment gut microbial communities from Pointe-Noire, Republic of the Congo - Th196 P3 | ecosystem: Host-associated > Arthropoda: Insects > Digestive system > Gut ...
GGGGGCGCAAGAGTGCGGCTTGCTCGCACTTGTGGGTCAAGGGTAGGGTCAAGCCCGCAATGACGGGAGGGGGTTCTGAACAGTTACAAAAATGGCAAGAATAGCACGGGAGCCGGCTTCACAATGCCACGCTCCCGTGCTGTCTATTATCACTGCAAGTCTTGTCGGGTGATAGGCGCGTTGGTGTCATATCTGAGACGTGGGGACGAGACGTGGGGACGGTTACCACGAAGCCAATACGGCAAAATTCACCAAAAATGGGTACATTAAATAGAGCATCAGCATATGAATTAAAAAAAAGCAATGTGATGCAATTAGAAAGTATCCCGTCACGAGCGGACTTATTTATCCAGCCATAAGACGCTCTAGGCGTAAGTGATGCAGTCCGAAAAATTGGAAGCTTACCACACGCACTCGAGGTGCAAATATCTGTACTCAAGGACTGCATGGCCATGTTCTTTTACGCACTCAATAGGTGCAAACCGTCCCGCGACCTTTCTACAGTGTATCACATTGCTGGGACGACAGCAATAGGTTTCATTAAATATCTGTGCGGCGCGCGGCATGGGTGTTCTATTGTCTTACGAGGAGACGACAGAACCGTCCCCGCGTCTTGGTCCGCGCGTCTTGTCAGGGCAGCAGAAGCTCGCGGTTCTTCAGAGTGTTTTGCTCGTTAAGTAACATATTTGCGAAAAATCGGTTTAGGTACTCCTGGGTTTCGTACACTCCCAGCTTGAGATTGTTGTAGTTCGCACGGACGAGAGCGTTGCGGAAATACCATGCATTGTTTGCAAAAGTATCATTGTTTACGTCAAAACCCATTGAGCGCAGGTATTTAATGGCAAATACAGCAGTTGTGCGGGTGTTTCCTTCGCCAAAAGCGTGTATCTGCCAAAGACTGGAAACAAACTTCGATATGTGCTCAACTATCTTAGCCACTGTTAGCCCTTTATAGCTGAACTCCTTTTCTTTTGCGAAATCATAATCCAAAGTGTCTCGAATGCTTTGCGCGCTTGCATAGTATACCGATTCTCCGTTTAGCACCCACTCGCTCTTGCTGATGTTGTAATCGCGGATGATCCCCGCAAAAGTATATATCCCACTGAACATTCGGCGATGGATGACGGTTAATTCAGCGGGCGAAAATGAAAAGGTTTTTTCCGCCAATATCAGCGCAATCCGCGTGGAGACTTTATCCGCTTCCTCAGTGCGCTTTTCATCCTTAATATCTTCTGTCCGGGCGATGTAGTAATCGTCAACGAGTTTCTTTGCTTCTTCCATGGTAATGTCGCCGTTTATGCTTTGGTTTGCTGTAGAAATAAGGTAGTCCGATGGTTTCAAGCCGTCAACCTGTTGCAATCCAATGGCTGTATGCCAGATATATCCGCGCTCTTTCTGATTCGGCTCGCCCTGTGTCATATAGTTGTCCAGATTGGTCATCCCGCTCACATCCTTCTCTCCACGCAGTGCTTTTATGCGCCAATTATACACAATCTATCGATATCAGTCAAACGTGGATTCATACCAAATTATTTTTGCATAATAATTCAATATCATTCAATATCATTGTTGTTCATTCTTTTCTGCTCCTAGAAATGAAAAAGCACCCCATCCAAGTTGTCAAGCCTGAATTAGGTGCTGCTTGTATTTAGTTTGATTAACCAATGTTTTTGAGTACACATTGGGAAGTACACTTGGTCTATTAAGTATGGTTTCTGCTGAACCCCAGCCTTTTATGTTTCTATGCAAATGCTTCCAAGTATGACAACGTGCTTCGTGCTTTGTCGAGACTTAGTTTTGAACAATCACCATGCTTTAAGAAAGCAGTTATATTTCCGTGGTTTAAATTTAAGTCTTTGAAAAGACGATATGTTGAAACATTCTTTTCTTTTTGCAACTTTAGGATACGATTACGCATGAGAAGTTTAGTGTGGTTTTCGTTTTGAACTTTCTTGCGAGCAACAAGATAACTTTGATATACACGAGTTAGGCGTTCAGGCAGAGAGCTGTCTCCGTTTATGAGTGCTTTTTCCATTGAATACACATCATACGTAGTTAAATAATGTGTATACTCAAGATACAACTTTCTGTCCTTTGTTGCTTTCAATAAAACTTCTGCATTATTCCAGAATAAAGCATACAGCAACAATGGTTCGCGTAACCTTGGATTATTCGTTGCTGCTTCATGGGCAAGACGATATAACCCGTTTGTTTTTGCGTATGACAATGCTCGAACATATTGCCGTAAATAACCTTTGAATGTTAACTGGCGCACGGGTTGTATTTCCTTTCATATTCCTTGAATGTATCAAGAAAAACATTGTAGTTGGTGTCATTTAGTCTACTTGCCCACGCCTCATTTTCATCAGTTGCAAGATATTTCAGTTGTTTCCAATCTATGCTGTTAAGCACTTCTTCAGTTGTTATGTCAAACATATCTACCGAACGAGCAGCATATAGCTTTGCAATTACAACATCTTCAAGCGAAATCGTATACACATCAACTTTCTTACCAGACAGAATTAGTTTTAATCTATCTTCGTGATTATAAGGAAAATTATTAATGTATGCTTCAGCTCTCGTGTTGATATCGTATTTATCAAGCAAAGGCAACAACTCTTTTGATACTGATATTGAATCTATATCATGAGTGGCATTCGTTCGATATTTCTGAAGAATAAGAGCACTACCACCAACAATAATGATGTGAAAACGAACGTCTGAATCATACAACAAGTATGCATCTTCGTCTAGTTGGTGGAGTCGTGAAAGCAAATCATCAAATGAAAGTTCAAGCATTAGTGAATTTCCTTTTAGATATTACAGATTGAATAATGTTATTATTCAATTAGTATTGTAACATTTTCTTACAGTTTTGTCAAGTGATATTTAAAGCTCGTGGAGGAGAGTAATAACGAACTTCCCAACCATCCCTGTACCTGAAATTCCGAGAGAAGTTATGCGTTGCTGTGCGAAATATTTACCCGCCAGATGACCCCGCGCTTTGGGTCGGTGAGCAGAATCCCGCTGGCATTTGGTGTGCGGGAATCAGACCCCTCGATTGTAACCGCAAAATCAATGAGTTTGCTATTGGGCAGCACAATGTCCTCCGCTGCCTGATTTGTCTGCTCGATTTCCAAATCGAACTCTGTGCTTACCTCGCCTGCTATGGTGATGCACTCCCCTGCTGTGTCTCCTATGACCTCGATGCGCCGTAGCACGTTGAAGTCCCATATGTATAGGAAATCATCAGCATACTTTATTTTCTGCGGCAAATAGAATAGTGGAGCAGCGCCGTCTATGAATGCCTTTTCGTTCTCGATCCCTGCGAAAAAGCTCAAAACGCCGTTCCGATACAACTGTATTACGCCTGTCTCGGGATTTGCGAGATACACCACGCCTTCGTTGTTTATGGTCAAGGCGGCTGTGCCTTCGGGCAAGAGGGTCAGGGTTCGTATTTCCCCTGCGTTGTCGGGGGATATTGTTTTTAGGCTGGTCTGACCGACTCCCTCGTTGCGTTCGATATAGTAGATGAGTCCGTCTTTCGACAATGTAAAATCCTCGACCGCCGTGTAACGGGCATCGGCTTCGTACAGAACTTCGGCATTTTCGTCGGTTAGTTTTACTATGCCATAGTAATAGTCGTCAACCTCATCCTGCCATACATCGGTCAGTATGTACACGTCATTATCGTGGCAGCGGACAGTTTGCGGGGTTATGTATGACGGTTGAATGTCGATACTCTCGACCTGCCCATCCCTAAGTACCCTTAATTGTCCGCTGTCAACTATGTATATCATGCCATTGTCCGCTATTGCGATGCTGCTCGGCGAGACAAATTCAGCATCCGCAAGCGCACCATCTATGTGGTCGCGCTTTGTGCTTCCTGTATATAGGCAAACTGTGTGCCCCGTCCGATAGCGTTGCGAGACTTCGACCATGCCCTCCATAGGTTCCACGACGCGGACATTCAGGAAAACCTCATTGTTGCGGTGCCGTCCTATCATCTCCGTTTCACCGATATTCAGACCGTGTATGCGGTTGCCATCAATGCGCGTTATGTCATCTTCCGATATAGCCCACCTGACTTCTGAGTTATCAAGATATACCACATCTCCATTTGGCATATGCTTTGCTACGACAAGCTCGGTTGACTGCTGAAGGCTCACAGTCACAAGCTCCGGTCTCACTTCAAGCATGGCAGCGGATTCCTGACCGTAAATATAGTAACCACCTGTCAAACTCCCTCCCGAGAGCAAGACGGAAAAAGCAGCAGTCACAGATGCGAACTTCCGCATGGACAGTGTCCGCGCCATCTTGATTTTTGTGTCTTTGACCCTTTGCAAGTCCGTAAGCAGCATCCTCGCAGACTGATATCTGTCTTTTGGGTCAAAGGCCAGGCATTTTCTGATTATTGCGCAAAGTTCTCCGGAAACTGCTTTCCTTAGCATATTGATATTCGAAACCATTGGTATCTGCCCGGTGGCAATCTCGAACAGTATAACGCCGAGGCTGAAAATATCCGTCCGCGCATCAGGAGTCCACCGCAGACTTTCCTCGGGCAATTTGCCGAAACGTCTCTCCAACAGTGGTATATGCTTTTCCGATGTTATACCAATGAACTGTTCGGGCGCCGAGTATTTGTATGTGATGCCTGCCATCGCCTCATTGTCCACACCATGCCGTTTCGATATGCCAAAGTCGATAAACACGAGGCGATTGTCATGCGTAACTATGATGTTTGAGGGTTTGATGTCGAAATGATGGATTGGGTGCGGCTCCAGCTTGTGCAAGTAGTTGAGCACTTGCGCGAGTTGCACCGCCCAGTCATGTATGGTGGCATGGTTGATTATCTGCCCGGACCCTAGTACTTTGTCCAGCGATACGCCCTCGATAAAGCTCTGGACGATGTATATTCCCCCTTCATCTCGGAATATGTCAATTATTTTTGGTAGGCTGATATGGTTTAGGAGTTTTAGGATATTCTCCTCGTTGGCGAGAGCTCCCATGGAGTGTGGGATGAACTTCACAATCCATTTATTACCGAGCTTCACACTCTCCGCAAGGAACACACGGCTCATACCTCCACCGTGAATCTCGCTTATCAGCCTGTATCGCCCTTCAAGCACAGACGCATTGAAGCTGAGGTTCCTCTGTTGCGCTCCGTATAAAAGTTCCGTGCTATCGTCATCAATAAGCATAGTGATTTCACTTGGAACATCGGTTTTAACGTCTGTCGCAAGCCCTGTACTAACGGCGGATGTTTTTGAGATTCCGTGTTTCATTGCGGACAACCCTAGGGTACTAAGGTCGTCGGTCAACTCCGTTTCCTGATTCAACACCCTGCGGTATATCCTACTGTGCTTATGCGATGCAATGATATATACAGCAAACCCAGCCGCCAGCAAAGCAAATACCCCGCCTATTAAAAATAGAATTGTATCAATATGCATAATAATCACCAAATCTTCATAAACATCCTGTATAGTATAATCGCGGCATCGCCTCGGGTCATTGTTGTACTGCCGTTAAATCTACCGTCGGTGCGTCTGACTATGAGGTTTTCTCTTGTGGCAAGGGCTATATCATCGAGGCCCCACTGTGCTATTGAGGTGGAATCTGTGTATGAGCTTAGAATCCCTGGAACATTTGATGGGTTTCTGTAGTTCATCACAGATTTGAGCGTTCTGGCGCAGATTGCTACGATTTGTTCTTTGAGTATGGTATTTCGCGGCGTAAATGTCGTTGGGCTCGTGCCGTTTACTATACCATGCCTCTTGGCGCTGCCCACAGCTCCGAAGAACCAGTCACTTCTGCTGACATCGCTAAATCTGCCGTCCGCGTTCTGATCAAGCAAGGACAACGTGCGTACAACCAAGGCGGCTATTTCTGCGCGGGTTATTCTCCCGTCGGGTCCGAATGTGGTGGTTGTTGTGCCGTTGATTATCCCTTTTGACGCAAGGACATTAATTGCTTCTTGCATTTCCCTTGATTTATCGGTTATATCTGTGAAGTCTACCCTGTTGTCCCTTACCGTGTATGTTCCGCTCATGTTAATCCTAGCTTCGATCCTATTTGTGACAGGGTTATGCTTGCCTCCGATGGCAGTATCGGCTTAATCAACGATGGCCTGAAATCTTGGGTCCTCAGAGGTGGGTGTCAGGGAGATTTTTACTTTTTCTGATGTAGTCTTGTTGATTGTGATGCTATATGACTTTGTAGCGGAGGTCATTTGCAAATCATAGTAATTCGGGGTGCGGGATTCTAACACTGTATACCTAGAGATGTGGGATTCGAAACCCAAATTCCTAATGCTTGTTGCAAAATCATATGGCTGCGCATTGCTGCCAGCGTCACGTAGCGTTCGACCCACAATCCCTTGCGTGTATAAAGGGATGTTTTTGGCTGGCTGGTTTGCTGACAGGTTTTGTATTTCGCTTCCAGTTTCTGATATCGTTACCACGAGCGGGGTAGTTCCTGTGTTTTCCTTGATAATGCTTGCGGGGAAGGACATGGCGTAGTTCGGGGTTTCCACCCGTATGCCTTCAGCGGCAATGTTGGCAGTTATCGTGTCGATGCTAATAATTATGTTCTCACTTGTCTCCGACCAAAAGCGTACTTCAGCGCGGATATTCCGTTGGGGCGTCACACCGCTCGATATCAAAGTCTTCTCCGCTGCTATTCTGAGGTTTTCTGCTAAGGCTTGCAGAGGTTGCAGGTTAGATTGGTTGATGCTGATTTCGCTCCCCACAATATTTATGGTCGCCGCCCTTGCGATTGCTTCCTCCGCAAAGAGCGTTACAAGGTCTATTCCGCTTGCGGATTGGCGTTGTTCTTCTGTCAAGCCTGTGGCGGCGGCTTCGATAGCGGCAATAGCTGAGGCTTGGTCAGTGATTCCGTCCAATAAATATACAGGGAGGTCTATCGACAATCCAAGATCGGGTTCATCATACATATAACCGTCTGTTTGCAGAACCTCACCCAGCGACAAAACGTTGTCCATGATTTTGATTGGAACGAGGCTATAATCGGAACCGCCACCTCCGAGCCGTCCCTCGCCATTGAAGCCCCATGCCCAAAGACTGCCGTCCGTTTTTGTCGCTAAAACGTGGGTGCCACCTGCTGAAACAGATGAAACCCCCTCCATAATTCTAGTTGGCGAATAACGATCCTCTGTCGTCCCATCTCCGAGCTGTCCAACATTTTTGCCCCACGCCCATAAGCTGCCGTCTTTTTTTATCGCTATAGAGTAAAAGTAACCCGCTGCAACAAGCGAAACTTCGTCCATAACTTTGACTGGCCTACTGCGAAATTCGAGCGTGCCATCGCCGAGCCGCCCATCGCTATTATAACCCCACGCCCAAAGACTGCCGTCTGTTTTTATAACCATGGTGTGGTCATTGCAGCTTGAAACAAACGTGACTTCGTCCATGATTTTCACAGGAACCCGTTGTATCGCATTCGTGCCATCACCGAGCTTCCCCTGCCTATTTTCACCCCACGCCCACAAACTGCCGTCGCTTTTTATGACCATTGTGTGATAATAGCCAACGGAAACGTGTATTACCTCGTCCATGATTTTAAAAGGCGTTATGCGATCCGTTGATGTTCCATCCCCGAGCTGTCCGTAACCATTTTCTCCCCAAGCCCAAAGGCTACCGTCTTTTTTTATTGCCATTGTGTGATTATACTTTGTGGAGACAAATGCTACATCATCCATGATTTTAATCGGTGAGCTGCGATTTATCAAAGTTCCATCGCCAAGCCTTCCATTTTCATTGCCGCCCCATGCCCAAAGACTACTGTCTGTTTTGACTGCCATGGTGTGATAATACCCTGCATCAACAATCATGACATCGTCCATTACTTTGACAGGCATAATACGGTCTGTGGTCGTGCCATCGCCGAGCTTACCGTTGCTATTGTTACCCCACGCCCATAAGCTGCCGTCTGATTTGACTGACATTGAATAATCGTAGCCCGCTGAGATATTGTTGATAGAGACAGCGTCTGTCGCCCCCACATTCGATGAAGCAGTCGGCATGAGCACTGCAACAAAAACGATGACGAGAGTTATGCTGACCAGCCTTTTCCTTAACATATAGATTTCCTCCGTTTATTCTTTTAAACGTTATATTGCTATCACGCATATGCATAAACGCATTTAGCATGTCCTTTGCAGACTGCCAGCGCATATCTTTGTTGGGATTCATTGCTTTTTCTATTATTGCAACGAGGGCAGGGCTACAATGTGTGGCTTGTATCGGTATGACCTTTGTTGCGTCTTTGTGCGGTCGGGTGTTGGTTATCATATGGTACAAGGTTGCGCCAAGACTGTAGATATCCGAACGCACATCAAGTATTTTTGTATTCTTATCCGATGTCACGCTGTTTAATGCTTGTCTTGGCTCATACGGCGAGTTTTCCGAAAGGTCCGTTGACTCCGCTGGGTCCTCATCATTTGACATGTTGCTATCTGCTGGTTTCTCAGAAAAAGCCCCAAATCCGTAGTGTTCAGGTGACGCATATCCAAAACTGCGCCCAACCGCTACCGCGCCTTCCTCTCCCAGCCTCAACGCAATGTTGAAATCTATGAGCCGTACATCGCGCTGCGGGGTGAGCATTATATTCGACGGCTTTATATCCGCATGTAAAATACCATATGGCGGCCTGTTGTGAAGATAGTCAACAGCCTCGAGCAATTGCATGGCACATTTGATTATCTGCGCTTGATTGAATCTCTCATAACGTCTGAGCGGTTTATCCAAGCTCTCACCGTCAACATATTCCATCACGGCATATGCGACCCCATCTTCTTCCACGAAATCGTACACCTGCGGTATGTAGGTATGGCTCAACTGCTTTAGCATGTCAACCTCCCTACGATTCTTTTCTATTTTCTTTGCAGAACTCCTTTTGCTGGCTTTTAGCACAACTTTCTTGTTGAGGCGCGTATGCAAGGCTAAATAAACGGTGCCTCCACCGCCTGAGCCTATTGTCTTTATTATTCTATAAATTCCAGCAATCAACGTTGAGTTTTCCATATCCTACCTCAAATAAATTGGAAATGGCTTTCTTGGTTTCCGTTCACTTAGCGGGCGAACACAGTTCGCCCCTACAACGGATTCCGTATTTTTTGACTTCTTAGCAGCTATATCTCTACTGAATGTCATCCAGCATTGAGCCAACTACGCCGATGTTTATCATATCCAAAACATAACCATAAAGCCTGCCATTTGGGGCTGCGTTATGTAAACCATTCAACTGGTATTCACCGCCCAAATCGAAACGTCCAAGGTCTATATCCGTCGTGAGGGCGCGCGCGAAGTAATTACCGTTCCCCATCATCAAATGCGTGAATATCCGAAAATTGTTCGGATTTATCCTTATAATTACGGTTGTGGTTTCAACAACCTTAAAAATCCTATTATCATCGGATTGCCGCACATACTCCGTATACTTATAACCTTCTCTCGATCCCTCAGTGCCTGAATCCCTATAACCCTCCAAAACCCTGCGAAACCGAATATCCGTCACGGCATCCGCCGAGTCATGGTCATAATAAGCCGTGTCCAGTTGCTGGTCTAGCTCTACCATCCTTCGCGGCACTTCCTCGGAACTTCGACCCGTTGCTCCCTCTTCCCCTAATGGATGCAGCGTATAATCCCGCTCAACCGACACTCTCACAAGCGGGCTCCCCTCGACTGTGATAAACGCTCTATGGGGGGCATATGTCGTGCTGCCCAAGTCCACAGGCCGATTATCAATGCCGACGGCACCACGATAATTCGGGTCACGCGGATTCGGGTTGATATAAACCATATTTGTTTCATAACGGAATGATTTGATCAACTCATCCACAAGACTCCGATGCTCGTCCGTCTCTTCATGCGCTCTTGTGTAAATCTCCGTTGTTAATGTGAAAGAGTATGTTCCTGTAGGATTGAAGAAATACCCTGATTTTATCGGGAAAGCAATGTTCCGATAACTCACATCCGAAGCAAAAACAGCCCATTGCGCTTGATCCAACCGATAATTGCGCAAAAGCGACCCTGCTCTGTCCAAGCCGTAATTGTTTTGCATTGACTGCCCATCAATTATGCTCCACTGCAACTCCGCTTTATTCTGTTCAACAAACTGGCGCCGAT
>Ga0099364_10015238_pt1 | contig 10148 bp, 12 predicted proteins | sample TergutTh196P3_FD_73070 | JGI IMG/M metagenome (GOLD analysis project Ga0099364, IMG submission 73070) | Microcerotermes parvus P3 segment gut microbial communities from Pointe-Noire, Republic of the Congo - Th196 P3 | ecosystem: Host-associated > Arthropoda: Insects > Digestive system > Gut ...
ATAGTAATTGCACAACCGATGCCGTAAAGTAGCGGATCGTGCGGAGCTTGAGAGCCCTGAAAAGGGCTCGCTCAAGTCCGCAGATTAAACCAAAAACGGCATCGGTTGTGCGGGAACAAATTCTTTAAGGTGTTCATTGTTTGGGAAAGGTTCAGTTTTGCAAAAGCCCCCTTGAATTTTTTCCCACAAAGTTATATATTTAAAGATGGGAGGAGGACGGCAGTACTGCCTTTCTAAATAATAATTTTTTTTGGAGGAGAATTACTATGAAAAAAGTAGTTTTCACAAGTTTTGCAGTGCTACTTGCACTTGCAATTTTTTCTTGCAATGATTTTGCAGTCCCGGATAATAATTTGGTTTACATTGACGGGAAACCTTTTGTAAATCTAACTATTGGGTCCGGCAGCTCTAGCCGTGCTTTGACTGACACTCTTGCCAAAAGCGGCGTTGATTTTTATGAAGTGGCTTTTTTTCATGAGGAAAGCGGCGAATATTACCGTACTTCATGGAGCAAAGGAAGGAACGGAAGATTGCTGCTGCCGCCGGGGGAATATTTCGGGTCCGAGTCCGCTATTTTATTTGCCGGAAACCGCCGCGACCTGACGCTTCTTGCTGTCGGTCTTATAACAGGAGTAGGTATAAATAGCACAACTGTTACTCCAGTTTCCAATGCCCAGGCAACGATAGAGTTTAACACCAGGTATATTGAATTTACCATTGCCCCCTTTTTAACAGACATTTATCCCAGAGCAGGAGGAAAAGCTCCTGGTGAAATTTCATTTCAGATCAAAGACTTAGGTACTTACGTAGGGTCTGACTGGAAAGCAACCGGAGATATCGCTCTTGCTAATTTCCCATTTTACTGCAAAGGAGAAGTTGATAAGCCTGTGCCTCTTTTCATGCTTCCAAAAGGTACAAACGATATAGAAGCCGAATTTACATTTGAAATACCAGGTGCCTTTGATTTTTCAGATTATTCAGAAGGTATTTTAATATCAAATACACCTAAGATAGATTATGGTGTTGTATTAGGCGGGGATTTGCGCACTTACCAACCAGCAGATATAGCTTTTGATGATCTGGACCCAGATGATAATTTCCCCGACGACGGAATTCTTAAATTCATAATTAAAACGGAAGATGAAAACTCTCTTACCAAATTTACCTTTGAAATACCGGTTGTTGCTATTGACAGGGCAGAGTCCGAAAATAAAATAGCTCCGAATACATGGTTTATAAAGGGAGGGCTTGAAAACCCTATACTTGATGAAGGCGGCGGAGACATAAATGCGCTTGGCGGTGCCATTTTGCTTGGAGTAGGCCTGGTAGAATACATCATTATAGAAGCAAAATAGAAGCAAAATTCTAGTAAACTTTTTGTTTAGAAGCCGCCGGGTTTTACCGGCGGTTCTAACAAGGGACATAGCGTTATGAGACTATCTTGGTTTATCATTATTTTTATCATTATTTTTGTCTTTTTCGGTTGCGCCCCGCCCTTTGGAAATATTGGCGGCTCTGTTGCTTATGAATCTATATGGGCAGTCCCCTACCGTTCAACATATGACATTAATGACCTATTCATGCGCTACGAGGATTTACTGGTCTTTGGTTCTGTAAGAGGTTCCCAAATGTCAATCCCCACGGATCGGGTAAGCATAGGCATTATCGAAGACCCTTATTTTTTTCCAGATGATATTAACGAAATCCCTTTGGATGAAGATTATTTGTTTACCCAATCAGGCAGAAAAATAGTTGTCGTTACCGATAAAAAGTTGACCACCCGATATTCAATAGAAGTATTCGACCCCTTAAACATAGAAGATCCCAGTATTGGCGGAGGCGGCGGCGGTATAGGAATAATTTGGTGGGATGAAAGACCTTGAAGAATATATGCCTGCTTCTGTTGTTTTCATTTGCCTGTATTGCATTGCAATCCCAGGAGGCGGACAGACGGCCGCAAAGCCATCCAAGTCTGATTATTTACTTTCCCCCTATAACCGGCACCGGCGTTGGGAATAATGACAGGGAATATTTTACAGGAATCATTCTTAATGAACTTATAAATCAGAATTTTATTGTAAGCGGGGTGCCGCAAAACGTTGATCTGTATTTGACAGGCAGTATTTCCTCCCTGGAAAATACAACCGATGAGCAGACACATTGCCTTACCCTTAGAATGGAAGATAATAAAACCCGTTTGGCATTCATTTATCAGGAGATTGATTATAAAGAACCCGGCGAGATAGAAGACCTTATAAAACTAACTTTCCATAATATAGCCGCTATCTATGAAAGTTTTTTTTCTGTTCCCTTATTCCCCGAACCGGAAGATGCATGGAGAAACAAGTACTGGTATTTTGGCGCTTACTTTAATTGGGCGCCACGCCTTTATTCCGGTGATACAACATCAGTTAATATAGGGAATTTCAGCATTAAATTTTCAGCGGAATATCAATTTAATAAAAATATAATCCTGGGAACCGGTGTGGAGCTGACAACCGACTGGGTGAAGGTTTCAGATATACCGGAGATTGATTTTAAGGACTTAATACTGGAAGTGCCGCTTATAGTAAAATATGTAATAAAACCTTTCCGCCAGTACATAATGTCCCCATATACAGGGCCTAATTTTAACTTTTCATTGTACAGGGAAACCAAACCCGCCCTGCTTTCCTGGATTCTGGGTATGGAATTTGGGATAAAATTCCGCAAGGGAATGTTTGTCATTGATCCCCGTTTTTCGCTTGATCTCTGGCGTTCAGGTATTAGAGATGAAGTGTTTAGCCATATAGAGTATTACCGTTCCATGTTTTATTTAGGCGTAGGATACAAATTCGGCACAGGCAAGGTAAATGAGGTATTGCAATAAAATCTGTTTTGTGTTATTTTTAAAGTATCAAATTATGAGTGAGGTTTTATATGGCATATAAAATTAACGAAGAAACATGTTGCAACAGCGGCGCATGCGAAGCTGCATGCCCTACAGAAGCAATTTCAGAAAAAAACAACAAAAGATGGATCGATCCGGATAAATGCATTGATTGCGGCGCATGTATGCCGGAATGTCCTGTTAATGCCATTTCGAGCGAATAAGAAAGGATTGGGTAAATTCAAAAAATTCCTGGTTTTAGGCTTTTTATTTTTTTCCGTTTCTTTCTTTAGCAATGCTAAAGATATAAAAAATTACCCTGTAATCGAAAGGCTTGATACAAGAGATCCGGTTTATAAGCAATTAATCAGCGAAGTGCAGTCAAACCGCAGGCGTGTCCATACTCTGGAAAAATCACGCAGTGACAGCATTGAACTTATCGCAGAGTCTCTTACTGTATATCAATACACTCCAAAAAACGGGGAAGATATTCTTTTTCTGGCCGCACGGATTAATATTCCGTATGCCACTCTGGCAAGTTTTAACAGGCTAAACCGCAGTTCCGCATTAGAAACAGGCAAGCCCTTGCTTTTGCCTACTTCTCCTGGAATTTTCGTATCGGATGCCCCGCAGTCGGATCTAGAGCAGTTATTGGCTTCAAGCCGTTTTCCTGCCCTGGAAAGTGAATATGCAGAGATAAACACAATGGCAGGCGCCGTTTTTTACTATTTCCCGGGCAGTGAATTTAATTCAACGGAAAGGGCTTTTTTTCTTAATGCCGATTATTTCCGCTTTCCGCTTAGTTCCTTCCGCATTACAAGCTCTTTCGGAGTAAGAAAAAACCCGGTAACGGGAAATATCCGCATACACGAAGGCATAGACCTTGCCGCGCCCGCAGGCACAGAGGTTTATGCGGTTAGAAACGGAGTTGTTACAGAAACAGGCTATGATCCCGTATACGGTAATTTTGTGATAATAAAACATGACAATAACTGGGCAAGCCTTTACGGGCATTTACAACGTATAGGAATCAGCTTGAAATCTTCTGTAAAAGCAGGTACAATTATAGGGTGGGTGGGTTCAACCGGGCAGTCAACCGGGCCCCATCTTCACTTTGAATTAAGGCAGAACGGCAGGGCAAGGGATCCGGATAAATTATTGTTCCAGCCAAGCACAAATTCAAGGCGGTAGTTAGCGGTAATTAAATGAAGAAAACTTTATATATATCGATATTATTCCTTCTCATTGCCGGATATAAAACAGAGGCAGAATCTTTTCGCGTCATGGCAGCCGGTGAAATTTTAGTTTCAACTGAAAACTTAAGAGGCAGTTCCATGAACATTGCTTACAATAATTCTGTTATAATCCGCCTTGATAGAGAAACAAGATTCCTCAGCGGCATTGAAATTGAATTATCAGCGCCTCAAAGGTGGCTTACGCACAGGGGCAGCCTGGCAATGCTTTTGTATGACGGCCTTAACAAGCAGCCGGTAATTGGAGTAAATGATCTTGAAGGGCGGCGCATTGCATACGATCCCCTGCCTAATAAGGTAAAAATTATTTACCAACTGCCGATACGTCAGTCTCACGGGCTGCGGACAAGCCCTTATGCAACAGTCATAGCGAATGTTGCCGCCCCCTCATCCTTTCCGGTTCTTTTCCGTTTGATGCCTATTATTAAAGGCATAAGCGATGAACTTGAAAATATGAGCTTTAATTTAACTGCAAGACCGATTTTAAGCGATGAAGGGGCTGTCAAACTAAACTTCCGCTACCCCGAGCAACTGCGTGGCAAATCTTTTACAGCCCTTATCAATAACACAGTTGTCGAAAATATCTCTGAAGAACAGGTTCTTAGGGAAGGCGAACATCATTTAGTGATACTTTCTGAAGATTACCGCAATGAAAGCAGGCGATTTATTGTAGAAAAGGCAAAAGTTATTGAATTAATCATAAATTTACAGGATCCTGCCACGGTATTGATCTTTGAAGCTCCCGAAAATGCCCGAATATTCCTTAATAACAGCCCTATTTCAAGAGATTCCGGGCCTGTCACCGTAGAACCAGGCGAGCATGAGGCAAGATTTCAGGTTGGCGATTATACCCTTATCAGGCGCCTCACTGTAGAAAGGGGAAAAACCTACCGCGTCTCACTCTCAGTGGGCATTGATATCGAAGAAAGCGAGTGAAAGGCAGCCTTTCAAGCCCAATTTTGACTAAAGTTATCACTTATTTATGCCGATAAATAAGTGTCGGATATTTAGTTCCCCTCCCAAATAGCTTTATATCCGGCAGCCTCAAGGGGCAGGGCCGGTTGTATAACCGGCCTTTTTTGTATACCCATCTTTTTAACAAAAACCATGACAAAGCCCCATAGACTTTTACTTTTAAATATTGTAACATTAACAGATAATATAATGTTTTTAAATTGAGAGGTTAATGAAATGAAAAAAATGATTGTTTTAGCGGCATTGCTGCTATTAAGCGTAAGCATGGTTTTTGGCCAGCTTATTAACCCTTTTGCCGGCGGGGGGGGTACAGGGGGAGGCGGCACTGTCGGTTCCAACAAGGCTATGGATAAAGCCGATGATGCAACAGATAAATTGGAAGGGCTAATACCACTGCGTTTTTTCAATGCTATTGACAGAAAACCAATCCCAGGCGCTTCGGTGGAAATTCCAAATACCGGGACTTTTACTACAAATAACAGCGGAAAAATTGTATTTCCAAAAATACCGGACGGTAATTATACGCTGATTTTTACAAAAGAAGGCTATATTACTACCCCTGTAGATTTTAGAGTGCTGTTAGGCGCTGTAGACTTGAACTGGTTTTCCATTTCACCCGGATTTTCAGACAGGAATATGCGTATTGTGCTTGAATGGGGAGAAAAACCGGCAGATTTGGACATACATTTTGTAAAAACAGGCGGTTCAGGCGGATACCATATTTCTTATGGAAATATGCGTTCGGCAGATGACGGCACTACCACCCTTGATCGGGATGACAGGGCAGGGTACGGGCCGGAAACCATTACCATAGGAAAAATTGAGACAAATGCAAGCTATACCTTGTATGTGCATGATTATACAAACCGCAGCAATTCCAGGTCTAATCAAATGGCCCAGCAGGGCGCGGTTATACGAGTCTATAGTTTAAACAGATTGATGCACACATTCCGCATTCCCGCTAACGGCACAGGCGTAAAATGGAATGTATTTAAAATTGAGCGCGGCAATATAGTTCCGGTCAATACGGTAACGGCTAATTAAATAGTTATTAAATAGTATGGATAAAAAAATGCATGGTTTTATCTTAGGGTTTCTTTTAGCATCTCAGGTTTTTATAATCCAGTGCAAAAGCCAGCCGGATTGGATAACAAGGGAACCGGATGTTTGGGTAGAAAAAGGAATTATTTATTCCAGAGGCAGCGCTAAATTGTCAACTCAAACTCTCACTCTGGTAACCGCAGAAACCCGCGCCCGCAGCAATATTACAAGGGCAGTGGCAAGGGGTGAAATTTCAGGATTCTTGCCAATACCTTCTGATATAGAAAACCGTTCAACATTTAACTATAATGGAATTAAAGGTGAATTGGGACGAACAGTCATCGTAGAAAATTTTATAGCAAAAGACGGCACAGGATATGTGCTAATATCATGCATAGGCGCCGAATTGGATGCCAGGCTAGACGAGGAGTAATTATGAAAAAGAGTTTTTTTGTTTTAATGGGAATTATTTTTACCCTTCAGGCTGTTTTTATTTACGGACAGCCGGGACCGCCGAGACCGCCGGCTGGCGCTTTTACCAATATGGAAAATACATTTAACAATCTGGATAATGCCTTTACCCCTGAAGAAGAATATTTTCTAGGCCGGGCTGTTGCGGCAAATATTCTTGCAAGCTATAAGCCCTACAAGCAGAATGTTGCGCTTACCTCTTACTTAAACCTTATCTGCAGAACACTTGCCATTAATTCATCCCAGCCGGCAGCTTTTATCGGTTACCGTGTGATGATTCTTGACAGCCCCCAAATAAACGCCTTTGCAACGCCAGGCGGGCATATTTTTATAACCAGAGGCATGATTGCAGCGGCTCCGTCCGAGGATGCCCTCGCAGGGATAATCGCCCATGAGATTTCCCATATAACTTTAAGGCACGGTATGAGCATGGTCGAGAAAATGAGTATCATTGAAGAACTCGATGCGGTGGCAGGGCAGGCCGCAGCTTTTTCCGGCAATCAAAACGAAGCGACAAAGCGCATGATTGCTTTCCGCAGCTCTGTTACAGATTTTGCCAATATGATGATAAAAAGCGGCTATTCTCAGCCCCAGGAATTTGAAGCGGACAGTTCAGCCATTGCATTGCTTGCGGCATCGGGGTATGATCCCGGCGGGCTTTTGGAAGTATTAAGGGTATTGGAAAAGATGCCGCAGAATAGAGACGGCCTTTTCGGCACGCACCCGACACCTGCCCAGCGAATTGCAAACGCTCAAGCATTAGTTTCACGGTACAGGGCCAGCGATACAAGGCCGTCAAGGGCTGCACGTTTTATTAATAAGTAAACCCAATTTCTTTCAGCATAGATAAATCTTCATCAACGCCGATACCGGCAGTAGTAAGCAAATCTCCTGTTATACAGGCATTTGCGCCCGATAGAAAAACAGACCTGCCCTTATCCGGCAGAAGCCCTCTCCCTCCCGCCATTCTGATTGCAGCCTCTGGTAAAATAAATCTGAAAAGCGCCGCAATTTTCCTTGCCTCATCAATGGAAAGCGGTTTTTGATTTTCCAGCGGGGTGCCTTTAACAGCGCTTAAAATATTTATCGGGACAGATTTTATGCCAAGTTCGCGCAATTCAAATGCAAGATCAATCCTGTCAGGCCATGTTTCGCCTAGCCCGAATATACCGCCACTGCAAACTTCCAGGCCTTCCGACTGAGCAAGTTTAATTGCACGGATCTTATCCTCGTAAGTATGCGTAGTGCATATTTGCCCAAAAAATCTCTTGCCGGTTTCTATATTGCAATGAATCCGCTTGACGCCTGCTTCCTTTAAGGCTTTTAACTGTTCCCGTGTCAGAAAGCCGAGCGAGGCGCACAAGGCAATACGGCATTTATCGTTTACGGCCTTAAAATTGGCGCAAGCAATATCTACTTCTTCGCTGTTCAGCCCATGGCCGGATGTAACAATGGCAAAACGGGCAATTCCCTTAGATTGATTATAATTTGCCTCTTTTAATATTTTTTCTTTGTCATTAATTATCGGAAATTCAGAAATATCAGTTTTATAATGGGCAGACTGGGCGCAAAACTTGCAGTCTTCGGGACATCTGCCGCATTTGCCGTTAAAAATCGAACATAAATCAAAACTGTTTTTACAGAAGTGTTCCCGTATTTCATTGGCAGAACGGCATAAGGCTTCAACCGGACTATCAATTAAAGCATCTGCTTCTTCCCGGGTAATTTTATACCCGCCAATTATATCGTTTTTAAGATTTTGTAAATTCACTTTGTCTCTTTTTTACATTAATTTAAAAAAAACCGGATGTCAATCACCTTTTTTTTCATAAAATTCCTTGACAACTGAACTTTTGTGAATGAAACTTTAAATAGAATGTTTTATTTACCAAAAAAACTGCTATTTTTGTCTTTGGCTATATTGCCTTTTTTTCTTTTTGCTGATAACAGAATCCCTGTTTCAGCCCAGCATGAACCTGTAAAAATGGTTTTTATTGAAGGCGGGACTTTTATCATGGGCAGCCCCTCCGGCGAGAAGAATCGCTTTGGCGATGAGGTCCAGCGTGAAGTAAAAATTAATAATTTTTACATAGGGATTTATCAAGTTACTCAGAAACAGTATGAAGGAGTGATGGGGTATAATCCAAGCAATTTTAAAGGGGCGAACCTTCCTGTAGAAAATGTCAGTTGGTATGATGCCGTTGAATTTTGTAACAGGCTAAGCCTAAAAGAAGGTTTAAAGCCCGTGTATTCTATCGATAAAATCAATATGGATATAAATAACAGAAGTGAAATTGATTTTATCCGATGGACTGTAAACTGGGATAAAAATGCCAACGGGTACCGGCTGCCCACGGAAGCGGAATGGGAATATGCCTGCCGCGCCGGGACAAACTCGCCTTTTAATACCGGGGAACGTATTACGGCAAATAATGCAAATTTCGATGCCCGCCTTAGTGAAAAGACAATTAATGTAGGGAGTTTTGCTCCGAATCCATGGGGAATCTATGATATGCATGGGAATGTAGAGGAATGGTGCTGGGACTGGTACGGCAATTATTCCAGCAAGGCACAGACCAACCCCACCGGGGCAGTTTACGGCACTGGCAGGGTATTACGCGGCGGATCATGGAGCGATGAAAGCAAGTGCATCCGTTCAGCTTACAGGTATTACAGCACCCCGTCTAATTATGATGATATTTTAGGCTTTAGAATTGTGCGGCAGTAAAACAAGCCAGAAAGTAAATTTTACCATCTAAAAAGCCGATAATATATCAAATGAAAAGAGTTTGCTTTTTTTTACTTATATTGATTTTTCCCGTTTTAATCGGAGCCCAGGAAGTAAGCCCGCAGGATGACTATCCAATTGATGATGAAGCTAACATAGAAAATGGTGAAGCCGGCCTGCCCAGGCAGTTTAGAAATATTGTACTTGGCATGAGCCTTGAAGACCTAAAAGAAGAACTGCAAAAAGATAATTTGTTTAATTTCCGCGGCGACAGGGATGTTTCTTTTATTCCAGTCAGAGAGGAAAGCCTTGTTGAAACTACAGGTTCATCTTTTGTAAGACGCGCGTTTTTCCAGCTTCGCGAAGGCAGCCTTTTTATAATGGCTTTTACGCTTAACACTAGAATGATAGATCATTATTCGGTTTTTACCGACCTGGTCGAAAAATACGGCCAGCCTGTATACCTTGATCCCAAGGAAGCTGTTTGGGAGAACGATGAAATCCGTATAGCCATTGAGCGCCCCCTTACCGTAAAATACATTGACAAAATTGTTTTTAACGATATTATAGATGAGTCAAACCTTATCCAAAGCCGTCGCGTAAAGGACAGGCAGGATTTTCTTGATGAATTATAGGCTCCCGCAAAACTGAACTTCTTCCCGCCTTATGCAAAGATTTAATTGATAAGCAGAAAAATATGCTGTTATAATATTGATACAGGACAGCAGAAACCCTGCTACGGACTCGACGGCTGTTTAAACTTGGGGCAGCCGTAGGTCCTAAGCAGGGTTTCTGCTGCTCCACTAAAGCC
>Ga0099364_10015239_pt1 | contig 10147 bp, 10 predicted proteins | sample TergutTh196P3_FD_73070 | JGI IMG/M metagenome (GOLD analysis project Ga0099364, IMG submission 73070) | Microcerotermes parvus P3 segment gut microbial communities from Pointe-Noire, Republic of the Congo - Th196 P3 | ecosystem: Host-associated > Arthropoda: Insects > Digestive system > Gut ...
ACACTTCCTGCGGGATACAAACGTTCATTTCCACACAAAATTTTCCGCGGGGGTACTGCCGCCATTACGCCAAACCGCCCGTTGGCTGCAGTTTATTTTTTGAACATATCTATAAAATGCTTATGTTTCATCCAAGAAAATAATTCTATATATTCATCTTGTTTCAAATTGAATTTTTCACAAAAATAGTTCATATATGTACCATAATCGGGTAACGATAAAATGTTGTCTGATTTTGTTTTAAATAATTCTAATTCTTTACCACTTTCACGAATATCATATAAATTAAGATATTCACCTGAAAAAATAGCATTTATGTTTTTAACTCCCGTAATTTTACCTCCCCATAGATTTACTGCCGAGAAATTAGAATATTTAATATCAGAAAAACTCAAATCTGCTCTTTCTAAATTAGAGTAATTAAAATTCGTATGTTTAAGATTTGTTTTTCTAAATTTTGTTGCTAATAAATTACAACCCTGAAAATTAACCCTTTCTAAGTCCATTTCTGAAAAATCAAAATTACTACAATCTCTTCCCGATAAATCCCTACTACTACGTAAAATTTCATCTAATTCTATACGAGTTAATTCAGTTTGATTTTTAGCAAGATTTTCGATAACAAGTTTTTCAATAGCAGATTTTTCATTAGCAAGTTTTTCGGACAATTCCTGCACCTGCTTTTCTTTTTCGGATATTTTTTCTTTTGCTTCGGACAATTCTTGTCTATGCTTTTCTTCTGCTTCGGACAAATCCTGTCCGTACTTTTTTACTACACCACCGCTATATAGTTTCTCCATTATCTTGCTAACCCTCTCGTCAACCCTCTCGTCGCTATTTCTATCAAGTTTCTTTTTCGACCTAATATTTTGAAATAACGCAAGTACAGCAAATACAGCAGTTACTCCTATTCCACTAAAGATCCACTCTTTATTATTCCAAATCCATTCCATAATTTATTTTTTATTACTTTTGACCATTAAGCCTTACTTTTCAAATTGCACTGCGCTGTCCGCAAATTGCAGCCAACGTCCCAGCGGCTTGGCGTAGTGGCGGCTTCCACTACGGGCTACAAACGTTCATGTCCGCACTGCCGTTTCTGCGGGGCTACTGCCGCCATTACGCCAAACCGCCAGTTATCGGCTGGTCTTTTTTGTTTTTCACTTTCGTCCATTCTTCCAATTTTCAGAAATATGCTATCTACTTCTTATCATTTTTCGGTGCGGCATTCTTGCATCAATGAAATTTTCTCCTACAACCTCAAATCCGAATTTTTCGTAAAAACGGATTTTTTCTAACTGCGATTCTAAAAATACTTCTTTTCCATTATCTTTTTTATCTATTATGCTTAACGCTTCGTTCATTATCGCTTTCCCAATACCTAAGCCTCGAAATGATAAAAGTACCGATACTCTGCCTATTTGAATAGAGTTTTGATGTTCAACAATTCTCAATGTTGCAACAGGTTCTTTATTTACGTAGCCCAACAAATGGATTGCATCTTTATCAAAATCATCAAATTCTTCTTCTTCGGTAACATTTTGTTCTTTCATAAAAACATTTCTTCTAATTTCCTTTACGATATTGAAATCTTTTTCCTGTTTTATTATTTTAATCTCAATATCATTTTTTGTATCTGCTTCTAAAATGTCAAGACTTCGTTTTCCTTTATTTATTCCTTTCAATACTGCAAGTATTGATTTTGCTCTAAAATCCAACTGTCTTTGCCATAAAGAACCTCGTCTTTCATTAGGCAAAACAATCTCGTCATATCCAACAACATCAATTTGTGCTCCTTTTCCATTTTTGTTTTGAAATTCATAAATTGCCACACTATTTCCTGTTAAATAGTGTTTGTATTTTTTATGGTCTAAAGGTATTAAAGATAAAGATTTTGATTTTTTTATAACATCTCTTTCCGTTTGATTTAAATTATTATAAATTCCCTCTTCTAATTTAGTGGCATCTTCAACAAAATCTTGAGCATAAAAATAATGATATTTTCTCCCTTTGGATAGATTTTTTGCAACAGAATGCATTAAATCGGGTTCTTCAATATCTGGTCTCAAATCTAATGAGATAAGCCAAACTTCTTTAACATTGTTAGAGGCTTCAATTTCTCCCAATTCTGTTCCATGAGAATAATCCCCTTTTATTAATGTTTTAGTTTCATTTTTCGCATAAGTATGAATAGCCTTCAAAATTGAAGATAAGGAGTCTCTTTGTCGTGCCATACCCTGATAATCCGGCGGAACATTTTTTATTTCTAGCAGTTTATTGAAAGCAATATCATGAATAGATTTTGCGAAATTGTCAAATTTTTCTATTAAAAAATCTTTTTCATTATTTAACTGTTCAATTTTATTATCAAAGTCTTTTTTAGATATTTTTGATTTGTGATATATTACAAAACTAATTGCTATGGATATTAAAGCAATAATATATCCAATTAAATCTTTTAGTGAAAAAATATTTTCTGTCATTTGTCTATAATTTTAAAAAGGATTAAACAATGGTGTAAAAACATCGGGATTATGGTCTGTCATTTTTCTTGCTGAGACAGAGCAGCCCCCTCTACATTCGTTAATTTTATGACATCGCTTACATGATGCAGGAAGCCAATTAAATGACCTAAACTCACTCATAATATTTGATTCTCTCCATATTTTTTTAATAGAATGCTCTAAAACATTTCCTAATGACTGGGTAGATGTTGCACATCTTCTCATATTGCCTTTAGGGTCTATATACGCGGAAACGAAACCACCTTTGCAAGGCAAAATATATTTATGAAATTTTGATTGAAAGAGACATAGTGGAAGACTATCTTCCATTTTACAATTAATATTGTATTTGTTTTCTATATTTTCACATTGTTCTAATATTTTTGTATAATCGCTTATATCTAAATCTTTCTCATGGTTTATATTGGCTAATCCGCGAGGGGCTATTCGATGAAGCCAAATCTCTTTTATTTTTATCTTTTCAATATCAATCAACTGCACAGCAACATCTTCGAGTTGGTCAAAATTATCAAAACAGCAATCGTATTCAATTCCGATATATGTTTGTGTGCTATTTAATATTTTGAGAGTTTCTAATGCTTTATCAAAAGAACCAACAATTTTTGTATGGTTATCAAATGTTTTTGAGGTTCCGCGTAAGGTAACATGAACCCAATCACATTGCCGTCCTATTTCTTCCATTAAATTTGTATCATCACACATACCATTTGTCAAAACGCCAACATCTAATATCTCAATAGATTTTGCATACTTAATTAATTCCAATAAATGAGGATAAAGTATTGGTTCTCCGCCAAAAAATTGAACAGAAGAAACTCCCTCCTCTTTTATTTGAGATAGAATTTTCTTTGCTGTTTTAACATCAACATAATCTTTATTTCTTTTTTGGATTTCTCCTAAGTAGCAATAATCACAATACAGATTGCAATCATGCAATAATTCAAAACCTATTTTAAGCGGCACATCATTTGATAAACACGCTTTTAAGTCTAATACATCGTATCCAAAAATATATTTCCTCTTCATTTTCTTATATTTTGCATCAACATTTTTCTTTATAAATTATGCATCTATTTTACCTTATTTTTTCGACTTCCGCACGCGCTGTCCCCCGACTTGCCGATAACGTCCCAGCGGCTTGGCGTAGTGGCGGCTACCACTGAACTTCCTGCGGGCGACAAACTTCCAAATTTGCACTGCCGTTTCTGCGGGGCTACTGCCGCCATTACGCCAAACCGCCCGTTACCTGCAGTGGCTTCCCACTTCGCTTTCTTTTTCATCACAGCATTATTTTACTTCTTTTTTAATGGTGTGTTTGATTTTAACAGCCGAAAACAGGTTAATTTCAAAACTTGTTTCTGTGCCTGTGGTTTGCAATTCCTTTGTAACCATATCCGACAGTATTTCGCTGCTTTTTTGCATTACGGCAGCCTGCTTTTGTGTGTCGTCGGGCAATTTAACAAGTTCGGCAACCATATTAGACAGTTCGCGCATTTTAGCAAACGCCTCTACTATTGCAATGGTTGTGTCGGTCGCTCTTTCGCTCTTCAAAATGGTGGCGAGCATATACAACCCTTTTTCGGTAAAGGCATTTGGCAATGTTGGCGAAAATTTTATTTTGGGGTTACCACAAATTGTGGCAACCTCTTTTTTCTCGCTTTCTGTCAAACCAATAATATATCCTTCGGGAAATTTATCAGGGTTACGTTTTACTGCCTGATTTACATCATTTGTATCCACGCCGTAAAGCCACGCCACATCGCTATCCAAAAGTACATTTTTGTTTTGGATTGTAATGATTTTATCCTGCACATCATTGAGCGTTATTTCGCCCTTGTTTATTTTCTGAACTTCTGTAGTCATAATTTTTGTTATTAAATTACAATTTTATAAACGCAAAAGTAGTAAATTTATTTTTAATTACAGCGAAGATAAAATCTTTCTCTACAAGTTCCGACACATTGTCTTGAGCGTGTGCGTTGGCAAAAAGCAAGTGAACGGCGTTAGCCGTTTTCTTGCTGTGCGGTTGGGTTTGCGGTGTGAGCGTTAGCGAACACGGCAAACCCAACTTGGCAAAGCAAACGCAATAAGGTTTACCGTTTTTTCTGAACTGAAATTGTCATCTCGCTGTCTTTTGTGGCTCGGTCAATTCCCGCTGTTCCAAGACTGACTTGTGTTGTTTCATTTTCGTAAGTGTACGCACTTGTTGCTTTCATTCCGTTGGCTTCAAGCGTTTTTTTGTAACTTTCCAAATCTGACTTTGTTACACCACAAACAGTAAAAGAATACATCCAATCTTTTACCATTTCATCGGCTTTTGTGATAACCCCAAATTCGGGCAACATCCAATCTTTTACCATATCCCACTTGGGAATTTCAACGGCAGTGAACTTGCTTAAATCAATTTTACTTTCGCTCTTTGCAGGTGCTGCCTGTTCCGTTTGCGTTTCGGGCGTTGTCGCCGCACTTTGTTTGTTACTGTTCCCACCACCGCAGGAAACCATTACTAAACCGATAGCCAATGCTATCACGCTGATTTTAATATTTACTTTTGTCATTTTATTAAAGATTTATTTATTAAACATATTTATTAAAAACCGGGTTTTATAACATCGCCATCGCCCGGACACAAATGTAATTCTCCCCACAAATTGGTAAAACCGAAAACGAGTTTGGTTACTTCGTATTCGGAAGTTGTATTATCGTTCGTGTCTAATCTTATGTATTTTAGCGTAAGTCCCGTAGAAAGGTCAACCCAAAAGGTATATTCGTAATGGTAATATTCGGTCTTGAACACATCGCACATTATATCCATTACCTTTTCGCTGCGAACATACCAATCGCTAACATCTACATTGTCGGGCATATTTGAGGGGTTTTTGTCGTAAATTTCATACAGTACTCCCGCTGTGTAATTTTTTTTATTAGACACTATATCTCCGAAATCTGATAAAGGAAATTCGTAAGGTTTGTAATCTTCCGTCAACCAATCGTCCCAAGGTTGGTCGGGATATTCCCACACCATATTCCCTGTCAGATTATATTTGGCATACAAATTTTCATCAAGTTCCGAGCCGAAAACATAATGAACAAACCAACCTCCCCAATCTTCATCATAACTCAATTCGGACATCTTTTTAGTATCGTAGGGTCCGTTTTGGAAAATTACAATACTCCCCGAATTTGTTAGATTACTTGTTCCGCCGTTGTACTCAATAAAATACACCTTAACAGGTTCTTTGTAGGTAAAATACTTTTTTGTTTCTGCTTCGTCAATAATGGTAACTTTCCAAATGTTAGTAAGTCGGTTGTCGCTTGAAGTAACAATGTAAGTTACCGTATTGGTAAAATTGTTGGCGGTTGTTCCGCTTACCTGCGCTATATCGTTTACGGTTGCTGTTGCTCCGTCTGATAGGGTAAATGTGGCTACAATGGAAGCCAAATCTACCGTTTCGGCGGCTGTGGCAGTAACAGTCAATGCGTCTTTGTCGATAATTGCCGTTCCTTTAATGCCTGTAAAGGTAAAGGACACAATGTTTGCGCCATTGTCTGGTAGTGGCTGCGGGTCGAGGTCTTTGTCGCACGAGGCGAATACTGTCATTCCTGCGAGGCAGATTGTTATTCCTGCAATCATTCTCCTCAAATTGAAAACTGTTTTTGTCATATTATTTATATTATTTGAATTGTTAACTATGATTACTCCATTCTTCTAACACTTCCCCATTGAATGGTTGTGCGTCCGTTTGTAAAATTTGCCTCGACATAATATAAACTGTTGTCAGGGTCAAAGCCTCTTATTTTTACAAGATATTGTCCCGAAAGGTCGAAACGGCGATTGGTAGGCTCGTAATACCACCTGCCCGCTTCATTATCCCATTCTTGATTTGTGTAACCTGACAAAGGGATAGAAAGACAATCGGTATAATAACTATAAGGAAAGTATTGCGGGTCTCCCATTTCTCCAAACGGTTTTAGAGGTGCGCCGCCGAGTTCGTCAATGTCCTCTATGGGATAATATTCGTAAATTTCCACGGAAAAACTTTTCGTATATTCTGCGGGAACACCTTCTATACGCAAAATACCCTTACTTCCGCCGTACTCGTGCAGTATTTCAAAATCAGCAAAATCTAACCTGTTAATGCCCCCGACAAGTGGCAATTTGTCAGGATAAATGAAATGTTGATATAGGTGTCCATTTTTCATAACACCTGTGATTATATAAAGATAGATATATCCTTCGCCGCCGCTGTAAAAATATTCTCCACCGTGAATAGAAGTGGTTGAAATAAGGGGGGGCGATACAAGTCCGTCTGCTGCTGATATTGTGCCTGTTGCCAAAGTGTGGTCGCTTTCTTGGAAGCCATAGTACTGTACGGGTTTTACATCGTACACAGAAAGCATACAAATGCCTAACTCGCCCGAAATGGGCAGTTTTTTGATTTCTATCTGCACTTCGCCGCCTGTGAGGTCATTTGGGTTGTCATCTTTTCCGCAAGCGGAAAATACTGTTACTGCTACGAGAATGGCTACTGTCTTTACCATATTTCTCAAATTAAATCTGTGTTTTGTCATTTTTCTTAAAACTTTTAAATTTATACTATGTTAATTAATTCCTAATCTTTTGTCATTCTTGCATTTGCGGTGTCGCTGTCCCGCCATTGCAGGTAACGTCCCAGCGGCTTGGCGTAGTGGCGGCTTCCACTACGCTTCCTGCGGGGTACAAACTTGCAAATTTGCACTGCCGTTTCTGCGGGGCTACTGCCGCCATTACGCCAAACCGCCCGTTGGCTGCAGTGCATTTTTTCATTCATTTTGTAATTTATTCCTAACCATATTCGCTATTTGTAAACATTCATTTGCTTTTTCTTGATTGTCCATACTTTTATACGCAAATCCCATATTATCATAAGCATTTGCAAGTTCAGAGTTTAGTTCAATAACATTTATGTAACATTCAACCACTTTTTTATAGCACTCAATTGCTTTTTCATAGTCTGGATTGCTTTTTTGTGTGTACGCTTTCCCCATATAATTATAAACTTCTGCCCAATCAGGTCTTAATTCAATCGCTTGTTCGTAACACTCAATTGCTTTTTCATAGTCTGGATTACTTTTTTGAGAGCAGACAAGTCCCATATCGTAATAAGCCCATACATAATCAGGATTTAACTCTATTGATTTTTCATAATACTCAATTGCTTTTTCATAGTCAGGATTACTTCTTTGGAAATATGCAAGTCCTATATTATAGTAAGTAATCGCAGAATAAGGGTTTAATTCAATTGCCTTTTCATAGCATTCAATCGCATATTCGAGGTTATTGTTTTTGAAATAGGCAAATCCCAAATTGTTATAAGCCGTTGCAAAATTAGGATTTAATTCAATCGCTACTCGGATATATTCAATGGATTTATCATAATCTGGATAGGGTTTTTGGGAATACGTATTTCCTATATTACCATAAGCCCATACATAATCAGGATTTAGTTCAATCGCTTTTTCGTAACACGCAATCGCATTATCATACATTTTTATCCCATGATACGCACTTCCCATATCATTATAGCCAAATGCATCATTAGGGCTTACTCTTTCGTAACAGTCTATCGCTCTGTTGTAACATTCAATCGCATAGTTCAGAGCACTTATGTCGGAGTACGCTCTTCCCATTTGAGTATGAGCACTAGCATAATCAGGGTTTATTTCAATCGCTTTTTCACAACACTCAATAGAGTTATCATATAAATTTTTATTGTAGTATGTAATTCCCAAATTGGTGTAAAAACATGCCTCATTTGGGTTTATTTCAATCGCTTTTTTGAAACACAAAATTGCTTCGTCGTATTCTTGTTTGTCAAAATAAACATTTCCAATATCATTGTAAACATCAGCATAATTTGGGTCTATTTCAATTGCTTTTTCGTAACATTCAATTGCTTTTTCGTATTCTCGTTTACCGTCTTTATACACATGTCCCATATTACGATAAGAATTAGTGCCGTCAGGATATAATTCAATTGCTTTTAGATAACATTCAATTGCCTTATCATATTCTTGCTTGCCAAATTGGTACGCACGTCCCATGTTGTAATAAGTATTGTCGCCGTCAGGGTTTAATTCAATTGCTTTTTCGTAACATTCAATCGCCTTATCATATTCTTGCTTACCGTCTTGGTATGCAAGTCCCATGTTGAAATAAGTATTGTCGCCGTCGGGGTTTAATTCAATTGCTTTTTCGTAACATTCAATTGCTTTTTCATATTCTGGGATACTTTTATCATGGTACGCACGTCCCAAGTTGTAATAAGCATTGTCGGCTTGATTATCGATTTCAATTACTTTTTCGTAACACTCAATCGCTTTTTCATATTCTCGCTTACCGTCTTGGTATGCAAGTCCCATATTGTAATATACTTCTGCGTCGTCAGGGGTTAATTCAAGGACTTTCATGTAACATTCAATCATTTTATCGTATGCCTCCATATAATCAGATTTTAATTCGGTTGCTTTTCTATAACATTCTATTGCTTTGTCGTATTTTAGTTTGCCAATTTGATACGCACTTCCCATGTTGTAGTACGCTTCTGCATCATCTATATTTAAGTAACATTCTATTATTTTGTCGTATGCCTCTGAATAATCAGGTTTAATATTAAGGGCTGCATTATAATATTCAATTGCCTTATTAAACTCACTTTTAGATAGGTACGCATGACCTGTGTTATAATAATTTTCCGCTAAATTAGTAAGATTTATATTCATTGCTTGTTCAAAACATTTAATTGCTTCATCATTATTTCTTGTTGTCAATATTTGTCCTTTTAATAACCATAAATCAGTATCATTATTGTACTTTTCTAAATTTTCTATACTTAATATCGCCAAGGCTTTTTCAATATTTCCTTTCCGAAAAAGATTGTATGCTTTTTTGTAAGGAGAGGACTGTGTGTCTAATGGCTTTTCTTCATTTTGTTTTATCATCTCTTCTGTTTGTTCGAGACGCTTTTCTAATTTTTCTTTATCTTTCCGTAATTCTTCTTTATCTTTCTTGTTTTCTACTTTGTCAAATTCTAGTCCTTCTATTTGATTTTCTAAATTTTTTATTTGGTTTTTCAGTATGACAACTATTTTCGCTTCGTCATTGCTCTTGTTTTTGTTTAGAAAGGTGTAAACTCCTATTGCTCCCGTTACAATCGCCACAATACTAGCCGAAGTAGCAAAAACCCAAGTAATTATGGTGCGCATTTTTTCATCATCGTATAATAGCCACGCAACTAAACCAACAATAATGATAACCCCTAAACTAATCATTAATACTTTTATCCGTTTCATATTCTTATATATTTGATTATTATTAAATTATTTGTTCATTTTTCCAATTTTTCGTTTCGTTGTGTACCATTTTCTTCTCTCAGACTTCGAGTTTTGTCTCGTATTTTTTTAGCCTTTTCATTCTCCACTGCATTTATGATACTCGCTCCCCTCGCAATGGTATTTCCTGAAGTAAAATTATAAGTTTGAATACTAACTTCATTGTTTTGAATTTCAATCTTTTTTAATTCTGCAAGTTGCTTATCTTTTCTTTTGATTGAAACTTCCATTTCATTAATTAATTCTTGTCT
>Ga0099364_10015240_pt1 | contig 10146 bp, 12 predicted proteins | sample TergutTh196P3_FD_73070 | JGI IMG/M metagenome (GOLD analysis project Ga0099364, IMG submission 73070) | Microcerotermes parvus P3 segment gut microbial communities from Pointe-Noire, Republic of the Congo - Th196 P3 | ecosystem: Host-associated > Arthropoda: Insects > Digestive system > Gut ...
GCATTTGGATGGCATTCCGATAACGATAGTATTAGATAATGCGAAGTATCAGTGTTGCAAATTAGTAAAAGATTTAGCATCAGAATTGGGTATAGAGTTATTATTTTTGCCTTCTTACAGTCCGAATCTAAACATTATAGAGCGTTATTGGCGTTGGTTGCGTAAGGATTGTTTGAATTGCAAGTATTATGATAATTTTACAAAATTTAAGTTAGCGATAGAAAATTCATTATTAAAGACAGTCAGAAAAGAGAACAAGGATGTATTAAAAACATTATTAAATCTAAAATTCCAGACATTCAAAAATAACAATCTATGACAGAGGAAAGTATAAAATAGATTCCGAAACGAGTTCGGAATGACAGCGTTATATAAAAAAACTATATTTTTGTAACAATTAAAATGATATTTATTAATAAAATGATAATGAGAAATTTGTTAATTATAAAATGTTAATACAACTATGAATTTTATTGAAAAATTAGAAAATAAATATAATATTGTGCTTGCTTCTTCTTCACCAAGACGCAAAAAACTATTAACATCTATAGGATTAAATTTTATAACAATTCCCCCTGTCATAGATGAAAAAACATTTAGTTATGACATTTTTCCACAAAATTATTGCCAATACTTATCTATTTATAAAGCAAATAATACATTTAGTCATATAAAGAAAATAAGATTCAATAATATAGAAAAATCAGATACTGCATCTAATTATATTAAAAATTTATTAGATACAAAACCTTATATCATTATATCAGCGGATACCATTGTTGCTATAAATAACGAAATTTTTAACAAACCCAAGAACGATAAAGAAGCAATAACTTTTCTTAAAAAATTAAGTGATAACTCTCATACAGTTTTTACGGGATTAACTATATTAGATAGTAGTAATGGGCAGATAAACACTCGTTATAGTAAAACAGATGTTTATTTTAGAAAATTAAATGATGCAGAAATTATAGAATATGTTGCTACAGGAAGTCCTTTAGATAAAGCCGGTGGCTATGGTATTCAAGATGATTATGGGGCATTCTTTGTTCGAAAGATAGATGGTGACTACAATAATGTTGTTGGTCTCCCGTTGGAATTATTATATGAAATGCTTTTAATTAAAATAAAGTAACCTATTAAAGATAAATATTATTTTAATATCTTTTTGTAATAACAACAAATTTAAATTTAAATATGAACGCAGAAATAATAAATAAAGAATATAAGTGTCTAAACTATGGGTTCGTTAGATTAGTAGATATGATGGGAGACGATACCGCAATAGTCCAAGCAGCACGCACTTCCTACGGCAAAGGAACTAAATCTGTAAACGAAGATAGGAATCTTATTCGCTATCTTATGCGAAATAAACATACATCGCCTTTTGAGATGGTTGAGTTTAAGTTTCATATAAAACTTCCTATATTTGTTGCTCGCCAGTGGATACGACACAGAACCGCAAACGTAAATGAATATAGTGGCAGATATTCAGAAATGCCCGATGAGTTTTATATTCCTTCATCCGATAATATAAAAAAGCAATCTATAAATAATAAACAAGCAAGGGCAAATGAAGGTTTTGATAACCAATATACATCCGAAATTATACAAAAAATATCCGATACACAAAATAACGTATTCCAAGAATATAGAGAGTTTTTAGATAGTGGTATGGCAAGGGAAATTGCTCGTATTAACTTACCATTATCAATTTATACTGAATGGTATTGGAAGATTGATTTACATAATCTTTTGCATTTTTTGAAACTCCGATTAGACAAACATTCACAATATGAAATACGTGTTTATGCAGAGATTATTGCAGATATATTGAAGCAATGCGTTCCATTTACTTGGGAAGCGTTTGAAGATTATATCTTAAATGCAGTATATTTTTCTGTTAATGAGTTAAAGATATTGAAAAATCTTATTAATCCAAACTATAAAATAACAGACAACGATTATACTGAAGCAGGTTTAGGAACAACTGAAAAAAAAGAATTTATAGATAAGTTATCATTCTTGTAGATATTTTAACTTTAGGTAAATCTCTAAAAACGTCATTCCGAACTTATTTCGGTATTTCCTTGCATAAAATAAGGAGATACCGAAACAAGTTCAGCATGACATAATATAATTGGAGTTGTCTTCTATAATCACGCTTCGTTGCTAATAAAAGTGAAATTAGATACATTAAATAATCCTCTATCGCTTAATTTTAGTTCAGGAATAACTAAAAGTGCTAAAAATGATAAAGTCATAAAAGGTGCATCTAATTTGCAACCACCCTTTTGATAAACTATATTTTCTAAATCATCTTTTAGTTTAGCAACTTCGTCTATACTCAAATCACTCATTAAACCTGCAATCGGGAGTTTAAGTATTTTTGTTTCATTATAAAGTGCAACAGCCATACCACCTTTTGCATCTACAAGTGTATTAATAGCATTGCAAATTAAGTTATCATCTCCTCCTGCTGCGATAATATTATGCGAATCGTGTGCAACACTTGATGCAATAGCAATATTTTTAAGTTGCATACCTTGGACGAATGCTTTAGCGGGTTTGCGTCTTGGTTTATATCTGTTATGAACGACTAATTTAACTATATCGTTTTCTAAATCGGACATTATTGTTCCATTTTTAACGGGCAATAAATGTTGTTCCAATTTAGTAATTATTCTGCTATTAGTTATTCCGATAACATTAGTAAGAACAGATTCTTTAATGTCTTTATTATTAGTTAATTTTATTTGTAAATCTACGTGAGTTATTTTGTTAGTATTAAAATTATTAATAATTTTTGGTTGGTGATATTCTAATTTTGTTTTGCCATTTTCTGCAATTATTTTGCCATCGCAGTATGTTTGAATAACATTAAAGTCAGTTAAATTATCTACAACTACAAAGTCAGCAGGGTCGCCAACTTGCAACATACCTATATTTAGATTATAGTGCATTATAGGATTAATAGAAGCAACTTTTAGCACTTTCATTAGTTCCATACCTTTTGATATTGCTTTTTTAACGAGTAGATTGATATGTCCTTTTTTCAAATCAGCGGGTTCTAAATCGTCAGAACAAAACATTAATTTATCAGGGAATTCATTTATTAGTGTATATAATTGATTAAAATCTTTTGCTGCACTACCATTTCTAATTTGTATTTGCATTCCGTTTAATATCTTTTCTTTTGCCTCTTCCAATGTAGTAGTTTCGTGGTCTGTTGTAATACCTGTGTTAATATAATTTCTTAAATTATTTCCTGTAAGACCTGGGCAATGTCCATCTATTACTTTCTTATATTTTTTTGCTATATTAATTTTTTCTAAAACACATTTATCTCCACTTAAAACACCAGGAAAGTTCATCATTTCGCTCAAGAAATGTAGTTCGTCAACTTCAAACAACTCTTCTATTTCTTTTGCTGTAATCCTTGCACCCGAACTTTCAAAATCAGTTGCAGGAACGCAAGACGGAGCACCAAAAAATATCTTCAAAGGAACTTTTTTTGCATCTTCTATAAAATATCTTACACCTTCTACTCCCATAACGTTTGCTATTTCGTGTGGGTCGGCAACAACTCCTATTGTTCCGTGTATTGCGGCTGTTCTTGCAAATTCAGAAGGAGTAAGCATAGAACTTTCAAAATGAATATGCGAATCTACAAATGGCGGTATTATATAATTACTGCTAATACCATCTTTTTGAGTGATAGATTTTATAAAACCATTCTCTACTAATAAATCGGAATTAGTTATTTTTCCATTTATTACATCTACCAAATTACCTGATACTAAATAATTCATACCGATTAAAATAATAATAAATTTACAATATTTTTATTACATTTGTATAAGTTACCTAATTAGTTTATACTTTTTTTAATTTTGATTATTAACAAATTAAATATAAATAGTAAATAAATTATGGCAACAAGCAATAAAAGAATTATTTCTAATTCTTTAGCAAAAAAGATGTTATTTTGCATTGAAGAATACGAGGCAATTAAGAACAAAACAAGCAAGAAGTTTAAGACCGTTAAGGCATTCTGCGAGTATAATAACTTTTCTCGTCAGAACTTTCTTAAGATTTATCACAGATGGAAGCAGCATCCTGATATGAGTTCTTTAGTTCCGCAGAAGCGTGGTCCTAGATTTGCTACACGGCGGACATAATTGCCTGTTTAACATAATAACTCCTTTTTTTTATGATTGTGGCATATCGTAGCCCTTTAAAGTTATTATTGCAAGTATCGGATATGTGCCTTTTCCTACCGATTGAAGTGGAAGTGATTTACATTCAAAAGTGAACGTTATCCTATCATTCGGCTCAAGTATCTTGCCCGAAAATAATTCATTGTTCTTTTCAAGCAGTGATAACAGCGGAATTGGACGCTCTGTCATCTCTTTTCCGCAAACATTTATTTTTACTCTGATGTCGTCCATCGGCAGAACATACCTGTCATTTATCACGTGACCCGTATTTGCTTCTATCAAAAGAGGTATAATATCCGTTATCCAAAAACGCCTCCCTTGACCGATTATTGTTATTTCGGAAGTCGTGTTAACTCCCGTTATTACTACTTCTGCCGTCTTTGTCTGATAGTTATATGACGACACCGCTTTCATTAACATTTCTTTATTCATTTCTTATTTTTCTGAATTTAATTCTAAATATTTTTTATAATCTAACGCAATTTGCAAAAAGCAATTGCAACATACCCGCGGCGGTTCGCCGCTTCGCCGCTCTATACAGCAGGCACTTCTGTTCAAATATGAAGATACCCACTGCATAGATAATAATTCACTCAACTATGAATTATAGCGAACTCGCTGTGTCGTTCCAAGCAAGCCAATACGGATGCTGTTCGGACCCGCAGGATCCACATTACCAGCCGTCACATCAGCCGCATAACCTGGTGCAGGTTCTATGACGATTTGGAACTCATCAATGCTACCAAGTTTTACAGGAGCAGGCAAATTATAACCATTACGAACCATCTTTTTTGTAAAGTTTTCGCCGTCAAACTCAATCACGTAAGGAACACAGTGTTCAAGTGGTATTTCCAACCCTTCTACCTTACGCACCGTTGTCCGAACAACAGAATCCTTCAAAAAGTGATATTCCTTCTCCAAACTTGCCTGTTTGGTGTCCGAAAAATTAACATCAACATCTACACGAATTGATAAAACATCCATCGCTGACGTCTTCAACGGAAACTCCACATTCGGCAAAGAACTAACCTTGTTCTTTTCTCTAAAAAACTCTTTACGAGTTATTGTCTCTCCCTTTTGGAAGTAGACCACCGATACTGCAGCACAAGGCGTGCGTTCATAACCACCATCATCTGTGCCATATGTATCTAATCTTTGCTTTCTCTCAAGCAACGCAATCCCGCTATCGGAACTACCCATTTGTTCGGCTGTTAAGCCATCATTAAAACGTGACATATTCGTTATCCAATTTTATTTTAATAATTTATTTTCTACTTTTTTTAACGCAAATTGCATAAAGCAAATTGCAATTTACAAGCGGACATCACCGCTTTTTCTACTTTGATTTTGCTATTATCAGCACATTATAAATTGCGGGAGTAATAACAACACTTGATAGCAAACTTAAACCTATCGTCTTACCCCAACCATATTTTTTCTTTTTTCTGCAATAAACACCTACTGCTATTCCGCTAACAGCACCTGCTGAATAACTAAAATTTTCTATAGAACTTTTTACTTCTGTTGATAATGTATCTGTTTTATCTTTTAACATTTTTCCTCCAACTATGACGCTACTGGCACGGGAACCTGCTCGTTTTCTACAAGTATTTGCTCACCATAAATTACGCTATTCGGATTCATCCTATATATCTGCGTATTGGTAATATCTTCTATTACTTTCGTGCCTTTGGCATAAAGCAAATGAGTTCCTGCGGCGCTACAAGCACCTATCGTTATTTCAGGTTTTCCTGTCGCTAAACCAAGTATTGATGCCGTCCCTACGCCCATCAATAAACCCTTCCAACCCGACATATCATGCTCCGTTATTGCTTGAACCAATGTCGGAACTAATGGATAAATTACTGCTCCTGCAGCGCCTAATGCTAACACTTTTAGCAAGTTTTTATTAGCATTATGCTGAACATTTTTCAAAAAACCTTTCTTGCTCGAAGCATTTAATTTTAACTGCTCCTGCGAACTTTTTTTCCTCTTTTTTGATACTTCTAATTCGTCATCTACGATGACATTATTGGCATTTATATTCATTATTATCTCCTAATTTTTTATAACTATCTAACGCAATTTGCAAAAAGCAATTGCAATATACCCGCGGCGGTTCGCCGCTATCTCCTGTTCAAATTTTCGGAAATACTCTTTCCTGTGATTAACGAACTACCTGTATTTATTAGTTGTTCTGCCGTTACCATCGCTGAACCATAACCAACATCATCCCAATTCATACCCATTGCACCTGCTGTGATTACGCCCGATGCAACCGAACCAACTGCATATTGAAACGCCTGCGAAGTACCCGAAGTAACTTTATTTACTAAGATCACTGCAACACGGCTAATCAAAGAACCGCCCGCTAATTTCCCAACTCGCTTCAAAGTATCTTTACTTTTTAACGACATTGCACCCTTCTTAAACGTAGAACCTGCATAATTCTTGCCTTTTCTAACCTGAGCGCCTGCATAATTCTTGCCCTTCTTTAACTGACCACCTGCATAACTCTTACCTTTCTTAAACGTCTCGCCTGCTGATGATTTTACTTCTTTAAATGTGGAAGGATCGTCTAATACTATTACTTTTCTTTTTCTTTTAGCCATTATTATTCTCCATATTACTACGCAAATAATAAGTAACTACACCACAAGTAAGCACGCCCGCTATAACTGAATGCGTAACTGGTCCCTTCGCTATCTTGTGATACCCAAAACCAACTGCCGTCCCCGATACACCACCTATTGCTAATGGCTTGCCCCACGCCTGCATAAAACTCGGCCTGCAAACCGGCTCCGCCGTGAACTGAACAACTGAAGCATCACGACCATCGCACTTATATTCCTTAACTACATCGCAAGTTAGACGCTTCAACGCACTATTAAACTCCGACTCCATCCCCGCATCCTTAAATCGAGGTGCATATTCATTTAGTTTTGTTATAAGGTCATCACGCATCGTAGATGTTAATTCATCGCAAGGAATACCTTTATAAATATCTAATACCTCGTTCAACTTGCTCCGAAGTTCCTGATTACGTGCATCTTCATTAATAGGTTTTATAGTAGGTGGAGGAGTATCTTCTGATAAAGCCAAACGCCCTGCTGTAGCCATTCCACATATAATGGGTTCCTTCTCTTCATCGCAAAGTTTTTCGCCCATTTTTACACAGGATGCTGCATTGCCACCCAAACAACCCACAGCCTCAATACCATATTTTGCACCTACTCCATATGGATCTTCTTGTGCCTTGCTCCATAAATTTGACGCTACAGATACCAATCCATCATACCACTTGTTATCCGCCGGCTCATCCGACAACAAGCCCTCTTTTCTAAAACTACGAACATTTAATTCATCGTGAATAAACATAATTTATTTCCTATTTTATTTTCTAATTTATCTTTCTTTTTAACGGCAAATTCGCATTCGCCCACCTTGTTACTAAAGGAACAACCATCGCCTGCTTAACAAAACTCAAACTCTTAAAATCATACTTGTTTATCAAATCACACAAATCCTGACGTATCGGAAATGCAATTTCTATTACTACATAATCACGCTTTCGCAACTTAAAATGCTTCCCTATATGCTCCTTTATTGATCGCATCCACCCATCATAATGTGCATCAGTGATCCTACTATAATCAACCGCACTCAATATATTTACTATAAATGGAGGTATATCATTACTTATTTTTGCCATAATTTTATATATTTTTTATGTCATGCTGAACTTGTTTCAGCATCCCATTATTATTTTTTCACGCAATTTGCAAAAAGCAAATTGCAATTTACCTGCGGCGGTTCGCCGCTTAATTTGTATATTGTAATTGTTCTTTTAATCTTTCTATATTTTTTGCTTGTTCCTGCTCGTTCATCGGCATCATTAGTGGATTCACGACAGGTTGAACCATCGGCTGTGGAGGTGCGTCTGTTGGCTTCTTGCCAAAACCTTTCTCACGCAATATATCAACACCTAAATCCAATAATTTACCAAGTCCTTGTCCTATACCATTTGCTAATCCTGTCACTATTTGCTGACTCGCACCATCACCTAACATACCATCTAACATTGCTATCCCCTTGTCTGCCAGACCTTGCGGCTCCTCTTCTTCATCTTCTTTCATCCCCATTCGCTCCAACCTATCAGCAAATTTCGTTGCCTCTTCATACTTTATTTTTAATGCCTCATTCTCTGCTTTTAGTGTATTTATAAGCAAATTCAATTCTAATATTCTGTCATTCTGCTCATTGATTTTAACACTATAAATATTACGCTCATTTGCAAATTCTTTTCTCTCATCTTGCAAACATTTTTGATAATAACTAATTGATTCCGACTGCGTTTTAAACAACATTTTTTCGTGTTCCGATGCATTACTATTCGGTATTATATTATTTATTGTATGTCCATTCCCTTGCGTTTTATCGCTCAAACCCTGCTCCGTCACTGCCTGACTCACCAAAGGTGAACCTATAAATATATTCTTATAAACTGGTGCATCATTACTCTCGTGATACTCAACTTCATAAAAATGGACTGCACTTCCAACCTTGAAATAACAACTATCCGATATTAAAAAATCACGACAACTTTTTACGCCTACGCCTAATAAATCTGTTCCACTCAAATAAAGCGGCTTCGGATTAGATGAAAAACGCTCGGGAACATCACTCGGTGCCGCATTCTGTATCAGCACACCGATTGCGTAATTCTTACTTTTATCAAACTTCGGACTTCTATCTATTACTTTTTTTGCCATAATTATGGGAACTCCTGATAATAATTTCTATCTACATTCGGCACATAATTCGGTCTATTATTACCGACTAAACCACGCCGAACTATCAAGTTTTGCTTGTTAGTTGTTACAATATTTTCCTTTCTTGGAACACGAACTAAACCTACTCTATCTTGCTTCAGCATCTCATCATTTCTCACCACATCATAACCTCCACGTCCATTCCTACGCAATATCGTTGGCGGAGGAAGTTCTCTCGTTCTATGCGGTCTATACTGATTATAAATACTATCCAACATCGGCAATTCACCACTATTTACTGCTCTACCACCTGCCACGTTATCGTAATTTGTGCGAGCATCAGTAGTGTTATAAGCATTCTCCGTATTCGTCCCAAAGTTGATATTTATGTTATTCGCATTGCGATTCCAATCATCATTACCATAACATTTTCTGCGAAAACGCCGCAAATTATTATGCACTTTCTCATTAACATTTTCTTCGCCACCATCGGCTAATACCTGTAATTTTGCCATATCTTGTTTTGTTATTCTTTTAAATCTTTTTATTTTTTTATCTTGCTTCCCGAAACCATTTGCTTTTAAGGTCGGGTCTAATGTCTGCCATTTTCCGTTATACCACACTTCAGCATAAACGTGCGTGTAATCATTTATCCGCCAAGCAATCACTTTTATTGCACAATCAAACCCCGCCGTCTCCAATAAACACACAAGTAACGTAGTCATACAATCGCAATCACCCGTCCGCCTGTTGCCATTTACATAATGAATCGGAGCGGTTATCATCTCTCTATCAGCAGGATCCAATTTATATTCTACATTTTGCCAAACCCAATTGTAAATATTCCGTATAGTTTCGTGGTCATTTTTCCCTTTTAATTGACGCACTAATTTCTTTACTAATGCCTCTTTGGTGTCTCGCAATGCGTAATTCCACATATAATCCACCGTCTGCATAATCCCTGCATCGCCATCATCTATCGTATAATTTGCCTCACGTATCGGTTTTATTTTCATCGCTTTTTACACTAAATTTTTTAATTTCAAATATTCTATTGCATCGTATTGAGAGTCAAACTTTTTATTTTTTGGTGCAAACTTTTTACCTGATTTAATATTTCTAAACTTCCTATTTGATAACTGATAAAACCAACC
>Ga0099364_10015241_pt1 | contig 10145 bp, 11 predicted proteins | sample TergutTh196P3_FD_73070 | JGI IMG/M metagenome (GOLD analysis project Ga0099364, IMG submission 73070) | Microcerotermes parvus P3 segment gut microbial communities from Pointe-Noire, Republic of the Congo - Th196 P3 | ecosystem: Host-associated > Arthropoda: Insects > Digestive system > Gut ...
AAGCTCTCTGAGAAGCCTTTGATTAAGCTGTTCTTTATTTAGCGCGGGTTTTAAATTTAACGATAAAAACAATCCGCATCCTGCTGTGTCACCCTGAACTTGTTTCAGGGTCTGGCATTTTTTATCTTTAACGGCAAGATGCTGAAACGAGTTCAGCACACTTTTTGAATTTGAGGCGCTTATCTTTTCGCTAATGAGACTGCTCAAAGTAAGTATTACCGGCCCGTCTGCGCCATAAACCGTAAACTCCATTTCTCCAAACTCTTTTGCTTCAATATTGTTTTCATTAAAAAGAGAAACTTCAACATTTTTCAGTTTCAGGCCTTTGAGTTCTTTTAAATCGCCGCACTTTAAATTCACAGGAACCAAAGCCGGCAGAGGTTTTGCAATTTTATGGCCGAAATATTGCGCTATTTTATATCCGCCGCCGTCTGAACCGGTTGAAGGATAAGTAATTCCGCCGCAGGCAATAACAATATTCTTTGCCGCAATGCTGTCATTAATAATAAAAGTTTTTTCTTTGTTTTTGCGGATATCCCGCACGTCAAACGATGTGATTATCGATGAGCTTTTTTTCGCGTATTTTATCAAAGCATTGACAACGTCGGAAGCTTTATCGCTTTGCGGAAAGTATCTTCCGCCTCTTTCCAGCTTGCACGCAACCCCGAGGCTCTCAAAAAAAGCGATTGTATCTGAATTTGAAAAAGCATTGAACGCCGAATAAAGGAATTCTCCGTTTCTGAAAAGTTTAACAAACTCTTTAATATCCGCGCTGTTTGTTAAATTGCATCTTCCTTTGCCTGTAATTGAAAGTTTGATTCCGGGTCGGGATTTTTTCTCTAAAAGGATTGTTTTAAATCCGCTTTCGCCGGCTTTTCCCGCGGCAATCATGCCTGAAGCGCCCGCTCCTATAATGGCAACGTCATAAATTTCAGACATTAATCTCTCCGGGATTAATGATTAACGGTTAATGATAAATGATTAATTAAGGAGTGCGCAAAGCGCACCTATTTTATAGGCACGGCAAAACCGTGCACAACAATTTACCATTTATCATTAACCGTTAATCATTGTCTTTATATTTTAATCGGTTTGAAATTTCAGCAAGAAGGCTTTCTATTTTTATGTTTAATGTTTCTATATTATTTACGTCATTTATAAAGACAACGTCGGCCATTGCCGCGCTCTTTGCAAGCTGCTGCCCCGGGCCTTCGCTTTGGGATTCTCTTTTTTCAAGCTCTATAAACTTTTCCAAAGTTTCCGGATCTCCCGCTCTTTTTCTTTTCTGCATTCTTTCAAAACGTATGCTTTGAGGAGCATCAACGTTAATCAAAATAAAATCTTTTCTTTTTCTCAGCTCGTTTATCTCGTCGGGATGCCTTATTGAAGTTATACAGTAATTTTTACCATCCCGCATTTTAGACATTGCTTTTTTTGCAAGAATCCCGTTGCCGTTTTGAACGCGCAGATTCGTGCCGAAAACTATTAAATTTTCTCTTGTAGGTTCAACGCCTTCCTCTTTCATGCATTCCCTTATTACGTCAGACAGCGAATAGTGCGCAAAACCGCGCTTTGCCGCTATGTAATCCGCGACGGTGTCTTTCCCGGAACAATATGAGCCTGTTAAGCCTATTATCATTATTTTATGTCCTCCGCAATTTTTTCTGCAAATTGTCTTAAAGCTTCGCTTGCAGCTCTGAAAGAATCTTCACTTGTCACATTATATCTTCTGGCGTTAAGCTTTCCGTCATAAACGGTTAAATCAAAATTTAAAATACCCGTTTTTTTAGAAACGCTGCCGACGATAACATTTTTTACCGCCGCAGATTTGAAGATATTTTGAATGTCGCCTGCTTCAGGCGTTTTATTATCGTTTACTTTTGGAGCGCTTATGGTAGAAAACGCGCCGGTTGAATAAAGATTTTTTCTCAGCATTTCGGAATAAACGGCAAGCTCGTTTTTTGGAACGTTTGCTGAAACAAAATTAATAACAGCGATAGATTTAATCCCTAAGGACGGCTTTTCAAACTCTGCACCGTATTCCGCGTAATCCATTCTGTTATAGTCTTCATCTAAACCTTCAGGTCTGTTGTCTATCTGTTTCTGTTTTTGCTTTTCAGGTTCTGCGGATTTTTGCGCCTTCTTCGCGTCTTCTCTTTCCTGTTTTTTCTCTTTCAAGGCATCTTCTCTATTCAACTCTTTACCAAATAATATGCCCAAAGACACGCGGTGAACATTGCCAAGGTCACCGTGAGGAGAAAACGCATAGTCAAACATATAATCCATATATTTAAAGCCAAATCCCGCATTCAGCCTTGAAAATCCGTCAATATCTTTTTGTCTGCCGTCATACCCGGCTCTTACCGCTATATCTGCATCCTGCATAACGTTCAGAGAATATTCCGCACCAAAAGAAGGAAATATATCATTGTCATTAGGAAAATTCAAATCAAATGCGATAAGCAGTTTTTCAAAAAATACTCTTGAAGCTCCGGCTCTTACGACAAACGGCAAAACTTCGCTTTCTTCATTATATTTAATGCTTGTTCCGGCATTTTGCATAACGGCTCCAAAGGATGTCGCATTATCGCTTAGCGTAAATATCGCTCCGATGTCAACGGCAAAAGCGCTCGCGGATGCGTCTATTTTGGAGTAAATATATTTTAAGTTCGCGCCGTAATCCAACATCCCCGCTTTTCCGAAGTCATAATATCTGGCATAAGACAAAGCAAGCGCAAAATCATATGTTGAAAAATCCGACAATGATTCTCCGTTAATTCCTGTGCCGGGAATATCTCCGGAAGACATATATTGTATTGCAGCTCCGAAATTTCCGCACAAAGCCGGCATTATATGTGAAGCCCAGCCGTAAGATATGCCCTCAAGCCCTGACAAGTACATTAATGAGGCCTCTTTTCTTGCAACCGAGGCGATACCGGCCGGATTCCAGTAAATCATATCAGCTCCGCCGTCTGCAACTGCGGAAAAAGCGTTTCCCATACCGGCAGCTCTGGCGCCGGCTCCGTATTTTAGAAACGGCACGGGCGTAGTGCCTGCCGATGACGACGCATAAGACGATGCCGGAAGCGCAGCAAAAATAAATAGGGCGATAAGTTTTTTTATCGTCATTTTAAAAACAGCTCCGCTTTGATTTTTATAATACATTTTAAAACCGCTTCGCTTCCGCTTAAAGGCGAATGCGCGTCATCCGGGAAAAATAAGACAAAACTTCCTGCGGTAAGAACAATGTTAAAATCAGGAGCTTCATTAAAAAAAGCTATATCTTTTGAATCGTCGTACTTCTCCAATATATCGGCGCACTCCGACAGGCTTTTCCAGCCGATAATATCAGCGCCTTCAATTATATACTGAAAATCAACATATTTTTTATGCGCTTCAAGTTTTTGTTCTTCTTTAGGCTTTGGCAAAGATTTTTCAACGACGGCATACATGTCATCGCTGACAATATGCTTTCCTTCCCGGAATTTACCTTCATTGCGGCTGATAAAGCCGAAAGCTTCAGATAATACGGGAAAACGTTTTACATAAAACTCTGAATTGTTTATTTTATCGATTATCATTTTATATTTTCAGATTATACAAATTTATTCCGTCAATTACGAATGAATATCTTTTAAATATCTTTTACCATATGCGCTTGGCATGCAATATAAAAAAAAGCGACCTTTTCCAAGGTCGTTTATCTTATTGCGGGGGCAGGATTTGAACCTGCGGCCTTCAGGTTATGAGCCTGACGAGCTACCGGGCTGCTCCACCCCGCGATTTGTTTTATTAATATCCAATAATTATAGCAAACATTTATTTTCTTTGTCAAATTCATGTTCCGCCATGTCACGACAAACGCATGAAAGCTATGATAAAACATTGTTGTCGTCATGGCCGTTCCCTCGCCCCTTGCGGGGTCGCAGTGCGACGAATAAGGAGCACGCGTCTTGCGACGGGCGTGAGATGTGAGCGCCCCAGAACTAGTGTTCCATCCCAAACAGAATTCAAAATAATGCAGTTGTCACCCTGGGACAGCACACTAGTCTTTATCATTTAACGACGAGATGCTGAAACAAGTTCAGCATGACACCTTTTCATGCGTTTGTCGTGAGAGGCATGGACGCATAGATGCATAGTAACGGCTTTGTCTTTGCTTTTTGCCATGCCTCTACGCATCTGTGCGTCTATGCATCGCCGTTATATAAACTATACAATCTTTCCAAAATTTGCTATTTTTATTTCACTATGAATAACAAAGAAAAATTTTCAGCATACACGGACTGCGCGAATTTTCCTCTGGACAGGCCGTGCGCTTATCAAAAAAATGACAATATGCATTGCCCCGAATGCAATAAATATTCTAAATTATCCCAAAATAAAATATTTAAAATTCTTATCATTAAACTCGGCGCTATGGGCGATGTTTTAAGAACGACTTTCCTGTTGGAAGGATTAAAAGAACTGCATCCTATAAGCGAAATTTCATGGATTGTAAGTAAAAACAATGCGCAGGTACTGGAAAACAATAAATTTATTGACAATATAATAATAAACGATGAAAAAATCTTAGATTTTTTGACAGAAAATTATTTTAATCTCGTTATAAATTTAGATTTAGCTCCCGAAAGCCTTGCTTTGGCAAAGCTGTCATGCTGCAAAAAAATCGCAGGATATGCGCTGGATAATAACAGAAATATAATACCTTCAAATGATGCGGCGAAACAGTGGCTTTCAATGAGCGCTTATGACGAACTAAAAAAAGAAAATGTTCATACATATCAGCACTGGATGGCAAAAATTACAGAAATCCGCAGAGATAATTATGAAATAGTTGTTCCTCTTAAAGATACGTCAGTAAAAAAAGCGGGCTATTTTCTGAAAGAAAACAATATTTCTGCCGGTAAAAAAATTATAGGCATAAATCCAGGCGCCGGCAAAAGATGGAAAATGAAGAAATGGCGTACGGACGGTTTTATCGCGCTTGCAAAACATTTTTCATCAAACGGGCATGCTGTTTTGCTGCTTGGCGGAAATGACGATATTGAAGAAATAAACGCGATAATGAATGAAAAAATTAAAAACGTTTATTCTACCGGCACAAACAACAGCATACCTGATTTTTTCGCGATGATTAACTTATGCGATATTGTGGTTTGCGGCGATACAATGGCTTTGCATGCCGCAGCCGGACTTAAAAAAAATATTGTAGCTTTATTCGGGCCGACGTCGCTTGCCGAAATAGAAGTATACGGCAGAGGCGCTAAACTTCAATCAAACAAAGAATGCGCATGCTGTTATAAACAGGAATGCGCGGTAAATGACAGCTGTATGGATTTGATTTCAAACGAAGAAGTCATTAAAGCCGTTGAACGGCAATTTACAAATAACAAGTAACAATTTACAATTATTGATTACATATTTTATTAACAAGTGCGCTCTGCGCACACCGACATTGTTATTTGTTAATTAAATAGAAAGGTTTTAAGACATGGAAATAATGGTAATGATTCCCACATATAATGAAGCTTCAAATATAAAAAAGATGATTGATGATGTTTTAAACTGCGGCGTTTCGGATATTGAAGTTTTGATAGTTGACGACATGTCGCCTGACGGCACATATACGATAGTTGAAGAGATCTCAAAAACAAATCCTAAAGTGCATCTGCTTTTGAGAAAAGAAAAAAAAGGCAGAGGATTTGCAGGAAAAGACGGCTTTAAAAAATCAATCGAAATGGGCGCGAAGTATGTCGTTGAAATGGACGGGGACGGTTCGCACGCGCCGAAATATATTCCCGGATTTCGCGAAATGATAGATGATTGCGATGTTGTTATAGGTTCGCGCTATGTTAACGGCGGAAAAGATGAAAACAGAACTCTTCTCAGGCAGGTTGTCAGCAATCTTTCAAAATTATATCTTTCGACGGTACTAGGCGTAAAAATAAAAGATCCGACTTCGGGATACAGAATGTTTAAAAGCGAAGTTTTGGCAAAATTCGCAGACAGCTTGAAAGCCGATGACCCTTTTATTGTTGCGGAAGTAATTTATTATTTGAAAAAATATAACTTTAAAATTAAAGAATACCCCATAGAATTTCTTTCAAGAATGTCCGGCGAGTCAAAACTGCGCCCGTGGACGCTTATAAAATATTTGTTTAAAGCGCTTAAGCTGAAACTTACTGGCAGAGTCACGACAAACGCATGAAAAGGTGTCATGCTGAACTTGTTTGAGCATCTCGTCGTTAAATGATAAAGACTAGTGTGCTGTCCCAAACAGACAACGAAATACTCTCCGCACAGCTTGCTGTGCGGTTTAAGTTGTCATTCTGCGCCCTGCAGCTTTGTGCAGTGTAAACTCCGTAGCAGAATCTATTAATTTATTGACCCTGCGACTTCGCGCAGGGTGACAACTGCATTATTTTGAATTCTGTTTGGGATGGAAAGGGGCGAGGGAACGGTCACGACGACGACAATGTTTTATCATAGCTTTCATGCGTTTGTCGTGTATGCATCGCCGTTGCTGTTGCCTTTTTACTAAATAAGTGATAAAAATATAATTATGATAATAGAAAGTTCACAAAATAAATTTTTTAAAGAAGCCATGCTTTTGAAAGATAAAAAATACAGGCAAAAAAGCGGTTTATTTCTTGTTGAAGGCCAAAAGCAGACGGAAGAAATAAGAAGCGGCTGGAACATACGCCAGATTTTTGTATCCGAAAGCTTTGCGGAAAAGAATTTTTATCAGGACAATAAAAAAACTTTCATACTTTCTGATTCGCTTTTCAATAAACTTTCCTCCACGGAAACTCCTCAGGGAATAATTGCCGTTGTCGAGAAAAAAAGCTATGATATCGGAAAAATTTTAAAAGAAAGCGGTTTTTTTGCCGTGCTTGAAAATATTCAGGATCCCGGGAATTTGGGAACAATTATACGTTCCGCGGACGCGTTTGGGGCAAAAGCGGTTTTTATTTCAAAAGGGAGCGCCGATATATATTCGGACAAATGTATACGCTCTGCAATGGGTTCGATTTTTCATATACCTGCCATACCGGAAATTGAAACAAAGGACATTCTTGAGCTGATGAAAAAAGAAAAAGTTAAGATTTTTGCGGCTTCGCTTGATGCAAAAACATATCTTAAAGATACGGCTTTTCCTAAAAAAAGCGCAATTATAATAGGAAACGAATCAAAAGGTTTGAGTTCTGAAACTCAAAAAACAGCTGATAAATTAATAAAAATTGATATTCCGGGAAAAGCGGAATCTTTAAACGCCGCAATTGCCGCTTCAATAATTATGTATAAAGTTTCGGGATGCATAGATGCATAGACGCATGGAGGCATAGTAACGGCGTGTTTCTATTCCTCTTTTGCAAAAGTTGTGGACGTGAAGTGGATGGAATAGTTGTTTTTGCCGTTGCCATGCATCCATGCATCTTGATAATGTAACATTTTCATAAAAAATTAGTCTAATAATTACGAGAGTTTAAAAATGTTGGACGACTTACAACTCATAAAGTTCGTAAAAGAAGGCAGATTAGAGGCGTTTGAAGCTCTGATGTCAAAATACAAAGACAGAGTTTATAATATAGCCTTCTCATTTACGGCAAATCACTCTGAAAGCGATGATATATCTCAAAACGTTTTTACAAAAGCGTATTTTAATCTTAAATCTTTTGAGGAAAAAGCCGCGTTTTCAACATGGCTCTACAGAATAGCCGTAAATGAATGCTACAACGGATTAAAGAAAAGAAAAAACAATATTTTATCTTTGGACGCGGAAATCTGCAGCGGCGGAAACGCTCCTCTTAAAGACACGATAGAAGACAAAAGTCTCAATATTGAAGAGGCGGCTTTATCAAAAGGAATGCAATTAAAAATAAGAAAAGCTATTTTAGAGCTTCCCGACAAGTACAGAATGATAGTAACCCTGAGAGACATTGAAGATATATCTTATGACGAAATCTCTGAAATAATGAAAATATCGCAAAGCAAAGTTAAAGTATGGCTTTTCAGGGCAAGAACTAAATTAAAAAATAAATTAAAAAACATATGAGGTGCCGCATATGAGCTGCAAAAAATTTAGAACTGCATTGGATGCATATTCGGACAATGCCTTGACAGAACAGGACAGAAAACTTTTTGAACGGCATTTACACGATTGCGCAGGCTGCGCAAAAGAGTATGCCGGCTTTCAAAATATAAAACAGCTTTTGTCCGGATTAAGCAGGCAAAACGCGCCAGCAAACCTCGAAAACAAAGTTATGGAAAAAATTAAAAACGGCGTTTTTATTTCAAATCCTCTTGAATTATTTATAGCCGGCGCAAAAACATCGCTTCTTGCCGCGGTTTTTATTTTCGGAATTATAGCGGCTTTCAGCTTTTTGACTCCTTCAGCTGCTCCAAATTCAAAGACGGATAATGTTGATGCCATGAGTAACTACGTTTTAAAAGGTAATGTTTTTGCCAAGCAGAATGGAATTTCAGACGCAAAAATAATACAGGCTTTGTTAGGTTAGGAGATAAAAATGCCGATTTCGTTAAAAACCAAAGCAGTCGGAGCGTGTCTGCTGATTTTCATAATTGGTTTTGGGTGCGGATTCATCGTAAAAAGTATAATATATAAAAAGAGTGAATACCGGTTTCAGCATGATTTTGAAAGACTTAACCCCCTCACAAAAGAACTTGAATTGAGCGATACCCAAAGGGCTTTATTGTTCAATATTCTGGCAGACCATAAAGCCGCTGCCGATAATATAATGAAAACCGTCAATCCGAAAATAAAAATACAACTGCATATAATGAGAGAAAATATAAGAAATATTTTAGACGATGATCAGAAAAAAATATATGCCGCTCTTTTAAAAGAGCATGAAATAAAACGCTTTGACGAAGAGGAAGAGGAAGAAGAGTAAGCGTTTTACGTTTTTTTCACACGTAAATGTGTAACTTTTTGAGAACTTATAGAATCTTATTATATTATACAGATGCCGGAAAGCATCTAATTAAAAAAGGAGAAAAGAAATGAAAAAGTTTTTAAGCCTTGCAGTAGCAGTATTAGTAATGTCGTCAGCAACAGCAGTTTTTGCCCAAAGAGCAAAAACAGCAACGCCTGCTTCAACATTCAGGCCTTTTGCAGTTTTTGTTGAAAACAATTCAAAGGAGAATCATTTTGCTCCTTCCGGATGGATGGGAGATTACGGCGATCTTAAGATTAATCAGGCCAGCACCGAACTTCCAAGAAGCGGAAATACCTGCATTAAAATTACTTACAGCGCAAAAATGACACAGGGCGCAGGCTGGGCGGGAATTTACTGGCAGCAGCCAGCAAATAACTGGGGTGAAAAGAAGGGCGGTTATGATTTAACCGGAGCAACGAAGCTTACGTTCTGGGCGCGCGGAGCGGTTGGCGGCGAAAAAATTGCCGAATTTAAAATTGGCGGAATCACGGGAGAATTCCCTGATTCAGATTCAGCCTCAGTCGGACCTGTGGAACTTACAAAAGAATGGCAGAAATACACGATAGATTTGAAAGATAAAGATCTTTCACACATCATCGGCGGATTCTGCTGGGCTGCGTCAAAAGACGACAATCCTAACGGATTTGTTATGTTTCTTGACGACATAATCTACGAATAATTAATGTTCCCTCAAAAAAAGGCAAAGCTTTTCAGCTTTGCCTTTTTTTATTTTCAATTTTAAAAGTTTTTAAAATTATGTAATATTACAAAAGAGTAAAGACAGTTAGAGGATGGGATGGTGAGATGGCGAGAGGATTAGTAAAAGCAAAGATAAAAGGATACCGGCCAAAGTTTACATCGTAGTGCCGTTGCGCAACATCTCAACCTCTCACCTTCTCATCTTCTGACAATAAAAGGAGTAATTCAAATGAAAAAATTATTATTGTTATTTTTCGCAATGTTTGCGGCTTTTTCTTTTGCTGCGGCGTCTGAGCAGATGACGCCGGCTTCAATTTATGCAAAAGTTATCGCAAAAAGTTACGCAGGGAAATACCAAAGCATAATAATACCTGACTTCGGCGGTTTTGAAAAAAAGAGACAAATTTACTCATAAAAGGGATAAATTATGGGAACCTAAAAGGATATGTTACAATGTAAAGATGGGGAAATACATACAAAAAT
>Ga0099364_10015242_pt1 | contig 10144 bp, 3 predicted proteins | sample TergutTh196P3_FD_73070 | JGI IMG/M metagenome (GOLD analysis project Ga0099364, IMG submission 73070) | Microcerotermes parvus P3 segment gut microbial communities from Pointe-Noire, Republic of the Congo - Th196 P3 | ecosystem: Host-associated > Arthropoda: Insects > Digestive system > Gut ...
ATATTCACCATTCTCAATCCATACAGTCAGTACGCCTTCAGCCGTCGTTATAACGACCGGATTCGCCGCAGTGCTGCCAAGTACCTCGTGACCTTCTACCATCACGCTCGCAGTACCATCTGCACCGCCAACTACATCCAGAATACCCGTATAGGTATGACCACTGTAAATATCAACAGAGTCAGCATCCCAGGCAACATCCGGAATATCATCGGTAATCGTGATGGAAAGAGTGCCTGTTCCCTCATCACCATCTACGTCTGTTATTACAAATTCAAAGCTCTCGGCTCGCGCCAGATCCGTATCAGCACCAGCACTGGTGTGCTCGGCTCTGTCTTTCAGTTCGTATTCGTAGCTGATCGTGTAATTGCCCGTTGCCGGATCCTGGGAACTGATACCCGTTATTGTCAGAATACCGTACAGTCCGTCAATCGTCGTTACAGGACTGGCCAGATCAATTACGTGCACCGTGCCATCGGCATCCGTTATGCTCACCGTGGCAAGACCATCCCAGGCATTGACTGTAAACGAGCCTGCCTGCGTCAGCGCAGACACATCCGGGTCGGTTCCGTCAGCAAGGTGCTTTTCATACAGGTCGATGTAACCTGCTTCACCAGCAACCGGGAACTCTATCGTCACGCCTGCATTTTTCACATCAAGTGTCAGCGTTGACGTATGCGTGTCGCCATCGCCATCTTTGATGGTGTACCTGACTACGATGTGTCCTTCAAACGCACTGCCAACAGGCTTTGTATACGTGTAGGTACCATCATCATTGAGTAATAAAACACCATAATCCTTGCCATCTGACTGGCCTGTCAGAACGCCTGTTGCCTCATCGCGAACAACGATGTCCACGACAACCGGATCGCCCTGGGCATCCAGCACCAGATTGCCATCGGCATCCACTTCAAGAAGAATGATGCCGTCATTGTCCCAGACCAGGGAATCCGCCAGGGCTTCGCCGTCTGCACCAAAATTGTCTGCAGCATTCGGATCAACAACCTTCGTGGACGGATCGTTATTGACATAGAACGAACCCTCCAGAACATCACCGCTTACCGTGTTTGAACCATAACCAACCTCGGCAACATCAGCCCCGGCTACCGGGGCATCATCAATGATTCCGATGTTTAACGTGACTTCCGCACTGTCGCCATCTATGTCTGTGGCAATTACCGCGAAATTCTCCGGGCCAAACTCAAGATTGCGGCCATCGTCAGTCGCCGGATCACTTGTAACCGGAGTGTGCAGTGTGTACGAATAAACAATGTTGTATGTGCCATCACCATTATCCATGATGGCAATTACCTGGATATCACCGTAGGTGCCCGCAATCACTGACGAGGACGGGTCATTCAGATCAATAGCTGCGCCGCCAATAGAGAGGCTCGCCAGACCATCCAGCGCGCTCACGCTGAAATAGGCATAGGCTGTCAGAGCAGCATCGTCGGGGGCAGTTCCATTTGGCAGATTCGCCTCATTGACTTCTATGTGGCTGCCAATGGTTATTGTATTTGACGGATCATTCGGATCCGGAATATCGATCGTCGGCGGGCTGTCGGGATCGCCCGGCTCACCTGGCGTAATCGTTACACCCGCATCTTTTACATTGAGCGTCAGCGTCGTCGTTGCCGTGTCTCCATCACCATCTGTTATGGTGTAGTGAACAACGATATCGCCTTCAAAGTCATTGCTGGACGGCTTTGTGTACGTGTAGGAGCCGTTGGCCTCCAGCACCAGCGTACCGTAGCTGTTGCCGTCAGCATCGGCCAGTTCGCCTGTTACGTCATCGCGTGTTAAAGCCACGCGGTCGATCTCGACATCATTGTCATCAAAGAGAACCAGTTCAATGGTGTCATTGTTCCAGACCAGTGAGTCTGCCTGTGCTTCGCCATCAGCACCAAAATTGTCTGCAGCACCCGGGACATCTACCAGGCCATCCTTGAGGTTTTCGTACCAGCCTTCTATGACATTGCCCGTTACAACGCCTGAACCGTGCAGCGCATCGGCTACATCCGCACCCGCTACCGGAGCATCATCAATGATTCCGATGTTTAGCGTAACTCCTGCACTGTCTCCATCTATGTCTGTTGCAACTACAGCGAAATTCTCCGGGCCAAACTCCAGGTTGCGACCATCGTCATCAGCCGGGTCGCTTGTAACCGGCTCCTCAAGTGTGTACGAATAGACAATGTCGTATGTGCCATCACCATTATTGATGATGTCAACTACCTGCATTTTTCCGTACGTGCCATCAATCACTGATGAAGACGGGTCATTCAGATCAATAGCTACGCCATCAATAGTCAGACTCGCCAGACCATCTTTCGCGCTTACACTGAAATAGGCATAGGCTGTCAGAAGAGCGTCGTCGGGGGCAGTTCCATTTGGCAGATTTGCTTCATTGACTTCAATGTAGTTGCCAATGGTTATCGTATTTGACGGATCGTCCGGATCCGGGATATCGATCGTTGGCGGATCATCCGGATCACCCGGATCGCCCGGCTTGCCCGGGATAATCTCAACGCCGGCATCGGCCACCGCTATCGTCAGCGTCGCCGTATCCGTATCTCCATCTCCATCCGTTATCGTGTAAGAAATGGAGATTTCCCCTTCAAAATCATCACCCTCAAAGGTGCCGGCTTCACCAGCAGCCTTCGTATACGTATAGCTGCCATCGTCACTCAGCTCGAGGGTACCGTATACATTGCCATCAACATCCTTTAACTCGCCAGTTGCCGGATCAAGTGTCAGAGGGGTCTCTACACCTTCCACCAGCACCTTGATGGACGATGTATCCCAAACCAGTGAGTCGACAGCTGCCGGACCATCAGCACCAAACTTGTCTGCATCACCCGTCGTTCTTCCATCGTTGTTCTCGTACCAGCCCTCAATAACATTACCCGTCACAACGCCTGAAGCATGCTCAGCATCAGCACCGTCGTCATACGCTTCCGGAACATCGTCAACAATACCAATATTTACGGTATGCTCAACCCAGTCACCATCAATGTCAGTCGCCAAAATGCTGAAGTTTTCCGGACCAAACTCAAGATTCGGACCATCGTCACGGGCAGGATCACTCGTGACAGGCGTATCCAGCGTGTACTGGTATACTATGCTGTATGTGCCATCACCATTATCAATGATGTCAACTACCTGCATTTTTCCGTACGTACCGTCAATCACCGATGACGACGGATCATTCAGATCAATGGCTACACCGTCAACGCTCAGGCTCGCCAGACCATCTTTCGCACTTACCGTGAAGTAGGCCAGTGCCGTCAAAGCGGCATCGTCGGGGTTTGTACCATTGGGCAAATTCGCCTCGTTAACCTCAATGTAGCTCTTGACTGTAATTACGACTGAAGGATCATTCGGATCAGGGTAATAGGGTATCGTGTCATCATCGCCTGGCACACCTGGAATCACCTCAACACCAGCATCGGCAACTTCAATTGTCAGTGTCGCACTCGCCGTATCGCCATCTCCATCCGTTATCGTGTAGATAATGGATATATGCCCTTCAAAATCATCGCCCTCAAAAGTACCAGCTTCTCCAGCAGCCTTCGTATACCTGTAGCTGCCGTCCGCATCCAGTTCCAGAATACCGTATACATTGCCGTCAGTATCCGTCAACTCGCCTGTTGACGTATCAAGCGTCAGAGTGATCGTTACACCTTCGGTCAATACCTTGATAGAAGACAGATCCCAAACCAGTGAATCCGCTGCTGCCGCACCATCCGCACCAAAATGGTCGGCATCACTTACGGTCTTTTTGCCCTGGCTGCTCTCGTACCAGCCCTCAAGAACATTACCCGTCACAACATCCGAACCGTGTGTTGCATCAGCACTGTCGTCATACGCCAGCGGATCGTCATCCAGTACAACAACACTGACGCCAACTGTTGACGACGCGCCAAGTCCTCCCGTGGCAACAATCGTAAAATCAAAACTCTCGGCATCACTGCCAAGGTCGTGCTCATAGTTGTCCGAAAGTACGTACCTGTAGGTAATCTCATAGCGACCTCCACCCAGGTCTACCACCCCAGTGACAATGAATTCACCAGGAAAACCCGGCAGAGGAACCGAAACCTCTGTCGACGGATCTGTCGGGTCTGCACCCATGACATCAACACCACCCATCGTAAGAGAACGAAGACCCTCGCCATGCGTGTTGATGAAAAAGTGCCACGCACCCTCAACGGGGGCATCCGGATCACCCGCTTTCGTTCCCTCATTTCCGCCAGACGTTCCCGTCAGACCACTCTCATGAACGTAAACCGTGAAACGATTGCCATCAATCGTGATCCACGGATTGTCCGGATCTTCCGGAAATTCAAATCCGGGGGCCATGGCAATGGGACCGCGATCGCCCTCATACTCATATATAAAAGGAAGGCCGGTTTCGGGACCGATCGTCTCAAAACCTGGAGTCACCTCTCCACGAGCTGCATTCTGCTGGATAATGACAAAGTTCGAGCCTTCGTCACCGGCACCCGTGCCCGCTCCTGGACCGGCAGCAGCGGCCTCAAGCAGCTGTGTCGGGTCTTCACCGCGTGCAATCGCTTCTGCAATCTGCTGCTGAAGACTCTCGACATTCGGAACCGGAGCCGATGCCTGCGGCGCAGCAGCCTGGGCCTGAGCCGCTTCGGCAGCACCAGCCAGCACCAGGCCGTCAAGAGCAACGCTCTGGCCCGCACCAACTGTAGCAAAACCGCCACGCGTGAAATTGATATGGGCATTCGAGCCCTGGGCAGCACGAATTGTCTCTCCAGCAAATACGTTATCGCCCGCTCTTAGCGTACGAACCATCCCGCTTACACTGACTGCCGTTACCGTTCCGCTTATTCCCTTGACTACACCAACGATACTGCCGGCAGATACGTTCTGAGAAGCCATAATATTCCCCTTTTTTTCTCTAAATAATAATCCTGTCTGAATTTCTTTCTTTAATGCCTGTCTTTCTATACTTCATGTTCTTTCAAGCCTGCCTGCCCTGCTTTCATATCTGTGTGGCCTGCCTGCTTTTTTGTTCTGTTCTCCGGATTTCTGTTTTGTTCTGACCGGAATTTCAAGGGTCATTTCCGCTGCGAGTCTGATCAGTTATATTCGCCAATGCGAAAAAAGCGCACGGAAAGACGCAGACTAGACGAATTGTACGGGTACTGCATCGGCTCTGTATATTGTACTTTGGTACTATTTTTATTACTGCGGGGCAACGATTTTGCCTTTTTTTGCGATTTCCGGGCGCAAATCCACCGATTTTTGTCTTTTATTGCGAAGGGGGTAAAAAATTCAGTGCCCGGATTTTGTCAGGATATGATAATCTGCAAGGCATTAGAGAGTCTGTTTTGAATGTCATGAATAAAAAGTCCAGAGGCCGTCCAAAAAAAATATTCAGCCCGAAAGTGGCAGAACGGGCGCTCATTGATCTTGAAGTGGAAAAGGACGCCAAAATCGTCAGAAAGCTCGAATCGATTGCTGCATTGGCAAAGTACCCCATTGAGACAGTTGCAGCCATCGCCCGTGTTTCTGCAAAATCAATTGTGAGATGGCACGATGCCTATGAAAAAGACGGCATTGCCGGTTTGCGCCACAAACCCGGACCTCCCCGGCGGTCAAAGCTCAGTCATGAGCAGAAGACCGAGATTCTGGCCTGGATTGACGGGAGCCGCACATCAGACGGCGAGCCGGTACAGTGGACTCTGGCGCGTTTGCGGCAGGCTGTGCACGACGAGTTTGGCGTGACGCTTGCCATCAACGCGATCTGGAAATGGGCGCGCAAGGAAGGACGCACATTCAGCCCTGCCGAACTGCGCCAGCGCAGGTCAGCTGCCAGACAGCTGAAAACCGGCTGACGGGTGAAAATTTCTCACAGCTTCTGCCATCCGGCCATACCTCGACGAAGGCATTCATCAAGGCGCACCCGGCATCGGAGCCTGCGCCAGAGTGGCTAAAACCGGCAGGCTCCCGGGAGATGGCCGGCAAAACCTGCTCCCGAGGCATCCGGCACCAGCAATAAATTACGCCAAAAGAGCTGTTTTTGTCTTATAATCAACTGATGGTCGCTGCGAATTCTCTTGCCGGAAAATACAGCATGCCACATCTGGAATAAAATACCTGGTGTCTGATGCAGTTTTTCCCCGGGATACTTCATGAGCATGTACGATCTTTTGCGTTTAGGAAAAAACTTCCGCAGCAAAATTATTGCACCCGTTGCCGTGCTTCTGATACTTCTGTCAGGAGCACAGATTGTCTACCTGTCCACCAAGTTTTCGACCTACAGCAACCTCCTCAAACAGCAAAAAATTGCAGCACACGCCAACCATCTGAATTCATTCCTGGAAAAAAGCCAGAAACAGTCAAGGGTAGCAGCCATTTCCATGGCCCAGAACGCACTCGTCATCAGCGCAATCAGAGAACGCAGCAGAGAAAAACTGATTCAGGTTATTTCGGCCAACCAGGAATTCTATGACATGAATTTCTGCACGATAACGGACAGCAGAGGAACCGTACTGGCCAGAACGCATGACCCCGACAATTTTGATGATTCCGTCCTGGGACAGCAGAATATAAAAGATGCACTCAGCGGGAAGATATCAACCTTTTTTGAGGAAGGAACGGTTGTCAAGGTTTCCGCCCGCACGGGAGCGCCCGTATATGACGCAAACGGCAAATTGCTGGGCGTTGTGTCTTTTGGCGTGCGGTTTGATACGCAAAGTGCCGTGCAGCGGCTCAAGGCACTTTCCAACTCGGAAGTATCCGTTTTCTGGAGAGACAACCTGGTTGCATCAACCGTCATCAGGGAGGGCCAGCGAATCGAAGGGACAAAACTGAGCCCGGATATTGCGCAGGCTGTGTCCCAGCACGGTCAGGAGTATTTTGGCGATACAGATCTCTTTGGCGACAAATACAAGACTTTTTACAAGCCTCTGACGAATGCCCAGGGCGAAACGTTTGCCGTTTTCTTCGTTGGTCTGCCACTCAAAGAATTCAATGCTGCAGCATCAGCCTTCATCCGCGACGGAATCGTTATCAGCATGATCGGGCTTCTGGTATCAATCGCCCTGCTGTACTTCATTATTTCAACCATCAGCAGGCCGATCACACGGCTGTCCGCGCAGATGCAGCATGTTGCCGACGGAGACCTGAGCGTCAGCATCAACCCGAAAGGCGATGACGAAGTAAGCCATCTGAGTGCATCACTGCTCAAGGTAGTAAACATCATGCACAAGCTGCTTGCCGACATAAACCTGATGATCGAGGAACAGAAAAGAGGCGCAACACAGTACCAGTTTGACTCGTCCGAATTTCGCGGTGATTTTAAAGTGCTCGCAGACAATATTCTTGAACTGGCCATCGTGGGCATGAAAGACCAGCTGACAGGAATCCCGAACCGGCGCAGCTTCGACAGCCGCCTGGAACTGGAGTGGCATCGCGCAATAAGGGATATTGCGCCTCTGAGCCTTCTGATAATCGATGTCGACCGATTCAAGGACTATAACGACAAATACGGGCACCCGCAGGGTGACCAGGCACTGCGAACGATTGCCGGACTTTTTTCGCAGTTTGTCGGTCGGCCTGCTGACATTGTGGCACGCTGGGGTGGCGAGGAATTTGTTGTACTCCTGCCACAGACCGATGCTGAAGGCGCCATACAGGTAGCCGAAAGAATACGCACAGGCATCGAAAATGCGGAAATCCCCTGCCTGGCCAATCCGGCTGCAAAAACAGTAACTGTCAGTATCGGGCTGACAACACAGACCCCCTTGCCAGCCGACGCAATTGAAGACTTTGTCTTCAAAGCGGATACTGCACTGTATGAAGCAAAAAATACCGGGCGAAACAGAGTTGTTCACAGCAAATAATGGCCAGAACCGGCACCTGGGACGGTCCGGACCGAATTCGCGTGACAGCCGGCAGCATATGCCTTTAAAATAGCAGCCGGAATACAAAAAAAAGAAACGCCCGTCTGCGCATGTTGCATCCAGTACCTGATGCGCCGACAAACAGGCAGCACTGGCCGGATCCGCACATTGCAAAAAAACCTGGCATCCGGCAACAGTCTGTGCGAACTGAAATTACCGTGCGGCAACATAAACGCTGCTTCACAAAAACGCAGGACAGATCAGCCGGTTTCCCTGAAAAACACGGTCAGAAGCCCCAAAATTTACCGTCCGGGATTTGGCATAAGGAACATTTCGCGTTATATTTATATTAAACTTAGCAGTTCAGGAATAGCGAAAGCTGCCTTTTTTTAAACAAAAATAAAGCCACGATCATGAAAGCATTCAAATTTCTCCTAGGTTTTTTTGTAGCACTGGTACTTGTTTCGTGTGGACAGAAGAAAGATATTTCTGATGCGCAGACAGCCGCAATTGCCAAGGAAGCCTACATCTACGGCTACCCCATGCTAGCCAACTACAAAAACATGTTCGCTTCAGCCATTGATACGCTGGACCCGGACTTCAAAAGGCCTTTCAACCAGTTTTACATGCAGCCAAAAGCTGATACGCATGCAGATCCGGCAAAGGAACCTGTCACCAACGACACCCTGATCGGGAGTGCCTGGTTTGACCTGAGGCGCGAGCCGATTGTGATAACGGTTCCGGCAGTTGGAGACGACCGCTATTACTCAATCCAGTTTACCGACATGTTCGGCTATAACTTTAACCATGTTGGTACGCGCAAGGGGAACAATGCCGGAGGCCAGTTCCTGATAGCAGGCCCTGACTGGTCGGGAACGGTGCCGGAAGGAATTGATCGTGTGATCCAGTCCGAGACGCAGTTTGCTCTGGGTTATGTGCGCATTCAGTTAAAGAACCTGGCTGACAAGCCTGTCGCACAGGGCCTTCAGAATCTGTTTGCACTCCAGCCGCTGTCTGCATACGCCGGGACAGATGCGCCGGCTGAAGCTCCCGATATCGAATTCCCTGTATTTGATGACGACATGCTCAAGTCGCCGGAATTTTTTGAAGTGATGTGCTTCCTGATGCAGTTTGCGCCAGCTCCGAAAGAAGAAGCCGAAATGCTCAAGCGCTTTGCAAGCATCGGCATTTCGCCAGGCTCCAGCCTGTCCGTGGCAAATCTGGGTGAAACTGACAGAAAAGCGCTTCAGACAGGAATTGACGGAGCCCGCGCCGACCTGGATGGCGCCCGCAAGGCAGGGCTGATTACTGCCCAGGAGATGTACGGGATGCGATCTGACCTGAGAGGAAATCACTTGAACCGTGCTTTTGGAACCATGATCGACCCTCTCGGAGCAACACCCCGGGAAATTACAAGCATCACGCTCGCTCTTGATTCCGACTTCAGGCTGCTCAATGGCTCGGACAGGTACACCATCCGCTTTGAAAAGGATGGCCTGCCGCCTGTAGCCGCATTCTGGTCACTGACGATGTATGACGCTGCTGACCAGCGCCTCGTTGAAAACCCGATAAACCGCTACTTTGTCAACAGTTCAATGGTTTCGGACATGCAGACAGACCCCGAGAATGACAGCCTGACGATATACATCCAGAACAAGGCGCCGGATGCTGCTGCACCCGCAGCTGCTGATGCGGCGGCTCCTGCTCCGGCTGCTGAAGACGCTGCTCCGGCTTCATATCCGCTGGCCAACTGGCTGCCCGCACCTGAAGGCGACTTCTACATGGTGCTGCGCCTTTATATTCCGGCTGATGCTGTCTTAAACGGCACCTGGAAAGAGCCGGCAGTCCTGCGCTTTGATACTGACACACCTCCTGCAGACGCGACAGGCGAAGCCAAACCCGAAGGCGCAGCCCAGGAAGAGCCCGCCAAAACTGAAGCTTCCGGTGAAGGCGCAGCAAAAGCAGAAGGTGCTGATGCGCAGAAACCGGAAGACGCCGGTACCCCAAAGTCTGAAGGTGCTGTGACACCAAAAGCGGAAGATACTGCTGCCGCGAAGCCCGAAGCTGCCGCGAAGCCCGAAGCTGCTGGTGCTCCGAAAGCTGCTGATGCTCCGAAAGCAGCAGAAGCTGCTGCGCAAAATGTAGAAGACCCCGGTACACTGCCAACTGCTGAAGGCCAGGTTACCCAGGAAGGCACACCCAAAGCAGCCCCGGTACCTGCAGCCCAGCCCAAGCCCGGGCCGCCACAGCCCTGACAGCGCAGACAGCAC
>Ga0099364_10015243_pt1 | contig 10144 bp, 5 predicted proteins | sample TergutTh196P3_FD_73070 | JGI IMG/M metagenome (GOLD analysis project Ga0099364, IMG submission 73070) | Microcerotermes parvus P3 segment gut microbial communities from Pointe-Noire, Republic of the Congo - Th196 P3 | ecosystem: Host-associated > Arthropoda: Insects > Digestive system > Gut ...
AGCAGGTTCCCTTTATACACATCGGAACCCGCCTGCCCCCACAGCGTCATGTTCGAAGCGACCCGGTCGATCTGGTTTATCTTCACGTCCACCTGGTTCGGACCGAAGACGTTCGTGTTCTTCGGGAACTCGAAGATGATCATCTCGCCGTAGTCCTCGTAGCTGTTCCTCACGGCCAGCCACGAGACCATGTTGTTCTTGTTCTCGCCGGACGGGGTGTACGGGAGCATCAATATCAGCTCCTCGCTCTCGCCCAGCCCGCCGGGCAGCATCAAAAGGTTGTAGTACGGCTCGATGTTCTCCGTCTCGTCCGAGCGCTGGGACTGTTTCCTCGCCACCGCCCACAGGTCCTGCTGACTGTAGAAGACTGAAGAGTCCTCGACCTCCAGGTGGTAGCGCCGCAGCACGTCCGCGCGGATGTTGAATAAAAGCTCCGGGAAGCGGTTGTGCTTTTGCAGGCTTTCCGGTAGCGGCTCGTTTTTGAAGACCCCGGGGTATATCCTCGCGTATGTGTTGATGATGGGGTCCTCGGGGTCGATGATGTAATAGGTCGTGTCGCCGTTGTACGCGTCGATCACGACCTTCACCGAATTTCGAATATAGTTGACGCCGGACGACTTCTGCGCGTAGGGGTACTGGTCGGAATACGTGAACGCGTCCAGCACCCAATAAAGGTTCCCCTCGTCCGACAGCACGATGTAGGCGTCCCTATCGATGCGCAGGAACGGGAACGCCCGCTGGGCGCGCGCCCCTACGTTGCGGTTGAGCAGCAGGGTGGCGTCTTTGACGTAGTTTGACGTAATCAGGTTTATGTCGCTGTTCTCGATGGCGAACAGCAGCCGGTGGAACATGCTCATGTGAATGCCGCCGCGCCCGGTGTAGCGGTAGGACTCGTTGCCGTCGTAGTCGATCTCGTCGATCCCGTTGGCGTTCACGATCACCTGCCCGTTGGTCATCTCGCCGTAGTACACCCTCGGCTGGTTGACGACGAGTGACTCGTCCGCCATGCGCATTCGCAGCCCGCTCATGATGTACTCGACCTGGCCCTGGGACGTGATTTTGTTGATGTTGTTCATGACAATCCCGTAGCCGTGCGTGTACTTGTACGTGACGTTGATGTATGACTTGTCCGGTATGCGGTTCTGGTCGACCTCGCGGACGGACGTGAACACGGGCGTCTGCTTGCCGTTGATCTGATAGTTGAGGATGTCCCCGTCCGAGAACGAGTAGAAGTTCGTGTTGGACTGCAGTTGTATGTTGTTGCGGATAGTGGAGCCGATGTCGACGACCCGCACATTATCTATGATGTTCCTGTTGCGCTCCACGGCGTCCGGGGTCAGGATGGTCATCTCCGGGAAGCTGTAGGAGCGCGCCTTGTCCAACTCGAACGCCTCGCGCGTATACTGCATGTTGTACTCGATGTACGGCCGCTCGAGGCTATACTCGTTTGGGTTCACGATGAAGAACTGCACGGCGGCTGCTATCAGCAGCGTGATGATGTATACGGCGGGGTACGCCGCGAACGAGAGCAGCGCCTTTTTCATGTCGCGGCGCAGGAAGAAGAATATCCCGGCGGCCAGCACCGCTATCAGCAGGAACGGCGCGACGGTGTAGTAGCGGAGCATGACGTTGACGTCCGTGTAGCTCGCTCCCGTGTTGTTGATGACGCTCGAATACAACAGCCCCTCGCGTGTGAACCGGTACGAGAAGATGCGCACCGCGATGAACAGCGCGATGTTGATCACGTTGTGCGCCAGGATGGGCTGGTGTTTTATGAGGCTTAGGGGCAAAAACTGGTCCCTGCCCAGCAGGATTATGAGGTAATAGGCCAGGGCGTAGAAGAACACGAGGACAGAAAGCCCCGACACGAACGAGTAGATGGCGATGTAGAACGGCCTGACGAAGACATAGTAGCCTATGTCCTGAGAGAAAAGGGGGTCCGTTTTGCCGAACGGGGTCGAGTTCAAAAATGTCAGCGCCTTTATGTAGAACTCTTGCGAGACGAGCAGCCCGCCAAAAAAGCCCAGCCCGATGGCGGGCAGCACGACGGGCGCCGTGGAGGGGCTAAGGCCTTGCGAGCGGCGGAACGACCGCACCGCGCGCCGCGCGAACAGCCCCGTCGCGAACAGCGCCACCGCCGAGACGATCCAGCCTGCGATGAACGAGGCGGCCTTCCAGCCGATGTTCGTCCAGAAGACAATCGACAGCCCGCCAATTTCGTCGAGCTGGATTATTTCCATATAAAAGTTCTTGAACACGACCGCCAGCACTATCAGCGCCAAAATCACCGCCGCCGGCACTATAAATATGCGGAACTTGCGCTTAGCCTCTTTGCCGCGCTTTAATTCGTCTATATCGATGATATCCATATACTTGCCCTTTCAATTTGATGGCGGCTTACGTGTTCGTAATCGGCGCGGCATCTCGCGTCAAGGCCGCGAGCGCCGCTTGTTACTCACACTAGTTCCGTTTCGCTCGTCCGACGTACGCTGCAGCTATGCTGCAGCTTGTACGTGTCGCTCACCGCAGCATAGCTGCGGTTGCGCGCGGCGCTCAACTCCACGCCGCCTTACGCGCGAAAGCGCGTGCGGCGCGTCGCGCCGCAGTTGCTAATGCTTCAAATAATAACGGCGACTTACGTGCGACAGTATGTGCGACGCTTCACGCCGTAAGTGCTAATGCCTAGTAGTGGCAGTTGTACACGTGCAGCGCAGTGTTAGTCGAATAGGGCTTGGGCGAATTCTACGGGGTCGAATGGTTGCAGGTCGTCGATGCCCTCGCCGACGCCGACCAGTTTAACGGGTATCCCCAGCTCGCTCTTGATCGAGACTATGACGCCGCCTTTGGCCGTGCCGTCAAGCTTGGTCAGGACGATGCCCGTGATGTTCGCCGCCTCCTTGAATTCCTTTGCCTGCCGCACCGCGTTCTGGCCGGTGGTGGAGTCCAGCACCAGCAGTGTCTCGTCAACCGTGCCGGGCAGCTCGCGCTCGATGACGCGCGTGAGCTTTTTCAGCTCCTCCATCAGGTTCTTCTTCGTGTGCAGCCTGCCCGCTGTGTCGCATATGAGGACGTCGGCGCCCCGGCTCTTCGCGGCGTGTACCGCGTCGTACACGACAGCCGCCGGGTCGGAGCCCTCGGCGTGCCGGATCATCTCGGCGCCTGCGCGCTTGGCCCATACATCCAGTTGGTCGATGGCCGCAGCACGGAATGTGTCTGCGGCGGCGATCAGCACCTTTTTGCCGGACAGCCGCAGCTCGTTGGCAATCTTTCCGATAGACGTCGTCTTGCCCACCCCGTTGACGCCCAGCACCAAAATGACCGATGGCTTTGACTCAAGGTTCAGCGCGCCCGCCTCCGACTCCAGTATGCCGCTGATCTCGTCGCGCAGCAGCCCCCGGATACCGGCGGGGTCGGACAGGCGTAGCTGCCTGGCTTTCTCCTTGATCCTGGCCACTATCTCGATGGACGTCTCCGGCCCGATGTCGGACGTGATAAGCGCCTCCTCCAGCTCGTCGAACAGCTCGTCGTCCAGGCGTACGAAGGAATCCAGGATGCCCGACACTTTCTGCGATATGCCGTCGCGGGTCTTTTTCAGGCCCTCTTTCAAACGATCAAAAAAACTCATATGCCCCCCGATATTAATGTCATGAGGCGTCGGATATGCGCAGCGAAACGACGCCCGACACCCCCCTCTCCTGCATGGTGACGCCGTACAGCACGTCCGAACCCTCCATTGTGCCCTTGCGGTGCGTGATTAAAATGAATTGAATGGCTCCGCTATATTTATTAATGTAGTGCGAAAACCGCTCGATGTTCGCCTCGTCCAGCGCGGACTCAATCTCGTCCAGCAGGCAGAACGGCGGCTGCTTCAGCATCAGCATCGCGAAAATCAGCGCGATGGCTGTGAGCGCGCGTTCGCCGCCGGAATAGAGCATCATGTTCTGCATGCGCTTGCCCGGCAGTTGGATCTCTATTTCAATGCCCGCGTCCAGGACGTCGCCAGCATTTTCGGACAGGATAAGCCGCGCCCTCCCGCCGGAAAACAGCTCTTTGAATACTATATCAAAATTTTGGTTGATTTTATTGAACTGCTCCACGAAATTTTCCCTCATTATTTCGGACATGTCGGCAATGACGCGCCGCAGCTTCCCGCTGGCCTCTATGAGGTCCTGGCTTTGTGCCTCCATTATCTCGTGGCGCTCCTTCGTGGCGGCGTACTCGTCTATGGCTAACACGTTGACCGGCCCGAGCGCGCGCATTTCGTCGCGGATTTTCGCGGAGCGCCTGGCAGCGGCTTCGCCCATCAGCGGCGGGGGCGCGGCAGGCCTGGCGCCCGTCGTAGCGGCGGCGGCGTCTGCATCCGCATCCGCATCCATATCATCCGCATCTATATCATCTGCTTCCGACGCATCGGCATCCAAGGAATCTGGTGCATCTGACGCATCGGCATCCACATCATCTGCATCCGACACATCGGCATCTACATCATCCACATCCGCACCAGCAACCGCAGCGCCGGTCAGCGACGCCAGCGCGTTATGGTATGTCAGCTCGTAGTCCTCCCACAGCCTGTTCCTGCAGTGGTCGAGCTCCGCTTTTATACGGACGGCGCGCGTCTCGAAGCGGCTGATCTCCCGGGCGATGCCCGTCAGCAACCCATTGACGCGAGCCGCCTCTTCCGCCAGCCCGCGCGCCTCGTCGTGCAGCGAGGCCTTTTCGGACGCGGCGCTCTCTATCCTCAGCATGGCTCCGCGCTTTTCTTGCTCTGCCCTGTCCACCGCCGCGCGTAAGGCGCCCATGTCCTCGGCATAGGCCTCAATGTCGCGCTCATAACGGGCGATCGCGGCCTCGCGGCTGGCGACGCCCCTATCGCTTTCGGCCATTTCGTTATCCAGGCGCGCAATATTCTCCTCCACAGCCCTGCGTGCCTCCGTGATAGAAGCGACGGACACATTGTACGCGGATATATCGGAGAGCAGCTCGTCCCGGTTCTGCTGCCCCTCGCGGTTCTTTTCCGTATAGGCGTCAATTTGCGCCTGCATGCCGTCGATGGCGTCCGACTGGCTTTGCATATGCTTCGACAGATCGGCAATCGACTGCTCCAGCCCACCGATGGCCCGCGCCGACTCGGCAAGCTCGACCTTGTACATCTCGCGCCTGCCCGCGTCGGCCTTCAGCTTGTCGTCGATGTGCCCAATCTGCTGTTCCAGCGCGGCGCCTTCCATCCGCAGCTCGTTATATGCCCGCTCCTTGTCGGAAACCCCGGCGGCCAGCGCGGACAGCGCCGACTCCATGCGGGCCAGCTCCCCCTCGGCCTCGCCGGCCGACTTTTCGGCTGCGGCGATTACGGACGCCAGCTCGCCGATCTCCCTGCGCCGGCCGAGTATGCCGGAGTCCCTGGCCTCGACGCTGCCCCCCGTGATCGCCCCGCTGATCGACACAACATCGCCGTCCAGCGTGACCACGCGAAACGCGCGGCGAAAGCGCGAGGCTATGGCGAGCCCGTTGTCGAGCTTGTCCGCCACCACCGTCGTCCCCAGCAGCTCGCTTACGATGTTAGCGTATTTTTCGTCAAAGCCGATCAACTCGGACGCGACACCCACGAACCCGGCCTGTCCGTCCAACTGAGCGCGCAGCGGGGCGCCCAGGGCCCTGCCGCGTATGGACGTGATGGGCAGAAACGTCGCGCGACCGCCGGACGAGCGCTTTAGGAACGCAATCGCCCGCTGTGCGGCGCCCTCGTCGTCAGTCACGATGTTTTGCTGCGCCGAGCCGAGCGCCATCCCTATGGCGGTCTCCAGCTCCTTGGGCGCCTTTATGAGCGACGCGACCGCCCCGCATATGCCCGCGCCGAACTCCGGCGACCTGCTGCATTCGGCCAGCACGCGCCGGACGCTGGCGTAAAACCCCTCATAACTGCTTTCCATGCCTTCGAGTATTTTCATCCGCGACCGCTTCGCGTTCAGCTCCATCGCCGTGTCCGCAGCGGACCGCCTTTTTCCATCCAGGGCCGCGCCCAAGCTTGCGCGCTCCTCCGAGGCAGCCTTCAGCGCAGCGTGGAGCGCCTCCATTTCCTTTGATAGCTCGAAGCGCCGGTCGTTGAGCCCCTCCTTCGCGAGGGCGCCCGCGTCCATGTCGCTGACGGCGGCCGCTGCGTTCCTCTCTATCGCAGCCGCCGCCCTGCCGAAATGCTCCCTTTCGGCGCGCATGGCCGACAGCCTGTTCCCGTCGTTGTAATATTGATCCCGGGCCTCGCCGGCGCTCTGCTTGAGCGCCTCTATCGCCCTGTCGGACTCCCCGAGCGCGGACAGCACCGCGTCGTATTCGGCCCTTGCCTTTGCCAAAAGGCCATCGTAGCGTAAAAGCTCACCCGACAGGTACCCGAGTTTCTTTTTATTGGCCGACAGCTCCTCGCCGCGCCCCGTCTTCCGCTCGCCTGCGCGTGCGATTTCCCCCCTGACGCGCTCGATGTCGGCCTTTGCCCGTTCGGTTTTTTCGCCGTTCAGATTGATTTGGCCGGCGGCGCCGGACAACCGCGCCTCTATGTCCAACAGCGCCCTGTTCAATTCGGCCTGCGACGAGTCTATCAGCGCAACCCGCTCCCGCGCGCGCTCCGCCGCCGCCTCGGCGGCAGCCAGTGCCGCCTCCTGCGCGGCCTGCCCCTCCTTCGCGGTAGCCAGCCCCGACTCGCACTTCGCAAGCGACTTCTCGTGCTTGCCGATGCTCGACACGTAACCGGCGACCTCGATCTCCTTTAGCTCGTCACGCAACCGAAGATACTCGCGCGCCACGGACGCCTGCTCCGATAGGACGGCCAACTGGGCCTCCAGCTCGCCGATGATGTCGCGTATCCTCACAAGGTTCTGCGACGTCGCGAAGAGCTTGCGCTCCGCCTCGTGGCGCTTCGCCTTGTACTTGGATATGCCAGCCGCCTCCTCAAATATCCCCCGGCGATCCTCCGGCTTGTTGTTGAGGATCTCGTCGACTTTGCCCTGGCCTATGATCGAGTAGCCCTCCCGCCCGATACCGGTGTCGAAGAACAGTTCGTTGACGTCCTTTAGCCTGCACTGGCTGCGGTTGATTAGATATTCGCTCTCGCCCGACCTGTATATCCTGCGAGCGACCGACACCTCGCTGTAGGGGATGCGCAGGCCGCCGTCGGCGTTGTCGATCAGCAGCGTGACCTCCGCGAAGCCGGACGGCTTCCTGTGTTCGGTGCCGGAAAAAATGACGTCGTCCATCCTGGCGCCGCGCAGCGATTTCACGCTCTGTTCGCCCAGCACCCAGCGCACGGCGTCGGCGATGTTGCTCTTGCCGCTGCCGTTGGGGCCGACAATGGATGTGACGCCCTTGCCCAGTTCAATCGCTATTTTATCCGCAAATGATTTAAAACCCTGTATTTCGACTTTTTTCAAGTACATATAATTAGTGTCGTCCCTTGTTTGTCGTATATTATTAAGTTATGTTATGGTATGCTGTCCAGCGCTTCTTTTGCGGCGTTTTGCTCCGATTCCTTTTTGGTGCCGCCGGCGCCGACGCCCAGGACGCTGCCGTTAACGCTGACCTGTGATGTAAAGCGGCGTTTGTGCGCGGGCCCGCTCTCCTCTGTTACGGAGTAAACGATTTTAACGTCCTTGTCCCTGGCGAAAAAGTATTCCTGCAGGCGCGTTTTGTGATCGAGCGCAAACGTTATGTCCAGCGCCTCGCCGATGGACGCGCCCAGGCAGCGCACGATGACCGCCCGCGCCGCTTCAATCCCCCCGTCCAGGTACACGGCGGCGAAGACCGCCTCCATGGCGTCCGAGAGCATGGAGTCCCTTTTACGGCCCGGCTCCCCTTTCACATTGCCCCCGAATTTCATCAGCCTGTCGACGCCGAGCCCGCGCGCGCAGCGCGCGAGCGACGGCTCGCACACGACGGCGGCCCTTTTGCGCGACAGGTTGCCCTCGCTGTCGCCCGGCCTTTTTTTATATAGTTCCTCCGCCACGACGAAGCCCAGAATCGCGTCGCCGAGAAATTCCAGTTTTTCGTTGTGTGCGACGTTCGCATGCGGACGGTCGGGGGCGACCGTCCCTACGGTGTTTGCGGTATTGGCGACGTTGTTGGCGTTAGCAGCGTTGGCGGTGTTGGCGGATTTCGCAGTCAGGCGGCCGGGGGCGACCGTCCCTACGACGTTAACAGCGTTCATTTCGTTAGCGTAGGAGCTGTGCGTCAGCGCCTGCGTCAGCAGCGCTATGTCGGAAAAAACATGCCCGATTTCTTGCTCGAACGCGATTAATTTTACGTTGGCTGTGTTGGCCGCGTTAACCGCGTTGGCCGCTTTAGCCGCGCTAGCCGCGTTGGCCGCTTTGTTCGCTTTGCCCGCTACACTTGCTTTGCTCACGCGTCGCTCCCTATTTTTTTCATCACCAGCGTCGCGTTGTGCCCGCCAAACCCGAATGTATTTGAGATAGCGTAGTCGATGCCGTCCGCAACCCGCCCGGTGTTGGGGATATAGTCGAGATCGCAGTCCTTGTCCGGCGTACTGTAGTGGATCGTGGGGGGCAGATAGCCCTCGCTCAGAGCGCAGCACGTGATGATGACCTCCACCGCGCCTGTGGCGCCCAGCAGGTGGCCCGTCATCGATTTTGTGGAGCTGACGCACAGCACATCGGCATGGCTGCCGAACACCTGCCTTATCGCGCTGGACTCATATTTGTCGTTGTAGTCGGTGGACGTGCCGTGCGCGTTGATATAGCCGATGGATGCGGGCTCGACGCCGGCGTCGTCCAGCGCGAGCTTCATGCAGCGCGCCGCGCCCTCGCCGCCCTCCGCCGGGGCGACGATGTGGAACGCGTCGTCGGTGCATCCGTAGCCCGCGATTTCGCCTAAAATGGGGGCGCCCCTCGCCTTCGCCCTCTCGTATTCCTCCAACATGATGACGCCGGCGCCCTCGCCCAGCACGAACCCGTTCCGGCCCGCGTCAAAGGGGCGTTTCGCAGTCTCGGGGTCGGGGTTGGTCGTCATGGCCTTCATCGCGCAAAACCCCGCGAACGCCATCGGTGTGACGGCGGCTTCCGAGCCTCCCGCAAGCATGATGTCGGCCCGCCCTTCGCGGATCACCTGGAACGCGTCGCCAATCGCATTCGTCCCGGACGAGCACGCGGTGTTGACGCTCTCATTGAAGCCCTTGAATCCGTACTGTATGGCCAACTGCCCGGAAGCCATGTTTGCGATCATCATGGGGATAAAGAACGGGCTGACCCTGCCCGGGCCCCGCCCCAGCAGCAGCTTGTGCTGCTCCTCCAGCGTCTCCAGCCCGCCGATGCCCGAGCCCATGATGACCCCCGCCCTCGTGAGGTCCTCGTCCTCGAGCCTCAGCCCCGACTGCTTGTACGCGAGCAGGGCGGCGACAAACGCGTACTGCGTGAAGCGGTCCATGCGCTTGGCGTCCTTTTTGTCGATATAGTCCGACGGATTGAAATCCCTCACTTCCGCCGCCACTTTCGTCGGCATGTCCGACACATCGATGCGCGTCACGACGTCCACGCCGTTCCTGCCCGCCTTAACGCTCTCCCAAAGGGCGTCTGCGCCGACGCCGAACGGCGTCACGGCGCCCATGCCCGTGATAACGACCCTTTTCATTTTGACCTCCCTCGCCGCCATGCAACCTTGCCGCATGCGCATTAACAGCCAGCTATAACAGAGATATGAAAAAATCCCCTTACGGGGACTTTTTTTCAGGTATTGTTTTTAATATACTCTACCGCGTCGCCGACACTTGTGATTTTTTCCGCCTCATTGTCCGGTATTTCGATATCGAACTCCTCCTCGAGAGCCATAATCAGTTCGACAATGTCCAGCGAGTCCGCGCCCAAATCCTCTATGAATGAGGACCCCAGCGTGATATCCGCGTCTTCCGAGCCGAGCTGCTCGATAATAATCTTCTTGACCTTGGCAAATGAATCCTGCGCCATACTTTCACCCCCTTTCCCGTATAAAGCATAATGTAATGTAGCTAAAACGTCAACAACCAATGGATTGCATGATGGCTTGCATGGCGGCCAGCGTTACAGTTTACACCATGTTTATATTGACATGGATAATTGTAGGGACGACCGCCCTCGGTCGTCCGATTGTGCGGCTAGCATTTTTTACACGGACG
>Ga0099364_10015244_pt1 | contig 10144 bp, 7 predicted proteins | sample TergutTh196P3_FD_73070 | JGI IMG/M metagenome (GOLD analysis project Ga0099364, IMG submission 73070) | Microcerotermes parvus P3 segment gut microbial communities from Pointe-Noire, Republic of the Congo - Th196 P3 | ecosystem: Host-associated > Arthropoda: Insects > Digestive system > Gut ...
AATACCGGAAAATGCAGAAAAGTGCTGCATCTAGACGCTCGTCTAGATATTACAGATATTGTAATTTCCTTTTTTTTACCATACACTTAATCTACTTTGCATTCAATTAAACAAGGAGCATTTCATGGAAATCTCAGTCCTACAAAAAGCCCGTTATGAATATAAACCTAAACTTCCTGTTATTCTTTCACAGGCCGTGGAAGAAATTGATGTCTCTTTGGGGGAGGCTACCCGGTCAATTGCAGACAGCGAAGCCCTGGCGGAATTGTTCAAATACAATTACGGCAAACCAATTGCCTCTTTTGTAAAGGGAAAAAATCCAAAAATTACCCAGGTCTTAAACGTTGCGGTAATTCTTTCCGGCGGTCAGGCGCCGGGCGGTCATAATGTTATTGCCGGTTTATATGACGGCTTAAAAAAAGGAAATGCTTCATCCAAACTCCTTGGTTTTTTAAAGGGCCCTGCAGGCCTATTACATGACAAGGTTTTGGAATTCAATGATCAATTAATAGATCAATACAGAAATACCGGCGGCTTTGACATAATCGGATCGGGACGGGACAAGATTGAAACGCCGGAACAATTTGCCGCTGCCATGGAAACAGCAAAAAAACGAAAACTTGATGCAATAGTGATAATAGGCGGGGACGATTCCAATACCAATGCAGCGCTTTTGGCAGAATATTTTTGCCAAGAGGGCTGTACTACCCAGGTAATAGGCTGTCCCAAAACCATAGACGGAGACCTAAAAAATCAATATATCGAAGCTTCTTTTGGTTTTGATACGGCAGCAAAAACCTACAGCGAACTTATCGGCAATATTGCCCGGGATGCGGCCAGCGCCAGAAAGTATTGGCACTTTATCAAATTAATGGGCCGCTCTGCCAGCCATATTGCCCTGGAATGTGCATTGCAGACCAGGCCAAATATATGCCTTATTTCCGAAGAGGTGGCGGAAAAAAAATATTCCATGGATCAAATTACCGAGCAGATCTGTTCTTCCATTGTTAAACGGGCTGCCAATAACGATAATTTCGGTGTCGTATTAATTCCCGAAGGGCTTATTGAATTTGTACCGGAGATGAAAAATTTAATTAAAGAATTAAATGATCTTCTGGCCGGTGACGGCGCCGAAGAAGCGGCTGCTTCGGGGTTTAATGGACAAATGAAATGGCTGGAAGGGATTCTTTGTGCCGAATCCTCTGCTCTTATTAAATCGCTGCCGCCGGAAATTGCACAGCAGCTTTTGGCCGACAGGGATCCTCACGGCAATGTTCAGGTATCCCGCATAGATACAGAAAAACTTTTAATTGGCCTGGTAGAAAAAAGACTAAAGGAATTAAAGAATTCTGGAACGTATAAGGGTAAATTTAGTCCTTTGGCGCATTTTTTTGGCTACGAAGGACGCTGTGCTTTTCCCAGCAATTTTGATGCAGATTACTGTTATAGCCTGGGCTTTAGTGCCTTTGTGCTTATTGCAACTGGCCTTAGCGGTTATATTTCCAGCGTCAGAAACCTTACTGCCCCGGCAGAGCAATGGATACCCGGAGGCATACCTCTTACCATGATGATGAACATGGAACGCCGCCATGGATCATCCAAACCTGTAATAAAAAAAGCCCTGGTGGAACTGGACGGAAAACCATTTAAAGCCTTTGCTTCTATGAGGGATACCTGGGCAGTTGAAAGCTGTTACCAATTCCCCGGCGCAATCCAATATTACGGCCCGCCGGAAGTATGCGATAAGGGTACAAAGACCCTTGAACTGGAAAAATCATAATAACGCACATCGTAACTGTTACAGGAGCTAACTGTTGTAAGTATAGAGGAGAAAAATATGAAAAAAAGTCTTGCTGTAATCTGTTTTCTTTTTCTTGCCGGGGTAATTTTTGCACAAAATACTGATGCTTCCTCCAGTAACACAGAGCTGCCACTTAGACGCATCGGTCTTTTTTCTTCCGGTGTAGGATACTTTGAACATTCAGGCCCTGTCCAGGGTAATGCCAGAATAAATTTATCATTTGAAATGTCAGCGGTAAACGATGTATTAAAATCGCTTGTAATAAACGATCCGGGGGGAGCGCCAAGTATCAGCTACTCGGCAGAAGATACCCTGGAGCGTGCCCTGCAAAGTTTAAACATAGATCTTTCTCACAATCCCGGTGTGGCGGAATTGTTTGCTGCCCAGCGGGGATCGGAAATAGAAGTATTTGCCCCCAATTCAATAAGCGGGCGTATTCTGGGTGTTGAAACCCGGCCTACCGGTGTCGGCGGCCCCTTTGGTGTTACCCAGATGGAAAGCTTTCTTTCGCTTAATACAAGCGAAGGTATTCGGGTCATTGCTCTTTCAAATATCGCATCATTCAGGTTCACCGATCCGGCTCTCACAGCAGACTTACAGCGTGCCCTTGATTTAATAGCGGCAAACAGAACTGTCAGAAACCGTATTTTGTCGGTTAATCTTCCGGGAACAGCCAATAGGTCTGTTGCATTAAGTTATGTTATTGCAGCCCCTGTATGGAAGGTTTCCTACCGCCTGGATCTGGGCCAAAGGCAGCCGCTCTTTCAGGGCTGGGCAATAATAGACAATGCCAGCGACATGGACTGGAATAATGTAGAGCTGTCATTAATTGCCGGCAGACCGGTTTCGTTTATTCAGCAATTATACCCGCTGTATTTTAATGCCCGGTCTACCCTGCCCCTGGCAATTGCAGGCAGCGCCATGGCCAGAACCTACGACAGCGGCTTTGGCCGGGACCAGTCAATAGGGGCTCATTTGGATATGGAGATGGCCGTTGCTGAAGAAATGGCTGTCCTTGGATACATGAGAGATGCACCACAGGCAGTGCGGCAGGCTGCCCCGGCACCAAGCGTCAGCGCTGTGCAAACTGCCGGAACAGCAAATACAGTTGGCGATCAATTTGCATTTACTGTAAGAAATCCGGTAACCATTAACCGCAGGCAAAGCGCCATGATCCCCATGGTAAGCGGAACCATAACAGCAGCCAAAACCCTTGTTATACCGGGAAATAGAGCCCTTGGCGGCACCATACATCCCGATTTAACTGCCGAATTGACCAATACAACAGGAATGAAGCTCCCCGCCGGTCCCATTACCGTTTTTGACGGGGGCACTTATGCCGGAGACGCCCTCATTGAGTTTTTTGGCGAAAACGACAAACGGCTAATAAAATACGGCGAAGACCTTTCTGTAACTGCCACAGCAGCACATAGTACCGGAGCAAGGACTGTAAATACTGTTACCATTACAGGCGGGGTTATGACCATAAACCGCCGCCAGATACATGAAAGAAATTATACTGTTAGAAATACTTCCTCCGAAGCAAAGCGGCTTATTATAGAACATCCAGTCACAGCTAATTCAACATTAATCGAGCCGCGGCAGTTTTTGGAAAGAACAGATTCCCTGTACCGCTTTGAAACATCACTACCGGCCAACAGGGAAATAAATTTTACTGTCAGGGAAGAAGTCCCCCTGTCGGAACGTATAACACTGGGACAGCTTAGGCCGGAAAACCTGTTAAGTTACAGTACCAGCCAGGAAATCCCAGCCAATGTCAGAACTGCATTGGCACGGGCAGTAGAACTGCGGCAAAGGGCAGATGCAGCCAGGTTAACCCAGAATGAACTGGAAGCAAACCGTACCAGGCTTATTGGCGAACAGGATAGAATTCGGCAAAACCTAAATGCTGTAGGAACAGGCAGCGAACTGGGAACCGAATATTTAAGGCGTATGTCTGTACTGGACAGCGATATTGACAGATTAAACCGGGAAATTGAACAGGCAGTTATTCAGGTACGCAATGCACAAAGAGAACTGGATGATTATATAGCAGGACTTAGATTGTAATCTTATAAAACCCCGGTACTGCCGGGGTTTTTTTATCTCCTAAACCTCGGTGTTTCCAGAGTATCTTCTCCGCGGATAATGTCAAACCATAGTTCCCTGCCTGTCCTTTCGCGCAATATTCTGTAGAAAGAGGCAAGGTCGCGCACCCGTTCGCCGTTTACAGCGGTAATAATATCCTGCCGCTGCAGTCCCACTGTTGCAGCGGGGCTTCTGGCAATTACCTGGCCGACATAAAGACCTTCTATGGATGCAGACAGGTTTAAACTTTGGCGAATTGCATCGGTTATGGGCACTATGGAAACTCCCGGCCATAATCTGGAATTTTCTGCTGCTACTTCGTTGCTGCGGGCTTCTATGCGCACTGTAATATCACGCTCTGTGCCGTCGCGAATAAGCCGGAAATTAGCACGTTCGCCCGCTCTAAGATCGCCCACCATTAAAGTAAGGTGATTTGTGTTTCGTATATCTGTACCATTAAGGCTAATAATAAAATCTCCGGGATGAATTCCTCCCCTATCGGCAGGAGAACCCAGGAAAACCTGAATTGCCAAAGCTCCCCGTCTTCCGTTAATGTTCAAAGCCTGCATCATTTCCCTGTCCGGATCGACAAGCGATACACCCAGCCAGCCGTAAGTAATTTCTCCCACACTGATAAACTCGTCTATGGAACGTTTGGCATTGTTAATGGGTATGGCAAAACCCAGCCCAACAGATCCGCCGCCCGAACCGCTGGCAATCCAGGTATTAATCCCGATTACCTCACCCCGTATATTTACCAGAGCTCCGCCGGAGTTTCCCTGATTTATCGAAGTATCGGTTTGAATAAAATCGTTAATATTTCCTGCAGGACCACCTGTTCGGCCTACAGCGCTGACTATGCCCATGGTCATGGTAGACATTAAACCAAGGGGATTACCTATGGCGATGGCCCAATCTCCAACCCTCACCGTATCGGAATCGCCCAATACTGCAAGGGGTATATCAGCGCTGCTTTGGAACGAGACCATAGCCAGGTCTTTTCGCTCGTCCTTTCCAACCAGTTCCGCCTTATATTCTGTGCCATTGTTAAGGGCAACAAATATTTCGCTTGCATTGCCCACTACATGATTATTGGTAATTACATAATACGTTGATTGATCACCGGAACCGCTATCCTTGCGGACTACAATCCCCGAACCAAGCCCCTGTGAACGAAATTCCCTGTCTCTGCCGTCCCGTTCGTTAGGCCTGCCAAAGAAAAAATCCCAGGGTATGCCGTGAAAATTGGGAACCTGCTGGCGGCTTATCGATATGGTTCTAAGTTCCACAACCGAAGGAAGAACACTGTCCGAGATAAACCTAAAAGCTGTTTGCAGGCTTTCTGCAACAGACAGCGCATCCTGCGAAACCTGCACCGGAATGGCTTCCTGGGCATACACAGCGCCACCTTTGACACGGGAAAATGTAAAAAAGGCTGTGGTAAATCCAAATATGGCTCCCAGCAGAACCAGATTAAAAACAAAAAACTGCCTGCTTGAAAGTTTTTTTAACAAATCCATATTAGTACCATCCTCCTATTATGCTAATTTATAATACATTCTCGGTCAATACTTCAATAGTACTTTCGAATACTGCCAGAGTATGTTCCCAGTGTGCAGATAAACTTCTATCTGCGCTTACCACTGTCCATCCATCGTCCAATACTTCTACATTTCCGGTTCCAGCATTAATCATCGGCTCCAGGGCAAATACCATGCCGCGGGAAAGCCGGGGGTTGGGCCCTTTGGCAACATTCGGCACCTTTGGATCTTCATGAAGATCAAATCCAACACCATGACCGCAATAGCTGGTAACAATTCCGCAGCCTGCTGCCCTGGCATGGTTTTCTACCGCCCTGGAAATGGTTAAAAGCCTATCTCCCATTTTGGCTGCATCTATACCCAGTTTAAGACATTCTTTGGTAGTTTTGTTAAGCTTACGGGCTGTATCGGAAACTTTTCCAACCTCTATGGTAACAGCCTGATCGCTGATAAATCCGCCCAGATCTATACCGCAATCCAGGGATACCAAATCTCCATCGGCAATTTTACGCCCTGTGGGAATACCATGAATAACCATCTCGTTTAATGAGATACAAATAGCTCCGGGAAAGGGATTGTTTTTTGGACCAAAGCCAAGAAAAGCAGGTCTGCCTCCGTTTTTTATAATCCACTTCTTGACCCAGTCATCCAGATCAAGACCTGTAACGCCGGATTTTACCAGGGGTATTAGTTCCCGGTACATAGCAGAAAGCATTTTACAGGACTGCCGTATACCTTCCAGTTGTTTGTCATTTTTTAGCCGTATCATGATACTTTTGATCCTTTCCTTTCGGCAATTTCCCGTTTTAACAGTTCGGCCTGTCCTGTTTCCCCTAAACGGACATATAAATCGGCAAGAGAACGCAGTATCCTTATTTCTTCCTTTGGAGAAAAACCAATCGCTAAAAGCATTTCCAGACAGCTTATATAACGTTCGTTATCAATTGCAGTTTTTAGTTTATGCAAGGCTATTTCCATAAGAAAAATATGGACATCCTCCATAAAGTGCTTAAAATATGGCCGCCGTCTTTCTTCCCTGCTTATATTTATAAGAAGGGAGAAGGCTTCGAAAATACATCCCTGCCTGTCCAATTCTTCCGCCAAAAGAAACGCACAGTCCATCCAGTCTTCCCTTTCAAGATGTTTTTCCAAAGGAAAGGAAAGGCCTCCGTATTCTACCCAAATTTCCAAAGGATCATACTGTTCATTATTTGGATGAAGAAGAAGAAAAAATATTAGTTTTGCCTGGCTTGCAGGATCAGTTTTTCGTTCACGAAGAAATGTCGGATAATCAAAGATATTGGAAAATCGAATATACGCCCTGTCGTATGCAAAACGCCGGTGTGGATTGGAAAGGGTATGATATGCCGCCAAAAGCCGGCGCATCTGGCTTTCGGTATTTTTACCTGCAATATCCGGGTGCAGGGTTTTTGCCCTTTCCCTAAAGGCTTTTTTAAGCTCCAAAGGAGAAGCATTTTTATCAATGCCTAAAAAAGAGTAATAGTTATCCATCTATCAACTGCTTCTCCTGAATGCATGGTCTGCCTTTTGAGTAAACCAGGAAAGCAGCGCTGCGGCCCTGTTATTGACCGACTCGCCTACCCGCTGTCTTATACCAGGCAGCATCGTTGCCCGTGCCATTGATGCAGTATACACAAGCAGATTGGGCCCGCAGTCGAAAATAGCAATAACTGAACGTAAATTCCTGCTATCCATTACTGTTACCGGGCCATATGTCATATTCGTGATATTTTCCATAAAAATAATCAAAGACGACTGCTCTGCATAATAGGTATATCTATATATATTATCTCCGAAAGTTAAATCTTTCTGGCGGGCATATAAGCTTAATTCTGCCGGAGGAGTCCTATATACAGGATCGGGCCGTGGATTTCTGCTGCCAGGCCCGTCAATTACCGTAGATACTTCATAAAATACCCGCATTCTGTTTCGGGTTCTCGAAAAATATTCCAGTCCGGCAAGGGTGCTTAAGGAAATAACTCCATTGTATAAATCCGTTCTTTCTGCAGTTGTCCAATCTGCTCCGCCGGAAGGTTTTCTATACAGGCGCAGCGATTCAATCATAACATTGGGATTTAAACTGCTGCGGTTTGTTTCCAGAAGCCTTCCCAAAGCCGCATATCGCGGAGCTAATTCCAGGTGTACCGAATCAAAACCTTCCCTGTTTACCAAACCGGACTGCTGCAACTGCCGTATCAGATTATCGGGTAAAAGGTTTTCCAGCGAAAGGGCTGTTATTTTGGGTCCCGGCACACAGCAAATCAGCGCCAGAAAAGCCAATATTTTAAGTGTCATGTATATCCTCTATACTATAAAATAAACAACAGACATACAAGTTACTGTTGCCGTCATAATAAATCCTGTATGCTGGGAACATGAAGCATAATGCAAGGTTAATACTGTATTGCATGCCCTTTATGGAAAAAGGAGTGGGTTCTGCCTGGGGACTGCCGGTTACTATTGCAGATAAAAAAAGAATATCTATCCTTTCGCTTTCAGAAAAACTTTTACCGCTTAGAGAACATGATCCATTCAGGGCGCAGCGTATACGGGAACTGGAACTCCTTGGGGTTGGCCCTCTGGGCAGGTATCTGGGCGGCGAACCGATAAAACCGGTCAAGCTTGGCCCGGAAGATTTTTTTGGCTTTGCAAAACGATCCCTGGACGGTGCTCTTGAATTTGACAATACCCGCTGGATAACACAAGGAAGCGTCATTGAGCTTTTTACCGGTCATCTGGAATTCCTTCGATATTGGGGTTTTTCCGGCGGCGTTTTTATACTGGAAAGTTCTGTTGCACAGCTTTTGGCAATATACCTTGATCATCTGCAAAAAGAGAATGTCCACAAACTATCTATGGTTAAGATCATTGTTCTTGTATCAAAAACGTTCTTTGAAAAATATCTGGCATTGAGGCTGCCCAATGCCAAAAGTTCCGGCGATACTGCTGCCGGAGAAATCCCTGTAAGTATAAACTGTACAGGAGACAATGTTTTAAAAAACGGCATTAACGGATTGGTTATAGCTTTTTATGAAGACCTAAACTCTTTTGTTGTTCAAAAAGTACGATGCGATATACTTCTTTATGTATCGCTCGAATCCGAAAAATCTTCCAATAATGCATTTTCTGCTTTAAGCTCCGAAATAACAGCAAGAATAAAACTTGCTGTCAACGGTACAAAACAACAAAAAAAAATCTCCAAAAAAAGTGTATCATTACATAATTATTTGTTCCGCGATCTAACAGGAACAAAATCCATGCCCTTTCCGATTAACCGAAAAGCCAATCATGAAGAACGCTTCCAAATCCCAAAAACCGATCAGAATACCGGTCAAATGATTAATAGGGAAGAAAAAATATACGGCTGCCTGTTTGAAGTACATACAAAATTTTCCGGTCTTAGGGCTGTGGATTTTAAGGAAGAACAAAAACTTTTTTACTACGAAGCCGGTAAAACAAAAAAACGAAATGCAAACCAAATAATCCACAGCGATGAAGTCCCTCCTGTACGGCCAGGTACGCCATTTATGGAATTGAACGAAACTCAAATGAAATTTTTCTTCCGCTGGCGAAGCGAATGCCGGCGCGGGCTTGCTCCGGATTTACATTCGCCCTATATGGAAACATATATTGAGTTATATGCAAGAGAACTGATCCTTTGTATGGGTTCTGACGGCCCTATAGTGCATTTTTTATCACTCTTGCACTTATTCCATGACTATATGGAAACATACCCGCAAACAGCAGACCTTCTTTGTTCATGGCTTGTTGATTTTTTGGTAATCTACGGTATTGGGGCTGAAGCCCTTCCCCTTCTTTTGGAAAAATTAATTAACAAGGGATGGTTTAACAACAATTCCTGCAATAATTCTGCCAATGAGTATATTGAACAAAAATTAGCTCCTATGGAAATATTAATAGATCTTTCAATTTATCACTTTTTTATTAAAAAAGCAGAAAATCCGGAGATACCTCTTTTCTGGCCCTTAATAAAAACCCTAATAGCTCCCAAAATTCTGGCCAGAAAGGAAAATGATACAGAACTTGGCATACAATGCTGCAAAACCCTGGGCATTTTGGATTCACAGCTTCGGCAGGATTGGGGATTGGGTTTTTTTGGTTTCTTTTGCCCGCCCCAATTTATTAAAGATGATCGTAAAGCATTTAATACAAGCATGGGAGATTCTTCGTATACAGTATACAGGCCGGGGTTTTCTTCCCATAAACCGCTGCAGGATATTTTATCTGCTTTAGTTATGGAGCCAAAAACCAATCCTCTGCCCGGCTTAAAATCCAGGCTTGAGCCATTAAGCCTTGAAAACGAATTATTGGAAGAACTCCGTAAAGAATCCAATGAGGTAAGGGAAATGTTAAAGCAGGATTATACTCCGGAAAATATAAAGACACAAAAAAATGTGCCTCGTTTAACCTTGCTGCCCAGGCAGGCAGAATTTTCATTTATTCCTGCAGATAAAAAGTCCATGGCAGAATTTATTGCTTCATTAAGCGAAATAGAAAAAATCACTCTAAATAACATGGCAGATATGAATATATCGGATATGCATATAATCGATCAAATAAATACAGCCTTTTATGAACGCTTTGGAGATCTGTTAATCGACACCGGCACACCGGATCTTGTACCCTCGATCTCCGCCGAATATGCAGATATACTGGATCTATGACTGTCCCT
>Ga0099364_10015245_pt1 | contig 10143 bp, 9 predicted proteins | sample TergutTh196P3_FD_73070 | JGI IMG/M metagenome (GOLD analysis project Ga0099364, IMG submission 73070) | Microcerotermes parvus P3 segment gut microbial communities from Pointe-Noire, Republic of the Congo - Th196 P3 | ecosystem: Host-associated > Arthropoda: Insects > Digestive system > Gut ...
GTGTCATGGTTTGATCTCCGTAAAACCGAGTTTGGAGCGTTTTCGGCAACCCCACGTCGCCGCCAACGCCGGTTTATACGGAAATGCCGCCTGAATTGTTCGACAACGCCATTTGAAGATACCCATCATTCAATAACGTACCGAGTTTCTCTATCACTGTTGCTTCCTCTATCTCATATTCATTTAACTCGAAAGCGTCTTGGATGAAATCAAGTATGTCATCTTTTCTCAGTGCTCCCATCGCAAATTTATTTTCACGAATCCACAGCGTCAGCAGTATTTGTTTGTCTTCGGAAAGACGCTGTAACTGATCGACAAAAACTTCTTTGATCTCATCAAAGACACTCTCCTCGATAGAGCGCCAATGAATCGCACTCGACGTTTCGGCATCAATATACACGTCAAAATTGATGTAGCCGCGTTGCCGCCGTGTTCTGCCGATGTCCTGCGTTTTTCCGGCAAAAAGTCCCAGTAAGGCGATGTCTTCATTCGTAATTTCGGTCATTTCAAGTCTCCAAGTGTCATTTAATGGGCCACCTCAACCATCCATTGCTCAATCAAAGAACGGTCAAGGCCGCGAGGGATTAAATCAGTTACATTATACACCAACACCGGGAGCGTAGGAAGTCCGCGACGGCCTTCACGACTCCTCGTCCTCTGTTTCAAAGGGATTACGCCGATTCCGTGCCATCGACTTGGCGATGGCTAACTGACCGTGTGCGTATCGTTTGGTGACGTTCGCGGTCTTGTGGCCTAACAAAGCTTGGGCACAATCCAGACCATTCGCTTTTTCCGCATCAGTTCCAGCACTGTGGCGCAACTGGTACGGAAACCAATGCGGTACTTTTTCGTTGTCCGGCAGAACCTTGTTTCCCTTCTCAATAGCATGTTCGATAGCCTGACGGTAGGAATACCGACAATAGAATTCAGAATATCGCGAGGGTTTCGCCGCTCTTGCTTTGTCCCGCGCCGCCTGTGAGGGAGAGATTTTCGTCTTTCGGTTAGCTCGTTTTTCAGCGTTCCGCTCTTGCATTGCTGTTCGGGGTGAAAATACTGCCTCTTCCGGCTTTTTCCCTTCCAAGTACGGAGCAATCAATTTCTGCTCCGTCTTGCTTAATGGAATAATTTTTTCCCCGATAAACCGCTCTGTTTTATGGTCTTTCTTCACGTAATGCCAAAGTTCGGGGTCGGCATCTTTGATGATTTCCCCCATCTTCATGCTGAAAACCTCGCTCGGTCTCATGCCCGTCAGTCTTTGCACGATGACCATTGCTCGGAGCGTCGGCGGCAAAAAGGGCAATGTCCTACGGATTACGTCGTCGGAAACGGGTTGCCGTTCGCCATTGTCGAACGTACCGGGAGAACCTTTTGGGAGCGATTTCACGGATTTTAATGCTCGCCACGTTGTTTCTTTCACCAGTTCATTCTCGACTCCCCACTCAAAAATGGAGGTAATGCGACAGGTATGTCGATTAACGATGTTCCGGCAGAACCGGCGAGATTGGATCATCTCCGCCCGAACCAGTTTTAGGCAACTGGGTTTAAAATTCTCTACGGACGTATTGTCTCCGTAAAGTTTGTCCAGAAAATCCAAAACAATAGTCCGGTAGACGGAGTAATCAGTGGAGCCTTTATTTGCCTTTACGTGATCCAGAAACGCGGCGGCAAGTTCGCAGACGGTAACGTGTTTTTCCTCTTTTATCGGAAAAAACGTGGGATTCGCTTGTACTTCGGCGACGAAGCGAGAATAGGCGATTTTGGACTCCGGCGAACCGTAGCGTCCGAGATAATGGGGCTTGCCGCAGTGATAGACGACGGCGTAACCGTTCAGTTTACAATATTTTGGCGGACGGCTGATTTTTGGCATGGTGCGCACCTCCTTCGCTAAAACCCATCTAAGATGGGTTTTCCGGCAAGCACAATAACCAAATTTGAAGAATCACAAGCGCCGCAAAGCGTTGTATTTTAAGGCTTTACGCCAATGGGCGATATAGGACTCGAACCTATGACCCCTAGCTTGTCGAGCTAGTGCTCTAACCAAACTGAGCTAATCGCCCAAGTGAACAGGATTGTTACATACTGCCACCCATTCGTCAAGGGGGACGGAGACCTGCACAGTTCAAAACAGGGTGTCATTTCGACCGTAGCGCAGCGAAGGGAGCAATCTTGTGAGTTTTGTTTTTGTGGAAAAGGAGAGATTTGGTCGTTAGAATAGGATTTTTGACTTCCGGCCCCATGGGGCCGGAAGTCAGAAAAATCGTTCGTTCATGCCGTCGGGACTTCAGAGAAATCTGGACCAAAAAAGGTCGGGGGTGAGCAGGAAGCCCAACGGCCAATCATCGTTCACGCTTGCCGTAAAGTCTGGAAACAAAGGCTTTTACGTTTTGTGAGAGTTCTCCCATCGGCCGAAATGGCGTTGCTCTATTTTGCCCAAATTAAACTTTGCATCTCTCCTGACGCTATCGCAAGATACTCGACACCGAGTAAAATTCAGATAGCGTCATCCTACCCGCCAAGTGAAACGGGATGCAAAGCGGATGGAAAAGCGGGGCAAAAACATGGCCAAATTGACAGGCACGTTGGCCAAGTTGGCTGCCCGTCAGCCGTTACCTCCCCAAATCGTAGAACGCAAAAGGCCCGTGCAAAGCACGGGCCTTCCTTCAGGTTAAACGAATTGCCAAGCGGCAACGCCTAGAACTTGACCACGGCTGAAAGACCACCACTGACCTGGTCATCACGGGTCTCCGCATCGAACGGATTACCGCCGCCATAGACCTTGTCGTACCGAACTTCCGGTCGGACAAGCAACCACTTGTTCGGCGTCCAGTTTACACCAAAGGTATACCCGTAGTAGTCGGCGTCCGCTGTCGTGACGAGGTGCGTACCGTTATAGCTCAGGCAACCATAGTTATGCATCCATTCGAAGCGACCACCAACGGCCCACTTGTCGTTGACGCGGTAAATCAGTTCCTGATTGATTCCGTAGGAACCACTGTAACGAGCGAGCGGAATGTTGTCGATGGTCGCAAACGGCGGCGCAATCGAGATTTCCCCACGCACGTTGTTGATGAGCGTCCACTCAAACGTGTAGTCCCAACGCTTGTTCGGCTTCACGTTGACAACGACCGACTGGAGAAAGTAGTCTTGATCGCGAGTGAACTGCCACGGTCCCAACGTTCCAAACGGTCCCAGTTGGTAGTTCAAAGCGTTCTTTTCCCGGCCGATACCACCAATGTACGACAGACCGATCTTTTTGTTCGGCGTAAACGTCGCGCCGAAAATGGCGGTGTTGTTGTCTTGGTTATAGAACGTCAGGTTCGCACCGTTGGTCCATCCGCCGATCAAGGAGAACTTCTCGCTCGGTGACCAAGTCGCTACGGCACCGGTATGCGTATCCGGCAGGACATAGTACGCATAGTTCAGGCTGTAGAAGAACCGGTTGGGCGCCATAATACTTTCGTGCCCCAACGGCGTCAGCAACTTACCGACTTTCAAGTTGAGGTTGTTGACACCGATCTCCGCATAGGCCTGCGCGAACGAGACACCGTAATCGCCTTCGCCCCACGGCGTTGCGTTGGGGGTGCGCGAACGGTATTCGAATCCGTCCGATTGCGTGAAGTAGGCATCAGTTCCATACACGAAGTCGACACGACCACCGATGTCGAATCCACGACGTGTGTTCACCGTTCTTTCAACGAAGAGCCACGCCTGATTCATCTGGACCCCGGTGTGCTGGGCGTTGTTCAGCAACACCGAATTGCCCGGTGCGACCAATCCATCGGCGTAACTGTTCGTCCGTCCCCACTGGTTGGCCCAGAGACCAGCCTCAACCCAACCGCCGACATTCCACTGCGACGCCCTCTTCGGGCCGCAAATCGCATCGCATGGATTGCAGGCCTCGTCACATGGACCGCAGAGGATTTCCCCGCACGGACTACATTCCGAGAAGACGCCTGCTTTGACTTCCGCCAGGGCAAAATGAACCGCAATTAGTGCGGCCACGACGCCGAGGCATCCCTTCATAGATTTTCTCATTGCTTTTCCCTTACCTTGTTCGTGATCGTTCACAAATTTTCTTAGGGCTGCCCCCAGACGGATAACGACCGTCCGAACCAAGCAGAAACTCCCCCGGTATGGGAGAAATCGAACAAATACGGGCAGGGGACACACAGAATTTCCAGTGGGTCATACAAACTTCCACTTCGCCAAAGTCTACCCGTGCCGCAAAGTCGACAGTTAGTCTTGATCGGGAGAGGAAGAATTTAACGAAGATAGGGGAAGATCCGCCTCAAGAAAGCACGAATTTTTTATCAAAACCATGCCGTTCCCCCTGTTTTCACAACGTTCACAAAATATTTTTGATCCGTTTTTGAGAAAAATAGTAATAGGCCCGGTTTGTTCCTTCCCGGCTGAAGCCATAACAATCGAGCGGATTCGCCGCCACGGAATCGGTTGCGATTCAAGAAACGGTCCGTCATGGCCGCCAAGTGCAAGATCGAAGCGGAATACACCCTTGGAAAAACTCCGCAGTCGTCCGGAGAGCACCTCGCCGCCGACCAAACGGATCGTTTCTGCTTTCCCGGTCTTGTGCAACGCCAGAAGACGGTCCGTCATGGCCGGATCCACCGGCGGCACCACGACCAGTAAAGCGACATGGTGCCTTGGAATCGATAGGGTTGTCGGCGGTTCCAGCCGCAAATCGAAACGCAACAGTTCGGCGTCAATGCTTTCGATGCGACCGACCAACAACGAGCCGTCGGTCAGCCATACCCAATGGGCCAACGCCGATGGTCGCAGCTCCCCGGCAATGGTAAGCGATGGGGAAAGCAGAAGGAAAAAAAACGTCAGTCGGAAAATCATGTACCTGACGAGCATAAAGATTTCCGAAAATAACCGGCAAGTGACTCCCTCAAACACCTGCCCCACGTCAAAACGACGGAATTGTTCGATAAAGCCCATTAACGCTCACCGCAACCAACGTGCGTGTTCCGATGGGAGCAATCATTTCGCGGACAATTCCCGCAACATTTCGAGGACGTTTCGGCGGAGCATCGCTTCGGCGTCGGCTTCGAGGCAAGTCGTTCGGTTACGCCAGATATTGTAACCGCCGAGCCGATGCTGTTCCTCCGGCGGAATATAGCCGAAACTGCCGTTCGCATGGCTGATGTTCATCGTCGGAATGAACGGACTCCGCGCCTTGATTTCCAACCCGGTGATCCCATAAATTTCACCAGGAAGAGCTGTAAGACCGAGTTCGCCAATGCGCATTGCCTGGAGCGGAATGACCGACGTTTTCGGCCAGTGTTCCATATCGACGGTCGCCTGTGCGTAAACATCGTTCACCGTTTTAAGTTTGCCGTCCGGCAACGTCGCCAAGTGCTCCTTGGCGGCGTTGACCTCTTCCGGCGTCGGAACACGATTCCTGACGGTCATCCGTCTCTCGACCATTCCGAGCGGGACCCAGTCGAAATATTGGATGTTCGGCCAAACGGCCATTGCGGCCTGTGCGGTGTCTTCGCCGACGCTCTTGTAATCGAATTTCCGCGCCGGATTCAAGAAATCAATACAGTTGGCGTCGCCGCTGGTTCCGTTCGACATGATGCCGACGAACGAGTCGGGCACGTTTTCAGCCCCGATTTTCTCCGCGATCTTTTCCCTGATTCGTTGGGCGAAAACCGCAAAGTAATCGGCGGAGAGAGTATCTCTCGGTATTCCATTTCCGGCGTAATGGGTCGAGTAATTCCCGAACACGGCAATCGGCTTGCCGTCCGGCGAAACCAGCGAGAGAACCGACACGGCCGTATCGACCGGTCCGGTTCGGGCAATTTTGTTCACGTTTGCGTGACCGGGATTCATCACGGCTCGATCATTTTTTGTACCGCCGAACGGATTCGTCGTTGCCGTTCCTTCTTTCATGAGGAAGCGCCGACAGAAGACGTTGTTCGGATCGTCTCCGATGGCCCAACCAACCTTGGCTGGAGCAAGATTTTTCACGGCAACGGCGACACCTTCGGCGATTTTTGTCGGCAGCCAAGCGATATAAGCTTCCTCACTCGGTACCCCGTGACCGGAACCGAGCGATGGGGCCGAGTGTGTGTGCGATGCGGAGATCATGATCCGATCCCGCCGGATTTTCGTTTCGATTTCAATGAGCCGTTTCGCTTCCTCGGCCACCACAATCGGCATGGTACAGGTATCCACGACGACAAGAGCGATCCGTTCCGTTCCGTCGTCGAGGACCAGACAACGTGCATGGAGCGGGTCGTTGACTTTTTCAACGACTTTGGGGAGAAAGCCGCCGCTGACGAAGACGGGAAACTTGGTCGGCGTAATGTCGACGGCAAACGCGCCGGCACGGAACGGGCGGGACGGCTCCTCCGCAAACGCCGAGTGACACAGGAGAACGGATACGATCAAGCCAACGGCGAAGAGACGATACGTCATTGTCACCTCCAAAGGAAAGGGAATGGAAACCGACTTGAGGGTCGCGGGCGTTTTATTTTTGCAACGCCATCCAGTGAAGCAGGCACGGATCGCAATGATAATCACTAGGAGACTGAAAGTCAAGGCAACATCGAGGACGCTCCGGCTTTCGGAGCAACAAGGTTTTTTCGGCAACGGTCGCCCCGTTGGACAAGTCGGTGATCGCCGACGTTGCCGCCCGGCGATCGGCAATCTACCTCGTTGGGGACGTTGCAATCCTCCTGCCCGCCTCGTGGTCCGGCTTGCAGGGCGGTGGAAAATCCGCTAAATTGGGTCTTTCGTCAAGGCGTACCATCCGGGAACTTGCGCCGCCCGGTTCTTGGATAAACCATGCTGGTCAAACTCAAGACGTTTTCGTTGCTCGGAATCGACGCGGTACCCGTCGAGGTCGAAGTCGATTGTGCCGACATCGGAACGCCAAAGACCATTCTCGTCGGATTGCCGGAAACCGTTGTCAAGGAAAGCACCTTCCGTATCGAACGGGCTATCGAGAACTCCGGTTTTTTCAATCCGTTTCATCGCACCGTCATCAATTTGGCACCGGCTGACCTACCAAAGCAGGCGGCGTCGTTCGATCTGCCGATCTCGCTCGGACTCCTCGCCGGAAGCGGTCAGTTTGCAACCGAGCTGCTTTCCCGATACGCTGTAACCGGCGAACTTGCGCTGGACGGTTCCACGCGACCGATCAAAGGGGCCTTGTCCATTGCCCTGCAAGCAAAAGCGGAAGGCGTCGCCGGACTGATTCTCCCCGCTGAAAACGCCAGGGAAGCCGCCGTCGTCGAAGGACTCAACGTGATACCGATTTCGAGTCTCGCCCAAGCGGTCGGCATCCTTTGTGGACGCTTACCGTTGGAACCGACGCCGCCGATTGCGTTACAGGAATTTGAACGCCTTGCCGAATACGATTTCGACTTCTCTGACGTTCGCGGTCAGGAATCTGCCAAGCGGGCAATGACCGTTGCGGCGGCGGGCGGACACAACGTCCTGATGATCGGGCCGCCCGGCACCGGAAAAACGATGCTAGCCAAGCGTTTCGGTACGGTATTGCCCAAATTATCGCTGACGGAGTCCCTCGAAACGACACGGGTATTCAGCGTTCTCGGATACATCAAAGGCGACGTTCCGCTGGTTGCGACGCGACCGTTCCGGGAGCCGCACCACACGATCAGCGAAGCCGGACTGGTCGGAGGCGGCTCGCCGCCGAATCCCGGTGAAATCAGCCTCGCACACAACGGCGTACTCTTTCTCGATGAGTTGCCGGAGTTCAATCGCCGAACCCTCGAAGTATTGCGTCAACCGCTCGAAGACGGCTCCGTAACGATTTCCCGCGTTGCCCAGACCAGTACGTTTCCGGCGAATTTTATTCTCATTGCGGCGTTGAATCCCTGTCCTTGCGGTTACAGAAATGATCCGCGAAGGCAATGCCGCTGCAATCCCTTTCAGATTGAACGCTACGTCGGTCGGGTCAGCGGACCATTGCTCGACCGGATTGACATACACATTGAAGTTCCGCCAGTCGATTACAATGAACTCTCGGCGACCGCACCGGGTACGTCCAGTGCGGAGATTCGTTCGCAGGTTCTTGATGCCCGTGAAATCCAAGCGGAGCGATTCCGAAGATCGAAGGTCCGTTACAACGGCGATATGTCGCATCGACAAATTGTTTCGCATTGTCAACTGAACGATCAGGGACACAAAATTCTGCGTACTGCAATGGAGGATTTCGGTCTCTCGGCAAGGGCACATGACAAGATTTTGCGTATCGCCCGGACCATTGCGGACTTGGAACGAGCGGAGAGCATCCAACCGATGCACCTTTTTGAAGCGATTACGTACCGAACGCTGGATCGAAAACTGTGGGCGTGAATTATGGTAAAATACATCACTCGTTACGGCGCGATGCGTCTTCTCGGCGTTTTTACGTTTCCGAATCAGCCGGAGCTGTTACATGGAACCGATGTGATTGTTCGTACCAACCGGGGGCAGGAAGTCGGCGTCGTGCTTTGCCACGCAACACCGGAGGCCGTCGAAAAGATCAAGGGCGAAATAATCGAGGACCGGGTTATCCGAACAATGACGGCTTCCGACCATATCGAACACCGGAAGATCCGATCCGGCGAAAAGGACGAATTCGAACGTTGTAAAAGGATCATCGAAAAAATGGAGATTGCGATGGACCTCGTTCGCATCGAACATCTTTTTGGCGGTGAGCGCATCATCGTCTATTACGTCGCCGAGGGGCGGGTGGACTTCCGGGAACTGGTCAAGGTCCTTGCCGGGGAGTTTCAAACGCGGATTGAGATGCGGCAGATCGGCGTCCGCGACGAGACGAAGCTGCTGGCCGACTTCGGCGACTGCGGCAAGGACGTTTGCTGTAACGAATACCTTGTCGAGATGCCGCCGGTGTCCATGAAGATGGCGAAACTCCAGAAAGCGACGCTTGATCCGACGAAAATCTCCGGTCGTTGCGGCCGTTTGAAATGTTGCTTACGTTACGAATATGATCTTTATGTCGATCTCCAGCGTGAACTGCCGGGCATCGGCAAACGGGTTCACACGCCGGACGGCGACGGCAAAGTTCTCGCTCACGAAGTTCTTGCACAAAAAATCTTGGTCGAACTGCCGGGCGGCAGCCGCAAACTGTTTTGCCCAGCCGTCGTGCAACTCGTTCAGGGACAACCCGTTGAGAATGAAATGCCGGAAGAAGAAGAGTAAGGAAAAAAGGATACAATCCGGCAACCGTTCACGAAAACGCGAAATCGTTTTTGCAACAATGTTTCAAGCGTTCTCCGATTCCTGCCGATGGGGCGTCGTCAAACGGGAGGTACGGATCTGTCCCAAAATTCCCTGAGAGTGTATTAAAAATGGGTTTGGAATTTCAGGTGCCCCGTCATTTCGGTCCAAAGCAATTCTTAATACGCTCTAGGGGGCAAAAATGAGTACCGCTACAGTCCAACGCCCATTAACCTACGACGCAGTCATCGCCAAAGAGGTTGCGGATTTCGACCGCGACGTCCTCGAAACAGCCAAGGCAATGTGCCGACCAAAGACCGTGTCCAAGGGGCCGAAAGCGCTCAAGGCCGCGAAGGCCATAAGGAAATCGTCCAAATGAGCGGTGACAGAAATGTGTGTTCCTCTCCTCCTGCTACATCAACCGTTCGGGGATCGAGGAGACAACGCCTGACGTGAATTCGATCAGGCGTATGGCCATCCACGGCATGAGAACAGCGACCACGAGGACCATCGTGACGATCTTGAGGACAATCGCAATCGTCTGTTCCTGAATCTGTGTCAGCGCTTGGAGGAGTCCGATCAGCAGTCCGATCAGCGTTCCGGCAGCCAATACCGGAGTCGAAATAATCAGCGCAATCCAGATGGCGCTGCGACAAATGTCAACGGCGGATTGGGTGTCCATGTTCTTAGCCGCGTCGCCCTGCGACGCGATAAATTACGTGATTCCCGGCAAGATCATCCCGTCGGCGGTAAGCAGTTCGTTCGGAATATACGGCTGGAATGTTTCCAATAGCATGACGACAACAAGGTTCCAGCCGTTCATTAGGACGAAGAGCATCAGTTTGAACGGCAGCGAAATGATCGTCGGTGGCAACATCATCATTCCCATTGAGACCATGACGCTGGCAATCACGATGTCGAGAACCA
>Ga0099364_10015246_pt1 | contig 10143 bp, 8 predicted proteins | sample TergutTh196P3_FD_73070 | JGI IMG/M metagenome (GOLD analysis project Ga0099364, IMG submission 73070) | Microcerotermes parvus P3 segment gut microbial communities from Pointe-Noire, Republic of the Congo - Th196 P3 | ecosystem: Host-associated > Arthropoda: Insects > Digestive system > Gut ...
CAGGCACTAGGCTTGGCAATGCCGTAACGAACGACTTCTTCCGGTGGAACTTCATCGAAGGCAATAACGCCCTTAATATCGCCGCTGTTTCGCTCAAACAGATCAATCATTCGCTTGACGATATCCGACGGAGTTCGCCGTCCCAAAATCGTGTCGCCGAGGGCAACGACGAAACGGTTTCCGCCAACGAACGGTTCCGCACACAGCACGGCGTGTCCCAGTCCGAGTTGCCGCCGCTGCCGCGTGAAACAATACTCCGCTTCTTCCCGCTCGAACGCAAGTTCGGCAAGCAAATCCTCCTTGCCGGTCAGCCGAAGATGCCGAATCAGGTTCTCGTTAATGTCGAAATGGTCTTCAATGGTTGCTTTGCCGGGACCAGTAACGAAGAGTAGACGACGAACACTGCATCGAATCAATTCTTCGACGACGTACTGGACGACGGGTTTGCGTCCGACGGGCAACATTTCTTTCGGTTGGCACTTCGTCAGCGGCAACAGGCTCGTATTGCGCCCGGCAACGGGAATAACGGCAAGGTCAATCATCGGGCCAAAGAACCTCAAGTGAAGCGGCACTCCGCAGAATTTAAGAACCCCCGGTAATCTTATACCTTTCATCGAAAAATGCAAGCACAGAGCACAAAGCATAAGCGAGTGCTGTTCCCTTTCCTTTTCTCTTATCTTCTTGCCAAAGAGGAAAAATATGCGATAATGAGGTGAGGTTCATGGTATGTCTCCATTTCCTGAATCAAGGGAGACAGCGGCCTGAACCTCGAACCCCGAATTCAGAATGAGTACGCCTCCGCAAGAATCGAGTCTTTCCCCGGCAGACCGGGAACGCTTACAGAAATTGTACGCCCACGGCAATCAGCAAATGCTCAAGGCGAGTTTCGAGTACGCCAATACAATGTTTACACAGTGCGTACTCAGCGATCCGGGAAACGTCGTCTATTTCAAAACCTTCCTCGCCAACCTAAAGAAGAAGCACGGCGACAAGAAAAAGAAGGGTGTATTCTCCTTTATTTCGGGTTCGACGATCAAGAAAACGGTCGCTCGCAAACCGGAACAGATGCTCCAGGCGGGTGTCGAAGCCCTTGCGGCGAATCCGTGGGATGCCGACACGCTCCTAGCAATGGGCGGAGCCTGCGACGAACTCGGTCATCACGACGTTGCCGTCGAGTATTACCGTTCTGCCGTCGAAGCGGAACCGGGTAGTTACGAAGCGAACCACGTCTGTTGCAAAGCCCTCCGGGAAATCGCGGCCTTCGACGAAGCAATGGGCTGTGCCTTGAGAATGTTGAAAATCAAGCCTACCGATCAAATTGCCGCAAAATTGCAGAAGGATATTACCGTCGAACGGACGATTCACAAGGGCAAATACGCAATGGGCGACTCGCAACAGGTCCGCGACACCGTTGCCCAAATGAAGGCACCCGATGCCGACGGCGAAGACGTAATGGGCCGCACGCTGACTTACGTGGAACAGGTCGAACGCCGGATCAAGAAAAATCCGACCGACACGGCGAATTATATGGAACTCGCCCAACATTTCTATCAGGCAGGCGATTACGAACAGGCCGAGAAATACTACGCCGAAACGGTCAAACTGACGAAAAACGAACCGGATATGGTCGAACGGCTCCTCGATGCCCAAAAACAGAAGTTTGCCGCAAAAATCATTTCCCTGCCGGAAGATGCCCAAAAGTTCCGGGAAAAAGCCCTCGAACTCAAAGCGAAGTTCGAAAAGAAGAAAACAGCCGAAATCCGCGACGAGTTCTACAAAGTCAAGGAAAAATACGAACAGGCGAAAAAGGAACTCGAAACGATTCAACAGGATTTCGACCAAAAAACATTGGAATTGGCCCAACATCGAATCAAATACCATCCGAACCACGCTGGCTATCATTTCGAATACGCCGTTCTGCTCCAGAAAAACGGCGAAATCAAGGAAGCCATCGCCGAACTGCAACTCGCCAAAGCCGACGTTACCCGGAAGGGTGACTGCCTTTTCTCCTTGGGACAGTGCTTCGAACACATTAAACAGCACAAACTGGCAATGTCCCATTACAATGAGGCGATTGCGGAATTATCGGACGCGGCGGAGAACAAAAAGGAGGCTCTTTACCTCGCTGCGAAACTCTCTATGGAACTCAACGACTACGAAACTGCCGAGAAATACGGACACCAACTTGCCGCTCTCGATTTTTCCTACAAAGATGTGGGGGAGATACTGGACAAAATTGCCCAAAGAGGTAATAATTAACCCTCCGAGTCGAAGCGGCTCGATCATCAAACCAGAAGGAATTCGCAATGCCCAATATCAGAAGCGCCAAAAAGCGTCTCCGACAGAACGTCGCCACCCGGAGCCGGAACCGTTCCAGCCGCTCCTTCGTCCGCAACCGTTGCAAAAACGTCGTCAAGGCGGCTGCCGAGGCGAATCTCGACAACGCCGAAACGCTCTTCAAACAAGCCGTCAAGGTGCTTGATCAGGCAGGTTCCAAGAAAATCATCCACAAAAACGCCGCCGCACGAAAGAAATCCCGACTGTCCCGACTGCTCCGAAAACTGAAAGAGCAGAAGCGTGACGCGTAACTTCGTGAATGGGTGAATCGTGGTGTTTCTTGAGGCAATGGTTATGAAAATCTCCGCCAAGACCGAATATGCGTGCATTGCCCTTATGGATCTCGCGGCGCGGCGTGGATCGTCGGAGCCGGTTCGTATCGGTCGGATTGCGGAACAATACGGATTGTCGGAGCGTTTTCTCGTGCAAATTCTCTTGGAACTCAAGGAAGCGGGAATCGTTGAAAGTACCCGCGGCGCTTCCGGCGGCTATCGATTCAAAAAGAAACCGGAAGAAGTCACGTTGCTCCAAGTTATGAAAGTCCTTGATCCGCCGAAAAACAAACGCGCTTCCGATTCAAATGCCTCGTCCGTCTTGCACGATGTCTGGCAAACCGCCGAGCAGCCTCGCCAAAACTATTTGAACAGCGTAACCTTTGCCGATCTCGTCCGTATGGCTGGACTCGGTTAGCCCTTCGCTTCCCTTCCTCCCCCATTTTTCGACTGAAAGGAGTTCACTATGTCCGAACGTGTTTATAATTTTTCCGCTGGTCCCGCCGTGTTGCCGTTGCCGGTTCTCAAAAAGGCTCAGGAAGAGTTCCTCTGTCTGCCCGGTGCCGGTGCGTCGGTCCTCGAAGTCTCGCATCGGTCCAAGCCCTTTGAATCGGTCATTACGGAAACGGAAGCCAATGTCCGCAAACTCCTGAGCGTACCGGACAACTACAAGGTGCTGTTCCTCCAAGGCGGCTCGCTGCTCCAGTTTGCGATGATTCCGATGAACATCCTCGCGGGCAAGTCGGCGGACTACATCGTAACCGGCTCGTGGTCGAAAAAGGCACTGTCCGAAGCGAAACTCGTCGGTTCCTGCAAGGTCGCCGCCGATACCAAGGACACCGGATACCGCCGCAAACCGAGCCAAAGCGAACTGACGCTCGATCCGAACGCCGCTTACGCTTATCTGTGTTCCAACGAAACGATTGAAGGCGTGCAGTATCAGGAGTTACCGAACTTCGGCGACGTACCGCTGGTCTGCGACGCTTCCTCGGACTTTATGTCGAAGCCCGTTGACATCTCGAAATACGGCGTGTACTTTGCCTGCGCTCAGAAGAACGCCGGACCTGCCGGTGTCACCGTTGTGGTTGTCCGCGATGATCTCATCGCACGGAGCGCCGCTCATTTGCCGTCGCTGTTGAGTTACGCCAAACTTGCCGAACAAAAATCGATGCTCAACACGCCGCCGTGCTTTGCGATCTATATGGTCAAACTCGTTACGGAATGGCTGCTCAATGACATCGGCGGACTCGACAAGATGTACGCCATGAACAAGGAAAAAGCCGCCCTGCTGTACGATGCCATTGACAATTCCAACGGTTTCTACACGGGCCATGCCGACAAGGAGTTTCGTTCGTTAATGAACGTTCCGTTCCGTTTGCCGTCGGAGGAACTGGACAAGAAGTTCCAGGACGATGCCAAGAAGGTCGGTCTGACAACGCTCGGCGGGCACCGTAGCGTCGGTGGCTTGCGGGCGTCGATCTACAACGCCATGCCGCGAGACGGTGTTGTCGCCCTCCGTGATTTTATGGTCGACTTTGCAAAGAACAACGGTTGACGGACGTTGCAATCCTCCTGGTCCCGTAACAAAACTTTTTTATCCGCCCGAATCTTCGGAAAAGAGCGCTGATTCGATCAAGTGGAGCGTCCGTTCGGTCGCACCGAGTTGCTGTTCGACGAGTTTCCGGGCGTTTTCACCGAGGCTCCGGGCAAAGTCGGTGTCTTCGAGAACCCGACGGACGAAGTTTTCCATCTCCCGCTGATCGTGAACGACCTGAGCGGCGCCGCTCCGTAACAACAGGTCCACGATGTCGGCAAAGTTCTTCGTCTTCGGTCCGAAGCAGACCGCCGCTCCGTATGCCGCCGGTTCGATCATGTTCTGACCGCCTCGGGTTCCCATACTTCCGCCGACGAACGCAACGGCGGCGGTTCCCCACCAGGCGCCAAGTTCACCGACCGAATCGACCAGCAGAATCCGAGGGCGAACCGCCTTGTGAGAACTGCCGCCTTCCAGCGATTCCGTCGGCGGCTCTGTAGACGAATCCTTCAACAAGGAACGGCGTTCCCAGAGAACTCCCCGATCATCGAGCATTGCGGCAACCTCATCAAAACGTTCCGGATGCCGAGGAACGAGAATCAGACGAAGTTGCGGAAAATCCTCCTTGAGGTGTTCGTAAACATCGACGGCAAAGGATTCTTCGGGAGCCTGCGTACTGCCGGCAAGGAAAACGATGTCGTCTTCGGCGATTCCGGCCAATTCACGGAGCCGAACCGTCGCCGGATTGTTTCGATCCGAGACGGCACCGTCAAATTTCAGCGAGCCGATGACGTGAATCGCTCCACTGGACGCTCCGAGATGCCGAAACCAACCGGCGTAGACTTCGTTTTGCGACGCCACGGCGTCCAGTTGCCGGAACATCGGAGCAAGCAGCGGACGAACCAAAAGATAGCGCTTGTATCCCTTTTCGCTCATCCGACCGTTGACGATGAAAACCTTGGCTCCATACCGCTTGGCGGCGTCGATCAGGTTCGGCCAGAGTTCCTGCTCCGCAAGGACGAGCATATCCGGACGGAGCCGCTGCATGGCCTTGTCGACCGCCCAACTGAAATCGAGTGGACAATAGAACACGGTATGGTGTTCGGCATAGAGTTTAGCGGCGACATCCATACCGGTTCGGGAAGTCGTCGAAACGACGCAACACCAGTCGGGTTTTGCCTCCCGAATCCGCTGGAGCAACGGCCGCAACAAATTGACTTCGCCGACGCTGACCGCATGAAACCAGAAGACCCGTGTCTTGTTGGGATCACGGCCTCTGATGACGTTCCGCCGCCTTGGAATCCGCCCCAGATACTTCTGCTTGAATCCCCGACGGTATTTTCCCTGTTTCAGCGCGCGGTAAAGCAATAACGGAGACAACGCCGCCAGCAGCACGAAATAAACCAGGTTGAACAGCCAGGATTTAGGCATAAGTACCCTTCATTCTCCATTCTCCATTCTCAAGTCGCAAGGGGTTGCCCTCTTGACTTGCCGACTTTTTTTATGGAGAATGGGGTTTATGAAATGTCAAAAGTGCGAGAAAGCGGCAACTTTTCACATCACCGAACTGACCGGTTCGAAGCCGCACGAACTGCATCTCTGTGAAGATCACGCTCGGGCTTATCTTTCGGAGTCGTCCGCTCAGAACGATCTCGCCGGGTCCGTTGCGTCGACCCTTGCCCAGGGTTTTTCCAAGCAGATTTCCTTGAACAAGGCCGCCGAGGAACTCAAGGAACTGGATATGCAGACCTGTCCGATCTGCGGGATCAGTTTCTACGACTTTCGCAGTCGTGGTCGACTCGGTTGTCCGAACGACTACGTTTGTTTTGCCAAGCAACTTGACGCCTTGGTTCTCAACATTCACGGCGAATCGGACCACATCGGCAAGGTTCCCAAGCGGACCGGCAAGGCGTCAGGCAGACGGACGCAACTCATCAAACTTCGCCGCGATCTCAACGAGGCCGTTGCCGAGGAGGATTACGAACGAGCCGGCATCCTGCGGGATAAAATCAAGGAAATCGAAAATGAGTAAGGCCCAAACCGAGCCGGGGGCTGTGGTCCCGGTGTGTCAAACAACCTTTTCTCGTCGGGGGCACAGGTCCCGGCTCCGTAAAATGATACGTTTTCTCCTCCTTCTTTTCCTCGTAGTTTCCACCGCAACCGCTCAGGACGTTCGAGTCCGTGTCAACAACGGCGTGCCGCAGATCGAACGCAACGGCGAACCGCAGCGCGGACGCTGGTTCTGGGGCGCTCCCGGTCAGGCCGTACTCCGTACCGGACCTGAAGTCAAACATCACGAATTCGAAATGACCGGCGCCCTTGACGACACCGACGGCATTACGATCCATTTTCGTTTCGATAACAAGCCGAACACGTATTGGCTCGACGACATTCAGATTGTTGATACGGAAACCGGCGAAGTCGTCGTTCCCCGTTGCGATTTCAGTAACGGTATGGAGTCCTTCACCAGGGACTGGACGTTCTGGCCGTCCGGTAAACAGAACACCGCCGGAACCATCGACGTCGTTTCGGAACAATTGCAGATTACGTTACGAAATCCTCCGGACGGCCATTGGCCGGACTTTCATATTTACCATCATCCGCGTTTGTCGCTGAAAAAAGGACACCGTTACAAGGTGTCTCTCTCCGCCCGAACTGCCGAGCCGGGCGGACTTTACGTCGGCGTGTACAAGCCGGCAGCGGGCTTTGCGAGGGCGGCGAGGATCGACGGTGTTTTTGAATCGCAAATTCGTCTGGCGGCGTCCGTCGGCGTCGACTACGTGAGTTTTCCGGTGCATCTTCCCTGGCCGGAACCGGGGCAAGACGGCTCGGCGGAATTCGAGTTCGCCTTCACGCAGTGCCAAACGGTACTGGACGTCAATCCCAAGGCGTTGCTCGTTCCGCGTATCGGAACCTATCCGCCGGATTGGTGGATGAAGGCGAATCCCGACCATACGATGGTGTACGAAAAAGAAGGCGGCAAGCCTTGTTTTGAAGTTGCGTCCCCGAAATGGAGAGCCGAAGCCGCCGAGCGGTTGGGAATTCTCATCGAACGCCTCGAAGCGAAGTTCGGCGACTCGATGGCGGGATACCATCCGACGGGCCAAAACACCGCCGAGTGGTTTTATATGGACAGTTGGGGCGACCGCTATCACGGTAACAATCCGGTTGCCGTTGCCGCGTTCCGGGACTGGTTGCGCAACAAATATCCGTCCGACGAAGCGTTACAGAAATCGTGGAACCGTTCCGACGTTCAATTGGCAACCGCCGAACCGCCGACTCCGCAACGACGACGCGATGTCGGAGGCAGGGGATTCCTGCTCGATCCGAAGACCGATCAGGATATTATCGACCATAATTTTGCGCTACAGGATATTATGGTCGATGGAATGCTCGGTATGGCAAAGGTCGTTCGAGAAAAAACGCACGGAAAGAAACTTTCCGTACTGTTTTACGGATATTCGTTCGAATTCATGGCATTGCATCGTGGTCCGGCGGCGTCGGGACATTACGCTTTGCGGCGGGTGTTGGATTGCCCGAACATTGACGTTCTCTGTTCGCCGATCTCGTATTTCGACCGGCAACTCGGCGGCAGCGCCTCCGCAATGACCGCTGCCGAAAGCGTGATGCTTGCCGGGAAACTCTGGCTCTACGAAGACGACACCTCGACGCATATCAGCGCCGGCAATGCTCCCGGTTCCCGTGAGCGGGCGAAGAATTCCTGGGAGAGCAACCAAAAACTGTTGCGCAATACCGCTCAGGAAGCCTGCCGCAACTTTGCCGGTTGGTGGATGGACCTCGGCTCCGCCGGTTGGTTCGACGATCCCGCAATGTGGGCCGAAATGAAACGGCTCGAAGCCATAGATTTACCGTTACTGAAAAATCCGATTCCTTTCCGTCCGGAAATCGCCGCCGTGATCGACGAAGCCTCCGCTATGTACGTCGCCCACGGCGGCAACCGGATGACAAGGCCGCTGATTTACGAAGTCCGTGCTCCGTTTGCCCGATGCGGGGCGCCGTTCGGACAGTATCTGCTGGACGATGTTCTCGCCGGAAGAGTCGATCAAGCCAAGGTTTACGTCTTTCTAAACGCTTGGACGCTCACGCCAGAACAACGCACAACGCTGCTCGAAAAAACGAAAGGGAAACACCGCATCTGGTGCTATCCGCAGGGAACGGAACCCGATGCGAACATTCCGAAGGACGACATTGTTTTCCGTTCGGATCGTTTGACACCGGAGTTGATTCGAGATGCCGCGCAACAAGCCGGGGTTCCGATCATCAATGAGGACAACGCCGTTCTTTATTCGCACGGAAACTTCATCGTCGTTCACGGCACAAAAGAGGGGCCGATGACGCTCCGTTGGCCGAAAAATGTTGAGTGGAAAGACGCCCTGAGTGGCGAAGCACTTGGCAATGGAACTGAGTTGACCTTGCCGCTCAAGTTCGGCGAAACAAAAGTGCTGGCCGTGGAATAAAAAACGCCCCTTCCCCTCACGCCTGGTTCCTGATTCCCAGATAACTTTCGTAACGTCGCAAATCAAGACGTCCTTCGGCGACGCCGTTCTTGACCGCACAGTCCTCTTCGTGAGAATGCGTACAGTTCGGAAAACGGCAGTGATTCTCATAAGGTCGTAAGTCCCGAAAGAATCCGAACACCTCTTCGGAAATCAAGTCCCAGTGCATGAACTGTCGTAACCCCGGCGTGTCGACGACGTAGCCGCCGAACGATAATTTCAGGAGTTCCGCCGTCGTTGTCGTGTGCTTGCCCTTGAGCGCGTGCCCGATGTCGCCGATTCGCAGGTTCAGCGACGGTTCCACGGCATTCAAGAGCGACGACTTGCCGACACCGCTCTGACCGAGAACGACGCTTTCCCGATCCTTTAGTTGGAGTCGCAGCCGTTCCCTGCCAAGACCGGTACGGACGCTCAACAGCAAAACCTTGTATCCCATCTGAGCGTAGGAACCGACGACCGGTTGCAACTCGGCAAGATCAACCAGATCGACTTTGTTGATACAAATAATCGGTCGAATTTCCGCTTGTTCCGCAGTAACGAGCATTCGGTCGATCAGGTTCGGTTTGAAGTCCGGCTCCGCCGCACTGGCAACGATCAGAAATTGATCGACGTTCGCAACGAGAATATGCTTGCGGTGTTTGCTTTCCCGTGAAAGCGTCCCGCGGCGCGGTTCGACCCGTTCGATCATTCCTTCGAGCAGTTCGGAACTGTTCGCCGGCCGGAAACGAACACGGTCTCCGGCGACGACCGGTTGCCGTTGATCGGTGGACAGCGTCTTCAAAATTCGGCGGGTCGTACAGCGGAATCGGCAACCGTCTTCTGCTTCGACGATACTGCTCGCTCCGTGAACGGTGATAACCCGGCCGGGCAGTGTTGCCGTTGGATCAACGGCGGGCAAAACCCCGAAATCAGCGTTTGCGACCGCTTCGCCGACAACGGTGCGCTTACGGGACTGTTCGCCGCGCCCGATACGTTCTTCGGCACAGCCCGTTTCTTCGGCGAATGCGTGTTCGGTGAACTGTTGCGTCCAATCCGTCGTTCGCGTTCGCTCCGCTCGGTTCTTCCGAAAGTCGACTCGATGTTTCCTGGGCATAGTACGAAATATGGTACACCCAGGAGCCGGGCGGCGTAAGCCCCCGGACACGTTGCACGAAAAAAAACGTACGGGGTGTTTTCTTTCGGCAAGTGTCGTGGTAGAATGAGGGAAACATTGACGTTTTGCAGGTTTCCTGCTGTCCCCACCTTTTTTCACAAAATTCCCCAGGAGAAAATGATGAAGAAAATCTTCCCGCTACTGTTGGGCCTCGCCTTCCTTATGTTGACCGGCTGCCCTCCCCAGCCGCCGCAAACGGAACCCACGAAAAAAACTGAGACTCCGGACAAAACCGAGACTCCAGAGGGACCCACAAAAAAGATTGAGACTCCGGACAAAACCGAGACTCCAGAGGGACCCACAAAAAAGATTGGGACTCCGGAAAAAACC
>Ga0099364_10015247_pt1 | contig 10143 bp, 6 predicted proteins | sample TergutTh196P3_FD_73070 | JGI IMG/M metagenome (GOLD analysis project Ga0099364, IMG submission 73070) | Microcerotermes parvus P3 segment gut microbial communities from Pointe-Noire, Republic of the Congo - Th196 P3 | ecosystem: Host-associated > Arthropoda: Insects > Digestive system > Gut ...
ACACTTTTTGGCGGCAATAAGTGTATATGGAAAAATATCATCCTGCCTGTGCTATTCGTTTGTCGCTTAAAAACTATGGCAAAGTCGAAAAACTTTTTTCTGTACCGCTTTATTTGATAGGGTACATTGAAGATTTGCTATAGGGGTCAGAGCATGGTTAAAAGAAAGTGGTTAGTTGTTAGTGATTAGTGGTTAAAAATTTAAAATCGTACACTTTTCAAGGTAAAGTATACTTTAAAATCACTGAAAACTGACTACTGAAAACTGAAAACTATCATGGGGTCAGAGCATAGTATAAAGCATAGTATAAAATGAAGAATTAACCATAAAAAAGTCAACTTTTCAAAAAAAATGAAAAAAATAAAAAAATAAAAAAAATTTAAAAAAAATGTTGACTTTTACCCCCCCCCCTCATACAATATACAATAAGATTGAGTTTGTTATAATTTAATTAAAATAATAAGGAGATTTAATATGAAAAAACTTAACTACATTATCGCTATTTTAGCGGTAACAATATTAACAATAACCGCTTGCGGTGGAGATGATACAACAATATATAAAGTAACTTTTGATGCAGATGATGGAAGACCGGTATTTACACAAAACGTAGTGGAGGGTGCTTGGGCAATTCAACCACAAATCCCAACTAAAACCTTTACCACAACGACAGCAGGTTTGTATCGAGGTGCATCACCTGTTTACACATTTGTAGAATGGCAGCACAATGGTACGGCATTTAATTTTGACAGCCCTATAACAGGTAATATTACCTTAACTGCTCATTACTCAGCAACAGGGGCAATTCCAACCCTTGTTGATACAGTTGCAGCTAATGATATTGTCGCTGCTTTTGACTATGTTGGCCCAAATGCCTCTCAAGGCGAATTTATTCTATTCTTGAACCAAAATGTAACTGCCGGCCATAGCCTAATGCTTGGAGGTGGTTCAAAACTAACCATCATTGGTATAGGTGAACCAAGAACCATAAAACATGCAGGAGGTGATGAATGGATTACCTTTCTCATTTGTTCATCTAATGGTACAAGCCTCACGCTTGGTTTCAATATAACTCTAAATGGCTTTAGCAATGCCAGAGCTTCATTGGTATCAATCAGTAATTTTGCGAGCCTAACTATGCTTGACGGCTCTAAAATAACCGGACATTCCGCTTATGCCAGTCCTGCTGTAAGAGTAGATGAATCCGGTAATTTTATTATGAAAGGCGGTGAGATTACCGGAAATCATTCTGACTCTACCGATGAACCCGGTGGCGGCGTTTATATTCTTAGTTCTACTTTTACCATGAGTGGCGGCAGTATTATCGGTAACACCAGAGGAAACCCGCGTGAAGCTATAGATATATTTCTTCCTGACCAAGAATCTCGAGACAACAGCTCTAAAACAGGTGGTACTATTGGTGTTTCTATTCCTGCAGAATTTAAGGACGGATGGCCTTAATAAAAATTAGAAATTATGAATTATGAATTAGGAGTTAGGAATTGTTTTCTAACTCCTAATTTTTTTAGGTTGCTATATTGACATATATGATAAAATGGGTTAATGTTTACTAAGTCTATTTTAAATTTACACAATGGGGCATAATGGGAAAAGAAAGAACACATATTTTTTTTGCACAAACAGTATATTCTCAAATAGATATTCCCGAAATTAAAGAGATAATCAAAAACAATTTAAGTTGGTATTATTTAGGCTGTATATCTCCCGATATCTTTTACTACTCAAAAGACCCCAAATTAGAGCATATTTCAAACTGTTTACATGGAAGAAGCGAGTTTTTGACGAATGAAGTTATCTTTGATTTGGCAAAAGATTGCAATTCAGATGATGTAAGGGCATTCATAATGGGCTATCTAACTCATTGTGTTTTCGATATGAACATACATCCGATAATAAATGCTTTTGTTGGCAATTATCGTGACAGTATTGAGGCAAAAGCAAAACATCGACAAATTGAAACAGAATTAGATTTATTTTTATCGCCCAAAGATAATCTTTATCTCCTTCCAAATTGTATTTATGAGGATTTTTTATTTGTAAAATGGCTTAATTTAAGATTTAATTTAAAATATCCCCAATTTAGGGCATCTTATACCAGAATGTTAAAGATAACGAAATTATTTAAAAGCCGTGCGGTTTATAAATTTGCTAAAATTTTTATTAGAGATAAGTCTATATTATCCTTATTTTATGGCTCTGTACAAAATAATTGTTCTAAAAAAGGCTTAATGTCAGAAATTAAAACACATAATACAGAATTTCCTAACAATATTATTAAAATTGCAGTTGACGAAACTTGTTTAAGAATAGAAAAAGTATATGAGTTGATTTTAGGCAAAATAAGTGTTGCCAAAGCGAGAAACATTATAAAAGCTGAAAATTTAGATACAGGTATATAATAAGACATAAAATGGGTGAAGTAAATAATATAAAGATTGTGATGCTTGGGGATATTAGAGTAGGAAAAACTTCTATTTGTGAAAAATATGTGAACGCTAAGTTTGATGAGAGATATATAGCGACTGTTGGTGTAAAAGTTTATAAAAAAGAAATATCTGAAAAGCAAACTCGGCTGTTTATTTGGGATATTGCTAATGATAGCATAATGAATATTATTCCGATTGAATATCTTCAAGGTATGCAGGCGGCTCTAATCGTAGCCGATATTGCCCACCAATCATCTATTAGAAATATTTCACAGCATATAAATACTGCATTACATGTAAACAGTGATGTTAAAGCTGCAATTATTTTAAATAAGACAGATTTGCAGCCTGCTGCTTCTGATAAAAGTTTAATTACTGTAAAAGAAATAATGCAATTTTATTCGTCTAATTTGATATCTGAGCCTTTTCTTGTAAGTGCAAAATGTGATGACGATTTTACGGATATTTTTATGAAAATTAGTGAGTCTGTTAGTGCTGAGGAGAGCTTGTGACTATAAAACTAAAAGATAAATTATATTCAAAATTTGGATTCTACTATGCTCTTGTAGATGATGAATTAAATTTGCATATGCAAGATGATTATCTATGCAATTATTTGTCACATCCCGATTATACCGAATGTATGCACATAAACGAATTATTCCCTGAGTTAATGGAGCTTAATGAAGAAATTAAAAAAGTAATAAGCGGAGATATTTCAGAGTTTACTTTGAGAACAATAAATAGAGATAGTTGTAACCCTATATGTTTTAATATGTATTTTTTAAAGTACAAATATAAAAATTTTCATTGTGCTTTAGTTGTTAAAGATATAAGCGAAGAAATTGATAGTTTGCGAATGATGCAGCAAAGCCGAAATGAAATTTTTCTTTTGCAAGATCAGCTTATAGAATTGAACAATAGTTTATTGATGTCTCATGCCGATTCAGAAATACTCAATATTGAACTCGATCGCAAAATTAAAGAAAGAACAGAAGAACTTGAGTTAAATGTTAAGCATACCAAAACCCTGTTTCTTCAAACTGTTGACACATTAACCCGCACGCTTGAAATTAAAGACCTGTATACAGCAGGGCACCAATATAGGGTTAGTGAGCTTGCCGTAGCTATTGCAAAAAAAATGAATTTGGATGATGATGTTATTGAGGGAATTCTTATTGGAAGCAAGCTTCACGATATAGGCAAAATTTATGTTCCTACCGAGTTTTTAACCAAGCCGGGAAATTTGCGAGAAGAAGAATTTGAAGTAATTAAAATTCACACTCGTATGGGATTTGAAATAGTAAAAAATATCGATTTTCCGTGGCCTATTGCTTCTATTGTTTTACAACACCACGAAAACTTGGATGGAAGCGGGTATCCTTTTGGAATTAGTGGAGACGAAATATTGCTTGAAGCCAAAATAGTTTCGGTAGCCGATATTGTTGAAGCAATGAGTACAAATAGACCATATAGAATTTCTCCCGGTCTTGAAAAAGCACTTGAAGAGCTTGAAAGAAATAAAGGCATAAAATATGATTCTCAAATTGCAGAATGTTGTCTTGAATTATTTAGAAGTGGAGAATTTCAATGGATAGAATCTCAAAAAGTAATGTCGGCCGATAGAAGACTTCTTTAAGTGTTTTTTATAAATCAAGGGAGGATTAAAAATCCTCCCTTGTAGTAAATAAACATATTTTTCAAAGATACTTAATTTGATATTCTCGCCAAAACAGTAAAATCTCTTTCTATAAGAGGAGCTTTGAAAAAATTAGACGATGAAAAACTGTGTCCAAAAGGAATAAATTTTCCACCTATTTGTGATACACTTGAAGTGTTTAATCCCCACATTCCAAAAATTTGGTTAGAATCAAAAATGAATTTAGGCGATAAACTATTCAAAGAATAATTTTCACTAATTGAAGATATTATTGCCGGTTTGCAAATTTTTCTCGTACTTCCGCCGGGAATTGATCTAACACCTACAATAGACTTTTTGTTGTTATCAGATACTCTTACCCATGATATTAAAAATCCCCCCTGACCTCCGGATATATCTAAAAAAGAAATATTTTCAGACAAAGGATATGTCATTACCGAATAGCTATTTCCTATAAACGCACCACTAATCAAACTTATTTCATTAACATTAACCGAAATTTCGTTAGCATTTCTTGTAAGAGTTGCAAATGCCATTCTATCTGAAATAGTGGCAAGTTTTATATCATTATTGCTATCGTCGGTGAATAAAGGAGTAGAAGCTTGATTTGTAAGCAAATTATATGTTACACGCATAGTTCCTATTCCATTTTTGTTATACATTATTATTATATTATTTCCATTCCCTGCAATAAAAGGTTCACCTATTGCGGATGAATATGCGGCGAAATCTATCATAAAATCAATAATTGGGTTTTGATCTAATCTTGCTAACATAATTGCACTATCGCCTCCACGAAAATAGTGGGGATGATTTTCAATCCTGTAAGCAACAAGAAACCTCCCATTATTTGCATATACTTTAGGTTTTTCATGGTGTGCTGTTGTTGCATAATACAAAGTAGATACACTTGCATCTAATGTTCCCGAATACAAATTTATTCTTCGGTATCTTATGTATGAAGGAGTTAGTGATTCCGGAACAACATCCCAAACAATCATAGCAGAACCATTTGAAACTGCAATTTGATAATTTGCCGGATTAGCTAAAGTCTCACTTGTAATAGTAATCTCTTGATGTGACAGTAACAACTCCGGTCTGTTAGCATTTAAATCAAGTATCCTTCCGCGTAAAATATTATTAGTTGAATTCCAAACGACAAGAGCTTTTCCTTGTTCAACACAAATTTCAGGATTTGTTTGATCGCCGGTTGTTATAGTGTTTATTATAAAGTTTTCAAATATCGGCTTTCCTGTTCTTTTATCAAAAATGCTTCCATAAATATTATAACTCCCTGTCACATTAGATTGCCATACCATTATAAGAACATTATCATCAAATGCCGATTTGAAATTATAGTTAAGTGAATTTTCACTTCCTTGCAGGGTATTTTGAAAAGCACCTTTTCCGGATAGGTCGTTGGTTTTAAGTTCACTTTCAGATAAAATTGAATACGACATTCCATTTACTTGGGGTAAGAAATTTTCACTACAGGCTCTTATAAAGAAATCATCTTCTGATGATGCATCTGCCCATGAATTTACTTTGGAGTAACCATAGTTCATAAAACCTGTCCAATTAAAAGCATCTGAATCTATTGAAAATCCGCCAAAAGGTATTGTTTTTGCATTTTGATTGTATAGTTCAGTATATAATGATGAACTGTTTAAATTTATGTTCGGATAATTTGAATTCCATCTTGTAAAGAAAAGATTATTGTGCTGTAAGTACAATTCTCCTTTTTCTTCATAGTTTACTAAGTCTATCCAAACCATATCCCCATCTTTATGAACTGACGATATATTTCCTTCAATGCCAATAGTAATCGCATTTTGAGAATATAAAGTTTCTTTAACAGTATACGAGTTTATATTGGGATTTGATATTCTAATTTCAACTTTTTGATTATTGGTATCAAGTAGAGATATATCTCCTGATAAGTTATTCAATTCCAAATAGGTTATATTGTTAGTTTCATCTTTTGTAATTGATTGTATCCATGCTCTGAAAGGTTTGAAATTATTTTTATCAATAGGCCAATATGATTCTCTATAATAATTTTGTTTTGTATTGCGTAAGAATACATTAACTACTCCGTTTACTCCAATGCCTGCAAGCCCTGATGGAACTGTAACTCGTACAGTAAACTCTTGGTTTATGTAATCCCAACTGCTGCTGTGATGTATTTCATTTCCAAGTATATTAAACCAATCAGATCTTTTGCCTCCAAAACCAAAATTTATTTCAAAATCGATTGCTTCTTCAAGAGTAAATCTTTTAGAAATTATTCTTTCAGAATTGTTGAACTTGTAATCAAATAAGTTGAAAGCTCTTAACAATGAATTTTCAAGATTCTTCGAAACAAATATAGGGTTTAAAAATTTTGATGAATTCAATTTAAAAATAAGTTCTATTACATCGCTTTCAACAGCTTGTCCTAAAAATACAGTACCTGAATCCGGACTATCGGGGTATTTGCCTAACATTGAATTATTCCACTTAGTGTTTATATTAATTGTTGAACCGGTTTCAAAAGGATTGGTGCCATAAACATCTTGAAGATGTCCCAATTCTCTGATATTTATTAGAACAATATCATAATGATCGCCGGGCCATGCAATGTTTTCTATTCCTTTGATTTTGGGAACTTCAATTATAGTTCCGTCTTTAAGTGAATATGAAAAGATTTCATGTTTTGAAATATCATTGGATGTTCCTGATAGTATGGGTTTATCTTCTGGATTATCATAATGCCTGCCATCTGCAAAAACTACCCACATTTGTGCATTTAAGGCTTCTTCATCACTCCATTCGTTTACCGGCTTTATAATATATGTTAGTTCGTCTCCATCTATAATTGGATTTACCTCTACATTTGGGTCTAAGGGCATAATGTTAGACATATTATCTATCGATGCTATGCTTTTAAGATGAAATCTTGTTTGTATATTAGGTAAATGTGAATCTGAAAGGTCTATAACATAGTTTGCTGTTTTTATATCTACTCCCGAATAGCTTATTCTCCTAAGTGCTTTTTCCATTGATATTCCCGAAGATATTGTAGTTTCTTGGTTATGTACTATATTTCTTTCATCTTTGATGCTTTCCCCTGAATAGCGATTAATAATATCGAATGCAGCTACTCTATAATAATTTCTTTTATTTGGAGCAACTATTTTAATTCCTGCTGTTCTGCCTTTGACCTGTTCTTCTATTATTTTTACATTGTCTCCCGAATAGCCATTATTGTGCGGAGAAGTTAATATTGCCTTATAGTTAGAGTTTCTAACATGGGTCATATCATAATCTAATATTATTATTTTAGGAGTATAACCCTTTATTATAGCATCCCTTATCTCTGCTGTGTTTAAGCCGGGTAGATCGATAACATATGGTCCTATTGTTTCAGAACCGTAGATATCGGCTTGAAAAATAGAGTAATCATCGTTTCTCAAAATAAAACTTCGTACCGGTATTAGTTCACCGCTTGGTTTTTGTAACATAAGAGAGCATCTAATATTTGAAAGTCTAACAGGCATGTCCAAGCTTTCATTAGTTATGTTAAAGTGTGCTCTAATTAAGCCGGCATTGTCTTTTACTCTGTAGCTTCTTTGATTTTCATCTCTGCTTTCTTTTCGTAAGTTTTGAGCTTTTTTAGCAGCCTCATCGCTTTTTTGCACCCAACCGGTTTTGTTTAAGTTATTCTTAAATGGTTGGTCTTTCCAGTAAGTTTTAGTTTCACTGTAAGAATCACTTGTTGATGTGCTGGTGGAAGTGCTTTTAGATCCGCCTCCGGAAAATCCTATTTTGCCACCTATTGAGGCGTTAGCCTGTTTAGATGAGCTTGAGCTATACGATTCGCTCGATGATGTACTCATACTGTCTTGATATTGAACTGTTCGCAAATTTATTTCATTGCGATGTTCTGCCTCAGACGAGCGTCCCTTTGTTTGCTCTATATCATCTGAACTTATTTCAGATGATATTTCCTTGCTGTTGCCAGACTCATCTGTCAATACAACAATTTTCATTGTGACCGGAGTGCTTATATTAGTCTCGATTACAGGATATTCTGCTACCCATGGATTGGTAGCAAGTTCGTTTACATTTTTTATTCCGTCTCCGTCAAAATCTTCCATGATTTCTGCTACTGTAGGATTCAAAGGGTCTAATCCATAATAGCCTGTTGGCGTTCCCGAAGGATTATCGAATATTTCATCCGAACCGCCATTGTTATTAGAACTTTCGGTAGGATCAAAATATTCGACCCTAAGTTCTACTGCTGAATCTCTTTTGCATCCAAAGCATATAAGCAATGTGCAAAATAAAATTAATGGTGTAATTTTTTTAATCATAAATGATCTCCTTATTGTTTTTATTATTAAACGAATGGGAAAGGGCAAAGTGTAAAAAATTTTGGAATTTTTTTTGATTTTTTGAAATTTTTTTGAATTTTTTAGTGAAAGGTTAACAAAAATGATGGTTTTGGTGGTTTTTTTTGATAAAATTAAAAAAATCTCTTGACTAATATGACCATTATATAATACAGTAAATTTGATGAACAAAGGTGTTTATCGGCAGGGAGTTTCTCTGTTGATAGACACCTTTTTTTTGTGAATCGTTGATTTGCAAAATGCACAGAGGCGTGTGTTTTCTGCCAAAATCGGCAGTAGAGTACACGCCTATTTTTTTTGTATGGAGGTGATATTTAACTAAATAACAAAAATTTAAAGTAAAATTAAGGTAAATTGATTACACTTATTTTACTTGACTTAATGGTCTTAAAAGACTAAAATGTAATTGCTATATAAAGTAGTAATTGCAAAAAAATTATAACTATGTGGAGGTTAGCTAATATGAAAACAGTTAACATAATAAAAATTAGTATAAATTTTTTAATACTAATTTGTTTAGCGTTGTTTTTTGGTTGTAGTGGGAATGATGAAAATGTAGTTGCAAGCGAAACTTTTAGGACTTTAACTGAAGAGATGGAAACACAAATCAAGCAGGATTATTTCGATACTTTTATTCAACCAAATTTTCTCGAAGCTGAAATAGAAAGTGTCAGAATAGAAAAATTCTACGGTGTTTATGGTTCAGGGGCTATTGATATTGTTCGCAAAGTACCTGATGCCGGAGTTGCTAAAGTCGTAGTAATGATGGGCAGTGATTATGAGAATCACGATGATGTAGAATCGGAGTTTATGATAAATTCTACATTGTTTAAATTTAACACTACAAACCAAATTCTTGTATGGAGAAAAGGAAAATTTCACACCATTCAAGAAGCTTATAATCAAAAAATGTTAGATATCTATATGATACGAAGTATAGCAAGTTATCATAATGGACTTAGCATGGAAACAGCAAACCAAATTAAGGAAGCTGTGTTTGAAGAAATCACAGAGGATGCAAAGGTTCATGAAGCTACCATGTCTGAACTTGTTAAGGCTATCATAAAAGATGGTCCCAATGCTTTAGATATCCATGGGTATTTTGGTACTTATAATGGCTATACTATAGTAACAGTTTTTGAACAAGCTCATGATGGCGGTATAGGGTTTTCAACTATTGCGGGTATATTATTTAGAGCTCCCACGCATATTCAAGCATGGAAAGATGGACAATTTTATCATTTAGTAGAAAACACCTATAATGTATTGGAATATCTGTACAATAATAACTTACTAACAGAGGACGATATAAAAGAAATAAATTATTATCACAGGCATTATTATTTTAGTGGCGAATATGATGATTATGAACAACAAAATGGAGGCACAAAATGAAAAGAATATTTATTTTAGGAATAGTTTTATTAAGTTTTTTCTTTGCAGTTTTCAGTGGTTGCATGCTTGAAAATTTAAACGATGAAAAGATATATTGGAAAGGCAGCATTGAGGAAGAGTTTTGCGAGAATTCTTTTATTTTTGCATTAACAAGAGAAGCCAGCAGAGAAATGATTAACAATTCGAAAGCTTATAGTGTAGAAAGTGATTTTTTGAATATTCCAAATCTTGAAAGTATAACTTTGCT
>Ga0099364_10015248_pt1 | contig 10143 bp, 9 predicted proteins | sample TergutTh196P3_FD_73070 | JGI IMG/M metagenome (GOLD analysis project Ga0099364, IMG submission 73070) | Microcerotermes parvus P3 segment gut microbial communities from Pointe-Noire, Republic of the Congo - Th196 P3 | ecosystem: Host-associated > Arthropoda: Insects > Digestive system > Gut ...
TTATTTTACTATCTTTCTGCACTCAACATAAAACCGTTTATCATATGCTTCGCCCATTGAGAATGTCTTTCTCGGCAAAACGCCGTCACGCTCGATTGTTTCAAACAAGTCGCCCTTTGCCATAGTCTCAAATATAAATCCTATATTATTCGCTTTCTGTGATATAGTTACAGTTTCGCTTTTACCGTGTATATAATCAATTTTTGCTTTGTTTTTTTTCAAATAATTATCCAAAAACTCTTGTAAAACTTTCACTGGGAGATAATATTTGGGATTATTTATAAAAATCTCGCAGGATTTATCTGCATAATATACTTCAAATTTATGATAGGCTTCGCTTTTAGGTTCGCCGAAAGATATATCATATTCTTTTTGCAAACTCTCAATCACCTTTTCAGGCTCAATATCAAACAATACTCTGTAAATCGGCTCAAAATCCAGCGATTTGTCGTATATATTCACGATTTCGACCAAAGCGTATCTCGCGGGGTGATTTATGCTTTCTCCGCCGTATTGCTTTTTTATGCTTTCATAACATTCTTTTGCGGCGGCAAGGGAGTGATTGCCGTCGCCTACAGCAAATAACAAGCCGCTCCGAGAGCCTTCCTCAAGACTTACCAATTTATCTTTTAACGACGCAATATTTTTATTATCAAGCCTGTAGGCTTTTATTTTTCCGCTATCTTTCATCAACTCAAAATCATAAACTTTTTCCAAACTGTTTATATTATCTTTTATTTCACTCACTATAGAATTATCCGCATCGTTATATAAAAGCATTACATGGGGCAATTCCAAAACGGCGTTCTCCCTGATTTTTATTCTCGGCGGAAGCCTTTCGACAGCCGTTTCTTCTGTTGCCCGTATTTTCGCTTTTGCGTCTTTTTTATAGTCGTATTCTTCAAGGTCAATCATTCCTGTAAAGCCGTGTCTGATACTGCCGTTTCTCAATTCTCTCTCAATATAAAACACAGAATCCTCATAGCATTTTAACTTTTCGATGTATTCCGTCATTTTGTCATTTATATTTTTTATTCTTTCACTTTTTTTGTTATCATCTTCGGTTTCAATATATACTTCGGGGAAAATCATATCAAGCGCGGACATTTCCCCTCCCACGATTTCGCGTACAGACTCCCAATATGACAAATCAGACGTGTACTGGTCGCAGGCTATAACGCCCCACTTGGTCATATCTATACTTTTAACATCTGGAATTAATATATTCGTTTCTTTAAAACATAAATCTTTTTGCATATTAAACCTCTCATTCCTTTTTTTATTAAATTTTATTTTTTTAATTAACTGTAAAATCTACTCTAAGAGAAGCTCCACTCCCTTGTATTATTAGATAATGATTTCTTTGAGATGTTCTGCCACCTATATGCCATGTCCACGATACTATACCATCAGCGTCGGATTTTTTCTTTTCAAGACCATCAGCCGTGCTTACCCCTGATGGATAATGAACATCTATAGTATATTCAGTATTCGGCAAACCTCTTACTGTAACAGTAGCATGTTCATTTCTTGCTACAGGAGATGTTATAGCTACCAAAGAAAGTTCATTGTTTGGAGTTACAACAGGAATTGTTGGAGGTTTTGTAGGTTCAGGAGATGGAGCAGGTGTTACAGGTTCAACAATAATCATCGCAACTGTTGTAGTCGGAGCTTCAGTTATATTTTCTTCGGCATACTCTTCTGCTGTTGTATTCATAGTTATTAATTCAATATCTTCATTTTGAGGTTCAAGGGTCGTTGTAATTTCTGTAGGTTCAGGAGATGGAGCAGGTGTTACAGGTTCAACAATAATCGTCGCAGCTGTTGTGGTCGGAGCTTCAGTTATATTTTCTTCCGTTGTTGTTCGAAAATCATCAGCAGTCAACAAAATATTTTCTGTGTATTCTGATACGAGTTCTGTTTCCGTTTGATTATCAAATAAATCATTTATGCCGCTTATTATAAATACAATAACGATTAATATAAACCACCATTGTTTATAAAACGGCTTTTTTATTTTATTCTTAGATTTCATACATTCCCTCTTTTAAACATCAACCAATATAGCTAAATAAAAAATAAATTTTCGGTTTCCTCTACTTCAATCTCCACATCTTTTGAATAATCCACGCCGTCAACTCCAAATCCGAATAATTTTAGAAAATCACTTTTATATCCCTCTAAATCCGACAATATATTTATATTGCCATCGTCGATTTTTTCCCACCTGTCGGTGACTTCACACTGAACATCATCTCTCATCTCCCAGTCGTCTATTCTTATAAATCCGTTTTCATCTGTTAAATTCTCTCCGCTCGCAAATTTCTTGAACAGTCTGTAAGCCTGTTCAATGCAATTCTCATGAATATTTTTTTCTTTCATCACTTTAAATAAAATTGAAATATACAACGGTAAAGTCGGAATTGCCGAGCTTGCCTGTGTCACTACGGCTTTATTTACCGATACATAAGACTTTATATTATAATTTTTATCAGATGAAAGCCTGTCCGACGTTTCTTTCAGATGGTTTTTCGCCATGCCGATAGAGCCGTTTAAATATATATCATGCGTAACGGACGGACCTATATACGAATATGATACAACAACCGCTCCGTCACTCAACAAATCCTGTTTTTTCAGCATATCAATCCAAAGTTCCAAATCTTCCCCGCCCATGACTTTTTTTGTATTCTCTATTTCTTCGTCAGTCGCGGGCTGTGCTGCCGTTTCTATTATTTTATAGCTGTTTAAATCAATACCTTTAGACTTATATTCTTTGCCGATTGGTTTTATGACAGACGCATATCTCTCGTTCGTATTTGGGTCAATTCTCGACGGAGCGGCTATACTGTATATAACCATGTCAAATTTTCCTATATCCGTTTTTGCTGTCTCGCACACTTTAGCTTTAACTTCGTTTGAGAAAGCGTCCCCTATTATATTTTTCAGATATAAGCCGTTTTTCTGCGCCTGTTTCTGATATTCCTCAAGATTATACAAACCCGCACCGGCGGTGCGTCCTCTTTGTGCGTTTTTCTCAAAAGCAACTCCCAATACGTTTGCTTTTAATGCAAACGTCGCCGTAATTGCCGAAGATAAACCGTAGCCTGTAGATGCGCCTATCACAAGCACATTTTTTATTTTGGGCAAATTTATTTTTCCCTGACTTTCGATATAATCAATACTGTCCCTGACGTTTTTCGCGCAGCCGTCGGGGTGCGCCGTGATACATATAAAACCTTTAATTCTTGGCTCAATAATCATTAATTTTCCTCCTGAAATTTATTATTTTACGCATTTTTTCTAAAGAAACCGCGTCAAAGTTATAGAGAGAGTATTCTCTTTGCACTCTACGCCCGTTTCATCGCTCATCATGCCTACCAATACCAATTCAGACGTACTTTCGGATTCTCCGCTAAGCCCCCAAAAATCCTGTTCCATCTCTCTTTGTCGAGGCGCATTAAGTTTTTTCCTTGTTTCTTCCAATTCTTCATCGGAGAGATGAACAGGAAACGCTTTGATTGCAAATGATGTAGCACCGTCTTTTACCTTTACGTCAAGATGAAATTCATCTGCGCCCTGCAAATGACAGTATGAGAGAAGTTCACTCGCAATCATCATATTTTTTTCAAATTCAACTTTCATTATTTTCTATTATACCCTTCCTAATACTCATTATTTTTGTTTCGTGTAAAAGTAGTTATCAAAGGCAACATAAACATTGCCACAAACCCGGCGGCAAATCCGTTATTATAGAGATTCATACCCCCTCCGAGGTAAGATGTATGTATAACTATGTTAACGTGTAGAAACCCTGCTGTGATACCCCATATCCAACCATATTGCCCCGCTATGGGCGCAAGACCCGTAGAGAATAAAATCGAGATAATATTTGAGGGTGCGGTCGGGTCAACTTTGTTAAAATACGCTGAAACAACCGCGCCTATACAGATAGGGATTACATTCTTTAAGTGCTTGCCGAAGCTGCCGAACGCCGTTATTGTGAATATCCCCGCGATAGTTGGTCCGTTCAGTTCCGCGCCTATTGCAAGCACCAAAGTAGTCGCAAAAGCGCAAAGCATAGCCATATTAATATATATACTGTTTCCGTTTTCATAATAAAAATCCGAAACTAAGCGTCCTGAATTTTTAAAAATCAAACGACATTCTTTAATATTTTTCTTTATGTCGGCAGTTCCGTCGAGAAGTATACCCCAGAGAAACAGAACGGCTGAAATTACATAGAGCAGAACGGCAAAGAAAATATTATTGCCTTCGCTTAAAATCGAGACTGTGCCGATATCAATTTCCAAACTTATAAAAATCGAAACTGCCACCATGCAAATCAATCCGCCGGCAAACCCCATGTTATATAGATTATATCCGCCGTGTACCCTCACCGAACCCGCCGAAAGAGCGGGGAATATAAATCCGATGAATATCCCGAATAATATTCCTAAAATAATTCCTACAGGTCGGTTAAAAACCCCGAAAAAGCTTATTTCGCTCACAGCAGGAGAGAGAGTTGCCACCAACATTGCGGCTAAAGAATAATTGGTAAACGGCTCTTTGTTATATTTTGAAAACAGCCACACTCCGAATGTAAGGGGAATCATATTAAAAATATTTTTGCCGAAAAAGGCGAATCCCGTAGTCATCCATATAGCCATGATATTTGCGCCGTTCGGCTTTATCTTTAAAAATATCAGAGTAAATACAGTTATAGAACCCACAATAGCGGAGTTTAACAAAGTCGCTCCGAGACCGCCGACGGCTACATAATCAGTCACGAGCACAGACCTTGAGGTGACAATATTTAAAAAACCATTTAGCAAATTTGACGGCGATTCTTTTATAAAAGCAATAATCACAAATGAAATATATACGCTCAAAATAATAATATACGGCGCATATAAGCGAATAATTCCTTTATTTATCTTTAGCATTTAACACCCCTCATCTTAAATTAACGTGAGTTTGACAGAAATAAATACAAATCTTTATGGATTTACAGGGATTTGTTTGTAGGGGACGGCGTCCCCTACATTCACAATTTTTATGTTATTTTATTTACTTTCGATTGTAACTTCGCCGTACATTAATCCGTGTGAATTTGCTTTAACTGTAATTTTGCCCGATTGTTTTGTAGAACGAACGTATACCAACAATTTGCCGTTATTTGCGCGTCTCTCTGTAGATGTATACGGCGTATTATCAAATAAATTGCCGCTTTCTATTCCCAAAACAGTTCCTTCGCCCGTTATTGTTATCCCTATGTTCGGGCAAGCGTTAGCCGATAATATACCGTCGCAGTCCGTAACATTTATTTCGACGTGCGTAATATCTTGTCCGTCCGCGAATATTACTGAATCTTTCGCGGTCAGTTCTAACGCTGCGGGTGCGCCGTAGGTATACAGCGTACTTGTTATTTGCTCGCCGTTTCTTGTTCCCACAGCTTTGAGTTCGCCTTTTTTATACGGCAAATCCCATGTCATATAATATTTGTCTTTGTTATCCTCTAATTTTTTTACGCCTATGCTTTCGCCGTTTAAAAACAGTTCAACGCTGTCGCAGTTTGTGAACGCCGCCACTCTTACGGATTCGTCTGTTTTAAAATTCCACCCTGTTGAGTATTGCCAACGCGCCGCCCCCTCGTTCTCTTTTTCATCGGCAGGGGCATATCTCGCCGCTAACTGTAATGCGGGCTTTTCAGACCACAGGCTTTTCCTGAAATAAAAAGAAGTCTTTTCAAATCCCGCAACGTCTATAACTCCCGCCTGTGAACCGTGGCAGGGCCAACCTCTTGTTTCGCCTAAAAAATCTATGCCCGTCCACAAATACTGCCCGGATATATAATCGTTGTTTACAACTGCAAGCCATGCGCCTAAATGATGCCCGTTTTCACTGCCGAATATTACTCTCTCGGGATAATTTTTATGGTCGTCTTCATAATACTGCTCTTTGTAATTATAGCCCACTACGTCGAGTACGTCGGCAAAGCCCGAAAAATTAGACAATTCGGGGAAAGCGAGAGCCGCGCTTACGGGACGTGTCGTATCATATTTTTTAATAATATCCGAAAGTTTTTTAGCCACAACCGCAAGCCGTTTAGCATCGGGTCTTGTGGGGTCATATACTTGCTCGTATTCGGGTTTTCCCGCATCGTTATTGCCAATCAGCTTTTTCAGTCCCGGATAAACATAGGGGTCGTTGGGATAGTCAATTTCGTTGCCTATGCTCCACAATACAATACTCGGGTGATTTCTGTCGCGAAGCACCATCGCTTTTAAATCTTCCTCATGCCATGCAGGAAAATCTTCGGAATAGCCGTATTGCGCGGGCGGATATACGTTATGACCGCACTGCCATTTATTTTTTACGCCCTCCCATTCGTCAAACGCTTCATCTTCGACCAAAAAGCCCATGCTGTCGCATAATTCATAGAGTTCGGGCATATGCGGATTATGGCTCATACGAATCGCGTTGCAGCCCATATCTTTCAGTTTTTCAAGTCTGCGCTCCCATACTTTTTTGACTGCGGCAGCACCTAAACAACCCGCGTCGTGATGCACGCATACGCCTTTCATTTTTATATTTTTACCGTTTAAAAACAAGCCTTTGTTCACATCAAAATAAAACGTCCGTATTCCAGTGATTACTTTTTCGCTGTCGATAGTTGTCTCATCTTTAACAATATCCGTTGTCACAGTATACAAATTCGGGTAATCGGGCGACCACAGTTTTGGTTGAAGCACTTCTAACATATGAGTTGCAGTCAGCGTTTTGCCCGCTTTTATATTATATTTTTCACATACAAACGAACCTGTCGAACTGTTTTCATCTTTGCCGTGATACGGAAAAGAATTTATAATTCTTATTTCAGCGTCCGTATCTGTATGATTAGTAACCGAACATTCTATAGATAATACCGCTTTGTCGCCGTCCACTTTTTTAGTAGAAACAAAAACGCCGTTATTGTCAATGCTTATCTGGTCTTTAACCGTAAGCGTAACTTTGCGGTATATACCCGAACCCGTAAACCATCTCGAGTCCGCGATATGTTCATGATTTACAAATACGCAGATTACGTTTTCCGTATCGCCGAAACAGGCGAAATCCGTTATATCATACGTAAAAGTCGAATACCCATAAGGACGTTTACCGAGATAATATCCGTTGCACCACACCTGCGAATTGTTATATACGCCGTCAAATGTGATATATACCCTCTTGCCCTCATATTTTTCAGAGATATTAAATTTTTTTCTGTACCAGCCTTTTCCTGCGGCAAGATAGCCCGTGCCGCTTGAATTGTTTATATCAAACGGTTCTTGGACAGACCAGTCGTGGGGAAGCGTTACGTCGCGCCATTCGCTGTCATCATATCGTTTCTGCCATGCCCTGCGGTCGTCATTACGGGTAAATTTCCAGTCGCAGTTTAAATTAATATTAGTTCCCATTTTTGTTATACAACTCCATTCTGTTATTAAAAATTTTTATTAGACCTCTTCGGAAATTGGCTTTAATAGCAAGCAAGTGTCCTTGCCCTCTTTACTAAAGAGGGCATTTCCGCGTTGATTTAATTTCCGAGGAAATCTATTGTAGTTTTCCCGCTTCTATTACCAAAACAGAGGGATACCGTGTTCTGATTTCCATTTCTTTAGCTTCAAAATCATCAGTAACGGGAAATAGTTCTTCCATACGTTTGATTATAAATTTATTATCAGCTAATGCGTTCACATAATCGCTTATTTGCCGCCTGTATGTCGTAAAAACAAATGCGTCATGTTCATTCCATTTCCACTGTATCGGTCCCCTGTAGTTATAATTTGGATTTGCCTTTTCCTCTGCCCATAATTCAGTAGCTCCTACGCAAAACATTATAGGGTGGGTAGCACTGAAGACAAAACGCCCGCCATTCTTTAATACTCTGCTTGTCTCGGAACAGACTTTGTTAAAATCTTCAACATAATCTAAAGCCGACATTGAGATTACTAAATCCATAGAATTTGGGTCAATAAACGAAAGGTCAGTCATGTCCGAACACTTAAAAGAAATATTAACGCCTGCTTTCTCAGCGACTCGTTTTCCAATTTTTAGTTGTTCCTGCGATATATCAGAACATATTACTTTTGCTCCCTTTCTTGCTAATACAATACCGCAATTACATGAACCCGAACCGATTTCAAGTACATTCAAGTCTTTTACATCGCCTATAATATCTAAATCTTTATCAGTAGGATAATCATAGCTGTCAAAATCTACATCATCTAAAGATAAATAATCTTCTATATAAAATCTGCCCGTGTGTAAATTCCACGATTCTTTATTTGTGTCTGCCATTTTATCTCCTTATAACTTAATTAGACGACAAAAACCTTTTTATAAACATCAAAATGTCGCTTGACTTTTAACAATAATATTTAATCGTATCAACACGAAAATGTTCCTGCCAAGCATTGCAAATAAAAAAATATTGCGCTGATATAACTTCTAACAACTTATTCAATTCATGCTGTGGTATTTTACTGCTATTGTTCGCTATTATACAACCGCCCCTTGATGTAATCCATATTTTTGTCGAATTTGGTGAAGGCTTTCCAATCCCTATGTGTACATGAATTGGCTCATTGTTTTCATTTGACCAAAAGAATACTCTGTAACTTCCGATTTGAAAAAGATTAGGCAATCTTTATTCCTCCGTTTTCCGCATACTTATATAATAAATGGGCGTTGTTTCTCAGGAATTGTTCGAATTTTCGAATTTCTACGTCTGAAAATCCCTCTATTTTTATCCATTTATAAGTCGGAAGTGAACATCTCGCCATATCAAATCCATTTTCTGTCGGTCTTTCGAAGTGAACTTCGACTTCTTTTATATTATTTTTTTCAATAATATGTGAATGTGTTATCTCTGTTTCATCAGATAAAATAATATAAGGATACATCATAAATTTTCTCCTTTGTAAATAAATCGAATTAATTAGACGACAAAAATCTGTCAATAATCTGCTGCCTGTAATTTTTTGAGAGCGAAGCGAAGAACGCCGAATATCCCGTCACACGCACAACTAAATCGGGGTGCCTTGCGGGATTTTCATGCGCTTCAATCAGTTTTTGCTTGCTTAAACAATTCATGTTTATAAGCGTGCCGCCCATATTATTATGTGCGTGAATCAATGCGATAAGCGCGTCTATGCCGCCGTTTTTTGAAAGCATATCCGTATCAATATCAAGATGCAGAGGAGCGGAGTTGCCGTAACCGGGTTGAAGTTTCGCGACTGCCGTAGCTTTCAGCGACGGAGAAAAACTGTCAAGCCCCCTCGCGAATCCGGGGTCAGGTTCGTTTGAGTGCGAAATTTCCTCGCCGTTAAAACGCCCGTTAGGCGTAGCCGCCGTCCTGCGTCCATATGAATATACGTCGCCGTGAGAGAACATACCGGGGATAATTTTTATATTGTGCTTCGGAGTGTTTCTCTTGCATAATTTTACAAACTCGTCGCGTATTTTTTCAGCCCACGCCGTAGCAAGTGAATCGGGGTCGCCGAACCTCTTTATATTTTTGAGCATAAGCCTTATATCTTCGCTGTTTTCATAGTTATTGTCGAGAACCTCAAATAATTTATCAAACGTCAGTCTTTTTTCGTTTATTATTCTCTGCTCCATTGCGGCGAAAGAATCCGCGACAGTCGCGAGCGATATGCCGTCTATATTAAAATTAATTATATCAACGCCGCCCTCGGCACAGTTTAAGCCGCGCTCAACAGGTCCGTGCATAAATAAATTATATACAATTTCGGGCATATTTCTTGAAATAACTTCATAGTGCCTGTCATAGCCCTCAAGTATGCTGTCAATCATTATTTTTAAGTGAAAGCAAAATCTTTCAAACAAAACGTCGAGGTTATATTCTTTTGATTCTCTTATATCTTTCAGCGCGATTAACAGCGTCTGCGCCATATTAACCCTTGTAACGTCCTGCAACGGATATTCCCTGCCGGGTATCGCCGTCCAGTTGCACCCTACTTTGGCGCGGAGTCTGCCGTATGCCTCGGGATAACCGTTTTTCGCATATCCCTCTTCACAGCCCACGTTACACGAATAGACAACGCCCGTGCCGTCCTCAAGCATATATTCGAGGGA
>Ga0099364_10015249_pt1 | contig 10142 bp, 13 predicted proteins | sample TergutTh196P3_FD_73070 | JGI IMG/M metagenome (GOLD analysis project Ga0099364, IMG submission 73070) | Microcerotermes parvus P3 segment gut microbial communities from Pointe-Noire, Republic of the Congo - Th196 P3 | ecosystem: Host-associated > Arthropoda: Insects > Digestive system > Gut ...
ACAAATTGGTTGGAACAGAGTCAGGGTCACGGATAAACTGCAATAAGTCTTCAATCGCATGGATGTGCTTGTAAAACTGGACGGTACTAGGCGGCGATCTCCGATTATCTATTAGGCTCCTTGTAAATCTCGGCTCCTGTCCTCTCTTTCTTAACGACAGGTACAGCTTACGTGCTTTTCGGGCTAATTTATCCGAGGGAATCAGTGTACCGTGCAGTCGGGCATTTACAGCGTCGCTTAGTTCGTCGAAAAGTTGTTGTTCGTTTTCTAATAGTTCAATCATTTGTATTCTGTCGTGAAAAAGTCTCGCATGTAACGATACGAACGTGCGGCAGCTCGTCGTCAAAAGTGTATTTTGTCTGTTCGCAATCTTGTGCCATCTGATACAAGAACTCTGCCAAGTTCTCTTTGCCCCAAGTGTCTGTTTGGCTAAATACTCTTTTTGTACATCGCGCATAACGAGTATCCCCGAGAGCAATATCGAAATGCTTACAGGAAAGGCACAGGGGGTTTTCGGGTGTGTTTGTCATTTTTTACCTTGTGCCTCCTTTTTGCAGCAATTCTGGCACACTGCGACGCCATCTTCATCAAGCTGGTACTCCTCTTCGTACAATATCGGTCTTCCGCAAGACTCGCACGTGTAAATAGAGTCTTTGATGCGTCCCAGCCGTTCGATCAGGCCTTCGACATTCTTCCTCCACTCCTCGTACAGTCCGGCGATGTTCCAGTTGTCCACGCACCTCTTTCCGATAATCAGATACAAGACCTGTTCTGCTTGATGGTACAAGGGGCGGATACGTTTCCATGTTCCCGACGCAAGGAATGCGTCCAAACTATTTCTCTTCCATTTTTCCTTTACGTTGAAAAACGGATAATCTGTTTTATTCAGGTACAGGTCTAGCACCGCAGCGGCTGCAATAGCAGCATCGCCGTCTGCGTAAAGAGCAAAATCAGGTGTGTCGATAATCTTATCAAACCACGCACCGATCAATGCAAAGGGATGGCTGGAATTGATGATTTCCTCCGCAGCCTCCGCTGCGTAATCGTTCTGAAAAAGGTCCGGTCCCCATGTTCCCATCGTGTTTTCTCCTAGAGTTGTTATTGATTTTTGATGGCATTGAATTTCTCTCTCACGGCATCGTATGCCTTTTGCAGCCCGCAATCCTCTGCGCGGGGATGGGCGAAAAGCCCATGCTTCTGCACGAGTATCTCGCACAGTCGTGACAGTTGTTTCCGTTGGTGCTCGTCTAATTTGTCCGGATGATCAGGCAAGTCGTCAACACCAAGTTCGCTACGAACTTGTTTTGTCGCATCGAACAGTATCCAAAATAAGTCATCAGAAATAGGAGGCATGTCTTCTTCTTATTGTTGCGTTGTTTACTTCTCGTTCCTTTCCATGGTGGGTACACCTTTGAGCTGATCCTCCGCGACGCAATTTTTATCGTCACGAATATGCTCCTTCCCATTGACCCGGACGACTTTAACGACGGTGCCGTCTTCAGTCTTATTGGGGTTGCATTCGTCCAGCGTTCTGCCGATACAGTAGGTTTCCTCCACCGAGTAGACCACAATAGCGTCTCCGCCGTTAGTGCTGACATCAATGCCATGGGCTACGGCAACAACTCCTGCGCCTTCTGCAATGCACTTTTGCGTTAGGTAGCAGTACCGATACACAGGTGCGTCGCCGTACAAAATCACCACGATACCCGGCTGTACGTTGCCGATGGGTTCGCAGACATTCAGAAATATGAATGAATTTGTCATGTTCTTTTCTCCTGTAAAAAATTACGATTTGATTCCAAAAATGGACAAATCTTTGATCTTTGTCCCCCACTCCTTGCAAACATTAATGTCCAAGCCAAGATAATGGGGGGTACTGTTCTTTGCCGCAACACCATTCAAATCAGTGCTGACAATCGGCACTGCGGCGACCATCCCTTGCGGCAGTAATTTTTCGTAAACGATTTTTACTTCCTCCTCGGGAACTTCAAGGATTATAGCATCATGGATTTGTAAGACCAATTTTGCTTTTAATTTCCACTCATCCCGGAGACGGAGAATATGGTACACCGCTTGGTTCACTACATCGGCGACCATACCCTGAATGGGGAAATTCTTTGCCTGCCGTTCAAACCGTTTCCTCTGTTCCTCGTCAATCGGTTCCGGGAACCGGCGGTAACGTCCAAAAGCATTCGCCAGCCACCGGTGGGTCGTAATCCTACCCGCACAGTGATTGAAAAAAGGGAGCAGCCGGGGGTACAACTCCCGCACCTGCTCGACAACTGCAATGGCTTCCTGTTCAGAAACCACGTACCCCTGCGACCGTGCACCCTCTGCAATTGCACGAGGGCTTCTACCGTAGAACAAACCAAAAATTGTTTGCTTGGAAATATCCCGCAAATGCTCTTTGCCTATTTCTGCCAACCCGATTTTAGAAGGTGTACAATCGAGCTTGAACGTAGAGACAGCAATGTGGCTATGAATATCGTAATGATCTGGATCATCTTCGGGTAGTTGGTTACGGCGGACATGGTCAAGCATTTGGGCATCGTTGCACATAAAAGCGGCACTGGCGATTTCCGCCCCGACATAATCCGCTTCCACAAAATAACATCCCTCTGCCGCCCGGAAGAGAGAGCGGAGCGGGTATTTGTACTCCTTCTGGAAAATGTCTTTAAGCAGCTTCTCTACACCTTTCCCCAGGTTCTGTAACGAGGGCCACGCCGAACTCCATCTACCCGTTGCTTTCGTGGGCCAGATGTGGGTGCGGACTTTGTCATCGTCGCAGACACATGAAGGTATCCCTGCATCATAAAGCAAATCCCCCTCATCGTCGTAAACCGGCTCCCCAGTGTCCTCATCCTTCACCGGCGGCTTCAGGACATACCGCAGGGTTTGGGAGACGGTATTCCAGTTCCGCAGTTTTTCCAGCGTGGATTTGAAATTGAGTGTACGCTTACGTCCCGCCTCATCCACAACTGCCCGCGTGTGTTGGAAAAACAAGAGTTGTGCAATCGTATGTTTGTTGGTAGAAGGGGTGGCAAGATGCGACCTGCCGGAACGGACAACTTCGTCCCACTTTCTCGGGTATTTCCCCGTAGTGAAAAGCGGCTCTAAGCCCATAGACTTTGCCTTCGGCGGGCGGATGCGGATGAACTCCGGCGGCACTGTGCCCGGCGGCAATTTTTTGATTTCAGTCTTGGACATTGTCTTTCGGTTGTGCTTTTCCCCGAACAACAACTCCCGCATTTGGAACGCGGAGCGTGGGTTGAAATCAGGCCACCGTGCCCAATCCCTTACTTCCTGGATCAATTCCTCTGCCTTCTCCGTGTACTGCTGGGTCAACTCTTCAAGCCGTTCCCAGTTAAAGTGCAACCCCGTGCAGTTGATTTCCACAATTGCCGGTAACGCCCGCATCGCTAACCAAAACGGTTTCCAACAGTTGTTCCCGAACGCGTCGCTGTCCAGCATCTCCGTGTAGAGGACGGCGAGCCGCCGAGTAACGTCCGCGTCATAATTGGCATAGGCAAAAAGTCGAGCATCGGGGATAATTCCGAAACCGTCCAGTTTCTTTTTGTGGGCATCCCCCTTACCGGTTTTTACCGTGTTCGCCGCAATCCAATCGTCCAGTTCCTTATCGTACCTTCGGGCTTCCGTGTGTTCCCGTGCCTGAGCTTTCAAGGAAAGATCGGCGGTTTCGGAAATGGCGTGTATCGCCCTGCCGGTATCAAACCCGCAGGCTTTCCCGCTTTTCCAAGCCTTTTGGTACGCTTGCCAACTGTCCGGCACCGCGAAATTCTCCCTCAAATCCAGCCCAAAAGGGATGAGGAATTCGAGGTCGGCTTCGATAAAATGCCCGGCAATTCTCTTCCCGTACATTACACGACGTGTAAAGTAGAGAAGCTTGTCCAGGCTTTTACCCTTGTAATAACAGAGCCGGGCGAGTTCGCAATCCTCCGTCTGGGGAGCAAGAGCGAGGCACGCTGCCTTCTTATGCCCCCACGAAATCTGGAAGCACCGGAGGTAGCCGTTCGCATTTTGGGGGTGGCTGCCGTTCCACTCTGCGTCCACGGCGATCAAATTGTCCTCGCAGGTTTCCTCGATCTCCGCTACCGTATCTTCCCATTCCCGGAGGGAGGTAATAACCCGGTGGTCGAGGTCCTCTTCTTTGTAATGGAGGATTTCCCGGTTGCCGAGGACACAATCCAACTGCTCGGCGAAAAAGTTGATATGGGCGTTCAAATCGTCCAACGACCCCGTATCCCCTTTCCGAAGAACGGAGTGGGGGTGTGGGATGCCGATGACCACGACCTCGGTTGCCTTGTCCCGGTCGAAATAGAAGGGAACATGGTGTACCACATTGGTTGAAGCCGCCATCGTGATTTTCTTACCAAGTACCGCGGACAACGCCTCTGTACCAAGGCACAGGATGATTTTTGGGCGGACAAGGAGAATTTCCTGTTGGAGAATGGGTTTGAATTCCGTCAGCATCCCGGCAGTCAGGGTCGTGGACTTCAAATCCCATTCCGGGTGCTGGGTTTTGACGAAATTAGTGACGTACCAATCCGAGGGATCGAGCCCCTTATCGCAAAGGTGGTTGTAGAAGACCATACTAGTCTCCCCCATCAGCGATGCCCTGGCTTCGATGTCGTCGTTGTAAGAGAGTTTATTGACCAGCATTACGTCCGAAGGGATGGGACCCAATTTTTCGTCGTCAACCCAGCGATGCCCTGCAAGGCATCGGCAGGGAACGTGGTTGTTTTTGTACTTGAGCGTTAGGTTGGAGCATTCCTCGGTAAGTATGTCGTCCATCAAACTCAGGATTTCAAACTCCAATTCTTCAGAAATTTGGAAATACTGCGTGGTGGAGAGGAGTGCACCTTTTACTTTTTTCTTTGCTTCCAGCCGGGAGGCTAAAGCAATGGCTTCCTTGTTCCGCAGCATGCGGACAAGGTCGGGACCCGGCGGGTCTAGGCCGGGGTGGTCGAGAGGGAATATTTTCATAGGGTTGACTAACTTGGGGGTTTATGTAGGATTTGGGGGGTGTAACTCCGTTTATTCTCGAAAAAATGACTGCTAAACCTTTGCATCATCTTGCCGCCGCACACCGAGTGCTCGTGCATATTTCGCTCTATGAGGGCACAAAGGCTGCCGATGCCATCTCTAGTGTCTCCTCCGATGTAACTGACCAGTGGATACTGCAACTTTTAGTTGAAGCGGGCTTTATCACTCCTCTCATCGGAAACCGAGAGATATTTCCGTATCGTATTACCTGGAAAGGTCTCCAATTCCTCGAGTTCTATAACCTGCTGGAAAATGTTGACCGTCTGCCGTGTGAGGAGCAAATCGACGAAGTGAACAGTCGGCTCTTCTCATTCTTTTAGAGGCTCCGGCAACATCTTCCGCAATAACGAAGAGCCAGAAGTATGCTTTGCATCGAAATCGTTAAGAACTTGCCTCAGTTCCCAAGACGAGAGGCGTGCCAATTCTTCAACAGTACCTTGCAACTGTTGCTGTATACGCGCCTCCAAACCTGCCACCGTGGACAATGGTTCTTCCTGTTCTCGGTCTAGTCCGAGCCTTGACAGTACATTCGTTGCGTTTAGTGCGGTGGAGATGTTTTTCAAGTGCCGCTCAATGCTGCACAGTGTTTCAAGTATCTGGTCAGTCATGTCGGTTAAGGTACAATGGAAGGGAGTTAAAAACAAATTTTGGGTGAAATCATGTCGGAAGCCTACAGAGCGTTGTACGAAGAACTTTTAGCAGAAAGACAAGCGAAGGCAGCCGCCGCACTTCCTAGATACCCTAGTGTGGCTACACTGCAAAAGGAAGCCGATGCAATTTTAGAAGCGAGAAGGCAGAAAGATGCCCAAATAAAAGCCGAAATCCGGGAAGGACTACGGGCAATGTTGGCACCGCCGCCTACACCGGTACACACGAACCCCCCAGCCGCCAGGTTTAAGGTGAGGGACACGTTCCGAAAATTGGCGGAAATCCATAGAGCAAAGGAACGGATGCGAAAAGAGGCAGGTGAACAGCCAAGCATGTATGCCCGCAAGCCGACATTCAGTCAACGAGCATGGAATAGGCTGCCGCGAACCGCTCAAAACTTTTTTCAAGATGTCGGTGAACAAAATGTTCATCGGGCAAAACAAACTGCCCAAGAGGTAGTTCAAGGAGCCGGCTATCTGACCGGTTATGACGAATCAAAACCATTTAAGGACAACATGCGAGGGTACGCCGAAACAACCGGCGAAATCGCAGGGGGAACTGCCGGCGCAATCGGCGGCGGTTTAGGCGGCGGTGCATTAGCGGGACCGGTAGGTCTCCCGCTCGGTGCAACATTTGTCGGGTATGGCGGTGGGAAGTTAGGTAAAGGGTTTGCACGAAACGCTTTTAATTACTTCGCCGGCGATAACGCCCCCGCCCAAAGCGTGGACAGTTTCGGACGAAACACAGGTTTTGGACTTTCCAATGCCGAACATGGCCACGATTTCATGCCAAGATTGGCTGACCTCGGATACGGTATTCCTATGCTCGGCGGAGCGTTGAATACACCGTTGAGTCAATGGTGGAATCACGGCAAAAACCTTCTCGGTCGCCCCGTGCCTCCCAGCGTGGAAGAGTTGTTTACACCGGTTTATCAATCGCTGCCGTGGGGTACTCGATGGGCGGTAGGACCGCAAACACCGTTGAGATATCAAGTGAACTTGAACCGCCCTACAACGCTAGAACGGTGGCAGCATGCTCGGGCGCTAAACAGAAGCACAGGGCAGTTTGACGGAGTAAGCAATGCAGACGGCACGAGTCAACGCATTCCGGCCAGGAACCACCTATACCAACTAGACACAAGAGTTAACGACAATTTTTTACCAGGAATGACCCCCGAAAGCTATATGGCTGCAAGAGGTATCCCCGAAGATTCAGCGAAGCGCATAATAAAAAACATGGGGGAACGCGCTGATACGTTCGGAGATGCGTTCTCGTATCTCGAAAATAAACCGTTTGCTAACATACCTCAGGGAACCACGGACAAACGATTCACACTTACACAGCCTGCATTCGTCGATATTCGTGCTCTACCAGACAGCTTAGCGGCGAAACACTCACTTACAGGCGCCCGTTTCGAAAACGGGAAAATGGTACCCGTGCCTAAAGATGACGGTAACTCACCTGCATCAACAAACATACTAAACGCCCTTAAAGCCGAAATAGAGACGTACCCAGATAATCGTGTACTTCGCGACTGGTACGAAAGACATTTTTTACCTAAATCACCGCAAAATAAGCACCCGGAAATTACTATTCCTATCAGTAAATTGCCCACTCAAGGCTACACAAAAAGCCAACTTGACGGAGATGTTTACTACCCGTGGAGGGCAGTAGATGCTACACCGTTGGGCAGTAAGCCACATCTACAGAGAATTGGGTTAGGAGCACCCACCGCACAAGGGCTCCAACAAGTCAAACCGAACGAGTAAATGGCGGCACCTCTCACGTTGTTTGGTATCGCAACTTATTTTCAATTTCGGGACTTATACCATAGCGACAAAAGATCGCCGTTTGCCTGGCGTACGTGCAACAAAGGTGTATTTTTACACCCAACTGGAAGTCATTTGTGTTATCATTTGAATTTTTCAAGCGAATGCCGTACCACCTTGGGTCGGCGTTGACAGCGTCGATAACAGAATTCATTACATAATCTTTAAATTGTTTATTTTTGTCGAGTGCTTTCTTTTCTTTATCAGTGAGATTAAACCGGGATAGAAAATCCTCAAATGTGAACAACTCGTATGCAGACCTATCATAATTCGGATCAAGTATTTCAGGTGCTTCTGCATAACCCAATCGTATCATAAGTTTGTTCCATAAGCACCGACAGCCCGACCAGACAGCCGTAACCACACCTTGGACTATCGCAGTAGCCCCAGCCACAAAGCCCACCACTACGATTACAGGCAAGATTAAAGGGATCAGCAGAATAGCCCCCACATCGCCCCATGACATCGAGAAACCATCGTTTTGATTTACTGCCGTCTCCTGCTCTGCCTCCAATTTGGGCGGAAGCCCCAATAACATGTCCTTTCTGTCACGGAACGCAGTGACAAGCCCCATCCAAATGCCAGCGACGATAAGCACCCAAACCGCTAAGAAAAATAATGCCTCCATACGTACCTCCTTTCTTTGCCGACGATTATCGGCATTTTTCCCCGTTTATCAAGCGGGGTCTATCTTGCAAACCGCCCATCTTGCCTCTTTTAACTAAATCTTCGGAATTATTTTTGGAAAAATTTTATTTTTCTGCCAATTTCCGCCTTTTCACTTCAACCACTTTGGTATAGTGGGATTCAGAAAATAACTTGAACTCTCGAAACCAAAATGAGTATCGAATCACCAGATTACATTACAACGGCGGAAATTTGCAAACGGCTAGCCCTATCCCGGGCCGCTGTAACCAGACTGTTACACGCAGGACGCATCCGGCATCTCGATGTCAGTACGGGTCAAAAGCGAAAACGCTTCCGTATCCTCCGCTCTGATTTTGAAAAATTCCTAGAAGAAATCAGCAGCGACAAGAAAGACAGTTAAAGAAACGACCAGCGGATGGTGGTACATCCGCTGGTCAAAATTCCTCATCCCCAAAATCACAACAAATTTAGAACAAGGAGAAACCAAATGATCGTAGAAACAGTCAATCTGATTCAAGTGAACTTGTCCGTAGAGACAGTAGCCACCTGTGCCTTATTATACCTTATCTGGAGGCTTCGTGCAAGTCTGCGAAAGAAGTAAGACTATCTAGCAATCGTAGCTTTGAAATTTCCTCGAACACAGGATAACAACCGGTGTAATGGTCGGAACAACCTCATCGACACGGAACATTTTCGGTGTTCCCTCTTCATCCATGTCTGATCGTGCGATACACATGGTGTCCACTTTGATTGCATAAAGTTCCGCGATATTGAGGTACACTCCGCCTTGTATTTCGCCGGACAACCAATACTCTTTTGTTTCATCTAACCAACTTACGCGTGTTCCAATCTTGTACACAAGATTAGGCACGGCAGGGTTGTAAACAATCGAAGCCGATTCTTCCGGCACTATTTCCTCGACATAATGTTCCCAATCAGTAGCAGAAGCATCCTCGACAGGTATCGCAGACATACCTATCGTACTGCCATCAACCATCTGCAACCATTCTTCAACGCCAAACATAATAATTCGCCGAAGATACCTGTCCCGCTCCCAATGCGGTCGCCTAGCTTCGCGGCCATCCGCTGTAGCCTATAATATATTCATCCATCCGTCCTTTCTTCGTTAAAACTATCTGCGAACTCTCTTCCCCGCTCCCACGCTTCGCGTAGGGCGTCCCGAAGTTGTCCATGGTTACGAATCGAATTCCAGTATTCGTTAAAATTCGTGCGCATCCATCCGTCCTTTCTTCCGTACTCTCTTCCCCGCTCCCACGCCTCGCTTAGGGCTGCCCGAAGCTGTCCATGGTCACAGAGCGAATCCCAGTATTCGTTAAAATCCGTGCTCATCCATCCGTCCTTTCTTCGTTAAAACTATCTGCAAACTCTCTCATTGCCTCCGCATTTTTGGGGGCGTTAATTCTTTCCAGCACCCGTTCAAATTCTTCGTCCTCTTTCTTTTTCCTTTCTGCTTGTGCGGCACTACGTTCGTCGCATGCTTTGTAGAAAGACTGGAAAAACGTATGGTATGTGCGTGCTACTTGCGTCAGCGTACCCACAACCCTCTCTGGTGGCAGATTAAGGTTGTCGGGAGTCGCAAGACGCTCAAAAAGTTTGTACGCTTCTCGAATGTCCTTATACTGCTCCTCGTAGATTTTGAACACCATCTCGCCAAACTCCATCATCTGCACCCGGCGAAATACATTTTCTATATCGTAATCCTGCTCTATGCCCATTGTTTACTCCTCTTTGTTTTCTTTTTAAGTTCTATCATGTTTGTCCTTTCTACCAAAGTTGAGTTTTACGCTCTCCTTCCTCGCTGCTTTCAAGATACATTGCATAATTTCATCGGTCGCCATCCTACCGGGGTCTAACCCCAGTGGCATATAAACTTTCAAAATCGTCGGCACATACTCCTCGAATGTAGCCGCCGTTACTTCGATATGGGGCTTT
>Ga0099364_10015250_pt1 | contig 10142 bp, 6 predicted proteins | sample TergutTh196P3_FD_73070 | JGI IMG/M metagenome (GOLD analysis project Ga0099364, IMG submission 73070) | Microcerotermes parvus P3 segment gut microbial communities from Pointe-Noire, Republic of the Congo - Th196 P3 | ecosystem: Host-associated > Arthropoda: Insects > Digestive system > Gut ...
GTCATAAGAAGACATTTTGTTAATTTGCTCTCATCCAGAATTTAAATAAATTGCTCAGAAAAGGGTTTGCAATAAATCATGCCATGAACGCTGAATTTTTTGAATGCTATAGTTATGAAATTGTGATAATTGAAATCTTGGTGTAAGATTTGGCGTATAGTTGGGTTGGGTGTCCTTAGAGGAATTTCATGTCTCCTTTCTTACCGCAGTGGCATTGTGGGAACAGCAGCTCTTATAGTTTCAGCACTGTCTAAGGAGAGCCCAGTTCATTGCATTTACATACCTGCAGCTAAATTACACTGCGATTAGGATCACAGGTATTATGACGTGTTAAATTGGGGGTTTAATTGCCACAGTGCCCTAATCATTGAGACATTGTTTCTAAAAAGTTTTTTGACTGTAAATGCATGATTATATGCAGACCAACAACCCAGTGCTACTAAATTGCTTTCAGACAAGCTTTACCATGAGGCCAGGACACACTCCTGCCTCCACCAGTTCCAGATATAGTGTTCCAGAGTAAAGCAGCATACAGACAAAGATGGAAGTCATCTTAGTGATACAGTTATTGAGAAATAAACTGTGTGTATAAAATGCTTTGAAATGTAATTGCATAAGGTAAGAAAACTTATTTCTATTTGAGTTGCTCTTATTAAAAAATTGTCAGGTTTTTGCTGCAGTCTGTACAGTAGAGTAATACAATTGAAGTACAGGTGGATCAGTAGGTGCCTTGTTTTATTTCAGATGAATAACACCATCAAATGGTCATCTCGATGGGACTACATCCTGGAGTCAATGCCACACACAAACATACAGTGGTTTAGCATTCTCAACTCTCTTGTCATAGTTCTTTTTCTGTCTGGCATGGTAGCCATGATCATGCTCAGAACTCTTCACAAGGACATTGCCCGCTATAATCAGGTAAATCCATTATTTTATGTGACCTCATGTATTTTGTTAATGCAGCAGGTTTCCTGTTTCTGCTTGTGCTGTTTCTGGCATTGGAAATCAAGTAGTTTCCACTTGTTGTCACTTTCTGAAGTATGCTGGTATTCATCTCTTAAAAGAGGGAGATTAGATCATAGAAAGAGAACAAGTGAATCAATTTTTGTGCAATAATTGATGTGTAATGACAGTTTTGTCCTGTTGAAATGGTCAAAATTAGATTGATATTCACTACCTTAATATGAAAATTGTAATGCCTTTAAATGTATTGTGTTGTAATGAAAGACAGTACAGAACCAAAACTTTTATTGCTTTACATGTAATTTCAGAGGATATAAGGTAAAAGTTGTCCCGTTGCATGCCATGAAAACATATGTGGGGAGTGGAGGTAGGGTCCTCTTATTTTTAACCTTGGCACTACATTGAAGTGAATAGTCAACCTTATTCCCCAGCTGACTTACCCTCAGGGGATAGAGTTTAGGTAGCTATTGAATGGAGGTTGGGTGGGTCCCTGTGCCAGTCTTGACATTTTGGAGAAGATAATTTCAGAACCCAGATCATCCAGCCTGCTGTGAATCAGTCTAGAGGGGTGTGAAAATTGATGAGGTAAATATTCTCTTTCAGTACCTAGAATCTACACATGTATGAGAGTGTTACTGTATGTTACAGATTGATTCAGGTGAAGATGCACAGGAGGAGTTTGGTTGGAAACTGGTGCATGGTGACGTGTTTCGTCCACCTCGCAAAGGAATGCTGCTGTCTGTACTGCTGGGTTCAGGAACACAAGTGTTCTGCATGTCGCTTATTACTTTGGGTAAAAATTTGCGTGTTGCATCAGAAACCTTGGGTGGTGATGATGGAAACGCTAAAAGTACCAGTTTAGCCAAGATAATTGTATATAGTGATTTGCACCTTGGGAAGCATTATGACTACATACCCGCATATAGCAGAATCCTCATTGAGAAATTGGTGACTTCTGCACCGGTCATTGAATTCTTTTCCCCCTATAGAACCTAGTTGTTGTTGCTGTTTTCATGATCATTGAATCACTTATAAACAGTTGAACCCATTGTTCATGGTCAGGTTTTTTCTTTAATATACATTTTAATATTATCTTTCACCTGCTTCAGTTCTTCCTCGTGTGGTGTTCCCTTTTAGTTCTCTGAAAAAAAAAATGAATTTGTAATGTCTCCTGGTTATGCTACATATCCTGCCCATCACATCCCCCTGGGTTTTATCATAATCACACAGTACGATGATTAGTATCTACAGGGCGCTGCACAGAAACTTGGCAGTGTTGTAATAAAAATAACTCACATTTTACCTGTCACTTTTTTAACATGTTGACCTACATTATTTACAATTTCATGCACATGGTTTATTTTTCAAAAATATTATTGTGGAAATCCATTGTTTTGTACAATACGTTTTTCTCTGGAGTGCAATATGCCTGTTGTTGCATCATCTCCACCTGTATTGCTGCAGTTTTTTCTCTGATGTTCTGATCTTATTTGGCAGTAGTCCTAGTTTGATGTGTATATATACCTTGTTGTTGAGGTATTACCAGAGGAAGTAGGCACAGGCAGACAAATCAGGAGATCTTGGAGGTCGCTGAACGTGACCATTGTAGGAGATTGCATTGCTGGCAATATCTCCTACAGAACATTGTTTGAGTTTCTTGCATTGTGAGCCACCATCTCACCTTGAAGGAACTGTAAAATTTGGAGGACAAGGTCAGGCCATCTTGACCCTGGCACAGGGAAGTTGCATAATGAATTGGTGTTGCAGTTTGATGTTGCATTTAAGACAGTGTCTGTGTGATATTCAAAGAGATCAGTACAAGTCATCTCAAAGTATCCACAGCACGGCATACCGCACACTCAATTTTTCACTTTGAAGAGGTTCTTGGTAGTGCTAGTTGAGATTTGTTCTCCTGAGTAACAGAAGTTATCCCTGTTGATGTAACCAGAGCTTTTGAAGTGTGCTTATTCTGCCATACAGAGAGTTTTGTGATTACTGATGTTGTATATCCTTAATTCTTGAACTGCCATGAATTTGAAAGGGCAAAAATTTAAATTCTTGTGCAAGATTTGTGAAGTGGGAATGTTCATTGGCCTTAAGATCTCCTTATTTTCCCACTTATGACCTCTTATGTAGGAACACTTTGTGAAAGAATTGTTAATAGCAAAGTTTGTAAAACTGTTAACAGAATTAGGACTTAAAGTTATAGGGAACAATTTATATATAAAACATTAGGTTTTTCAGGGGGCCTCTTTTAATGATGATGTGTGCTATTTGTTCCAGCTTTTGCTTGCCTTGGTTTCCTGTCACCTGCAAATCGTGGAGCATTGATGACTTGTGCGATGGTGTTATTTGTCTGTCTTGGTACTCCAGCTGGATATGTATCAGCTCGTGTTTACAAGAGTTTCGATGGTGAAAAGTGGAAATCTAATGTTCTTCTTACATCAATGCTGAGTCCAGGGTATGTTTACAGGAAGCAAGAATTTTGAACAGGCGTGCCTGTGGAACTTCATAATTTGTACTCTGCACCATACGTTGTTAGGGTAATCAGGTCAAGGAGGTTGCGTTGGGCAGGACATAAAGCATGTGCGAGGGAGATGAGAAGTACATACAAGTCAGTGGAAAATGTTTATGGGAGGGACTACATAGGAGATCTAGTAATAGATGGGAGGACGATATTGAAGTCAGTATTACAAGATGATGTGAGGTGTTTACAGGGTTAATGTGGTTTAGAACATGGATTGTGGCCTCATGTGAACACATTAATGACCCCTCAGACTGTGTAAATGGTGGGAAATTCCTTGACTGGCTGTGGAGCTGTGGGCTTCTTAAAATAGGCTGTACTATGAGGACTTAGTTTTCTGGGCATGTAGAGGTTATTCCTGACATAACTGCATTATAGATGTGCTCTCTTCACACAGTCATGAAAAGATTTGTGTATAAACATTAGTCTTTCAACACTTCTTCTTTGTGGTACGACCCATTGTAATTTGGAATGAGAAGGATAAAGAGTAGAGTTCTTTACCACTTGAAATTCAAATATCTCACCGTATGTTAAATATTTTGAAATGTAGCTGGTGTATGGTATGTTGTTATATATATTGAGATAGACACAGCTTGTTCATATGGAAGAGTTCTTAAATCGCGTGTTTGACCGATACAAAATACTATAACCATTAGGGCCTGTTTTGTACTTTATATTTTAACTGAGTGGCTCAGTAAAGAGTGCATTAAGGATTATGTATTCTTTTGTACATATTTCTGATGATACTGACACAGGAGTACTCCCATTGGGGAGTGAATACATGCACATAAAAAAGCTTCTTAAGTGGTTTACTGATGTGATCTTTTCTGTGGGCTTTGTCCGTCTTCTAAGTGAGATGATGGACAAAGTCCAAAGAAAGAAATCAGTAAGTCATACACCATTGTCATAGCTCTATAGAATCTTCTAAAATGGTGTGTGACAAGTCAGCTGTCTTAGGGATATAAGTGTTTTATAATTTCAGTAATCTCCTTTAATATTAATTGTTCTCACCAAAGATGACCCTGTAGGGCTGAAACATAAAGGAGAGTGGAACAAAGTGGTTTGTCTCAACTCCATTTTTTATGTGAACTGTGTCAGATTTTATTCACTTGTAGTTCATAATAGGTAGACAGTGATGATACAACAGTGTAAGCATATAGTTTTGTATAGTTTAGATAACATATGAGAAGCAATATTGTGAACTGATTGGAAGTAAGTATTCCCCAAATTTAATCTGCAGCAAAACATTAACTACAGGATAGCACAAAGAATGAAAGAATTGGTCGGTAGGAAAGCTTTTTCTCACATACTCTGGCTGTTCACTGTTCATGGATGTAGCTGGAAAGGCTGATGAAAGAAGCAATACAGCTCTGAAGTAATATATTGATGTTAATTGCACCTGCCCTTGAGTAAGGAACTTGCTTGTTCCAGCATTGTGTTCTGCTTGTTCTTTGTGATGAACCTGATTCTATGGAGCAAGGGCAGCTCGGCAGCTGTTCCGTTTACTACCCTTATTGCTCTTCTTGCCCTCTGGTTTGGAGTATCTGTTCCACTCACCTTCGTTGGAGCATACTTTGGGTTCAGAAAGAGGGTATGTACTGACTTTTAAGTGGCAGATGTGAGTCACCGTAATCAGACTAATTTGATCAGCACTGAGAAGCTTGACACACAGACTGGATACTGTAAAAGTTTAAAGATAATTCTTTTTCAGACTTAAGTGTCATTGAACTTCTAAAAGCCATGGTACTTTAAAAGCATAAAGGTAATTGGGTGTGTAAACTTAACATAGCACATTGCAGTAAAATGTCATTACATTCGCCTTCACTAGATCAAAAAGTTGTTCATAAAACAAAATTCTGAAAGTTATTGAACACATTTTAACCTCTTGCAGTTTAGACTTATAGTCTAAACAATTCTCAGTTGTAAAAATGTGAAGAACGTGAATAGAAATGAAAACTGAGCAAGGAAGCCGCAGATGCAGCCACTGATAATGTGGTTTAATCAGATGTGGGAATGTGAGATCTGATGTTTCTTGGCTGTGAGTGTGACTTCTGGGATATGATGCCATGTAGATTAGTTGATAGGTGCCTCCATTTCAGACAAATCTGTACATCCATCCTAACAATCAAACATACAAATGTGGCTGATGGGTGGAGGAACTTAACAAACCTATTGTTTTTAATTATTGTTTTGATTTTATATGCTACTAATATTTGTACAATATTTTGTGTGATGACATGTTTTTATTGTTACAGCCAATTGAACATCCAGTGAGAACTAATCAGATACCCCGTCAGATTCCTGATCAGAGCGTCTACACACAGCCAATTCCAGGAATCATCATGGGTGGGGTTCTACCATTTGGCTGTATTTTCATACAGCTGTTTTTCATTCTGAACTCACTGTGGTAAGGTGGTGCATGTCACAATATTTATCATGGCCATTACATTCTTATTTTTAGCTGTTATTGTATATTATACCGAGGCCAGGGAAGGAGTCTCAGGGATTGACTCCCCCCACTTCTCCTTCAAGCTGTTATGTTTCTGCCTCCAGCACACATTACTATAGTTATCCAGTCATCCCGTTTACAAGGATGTTGGTGATAACTACATGATAACTTATTGCCTGAAACAAGCTCCTTTGGCATAGGATAGAAGGGGCTGGAGGGAAATACAACAGTAGGCAGAGAGTTTGAAGCCTCTAGCGCTATCATACCCATGATACCCTCGAATCCAAGTAAATTGCTTCCCTGAAACAAATGTTCTACTAATGACTTGATGTGGGTAAGGTAAACTCCTAGCTTCTGTACCCATGTTCTGCACAAGGAAAAGGTTGAAACCCCCATGAGTCATTTGTTAACACAGTTAGTTAGCAGGGGGATACTTTTTACAATTGTCAAGTCTGGAAAGTGAAAAGAAAAGTTTTCCTGTTTGGTAGATTTCTTTGTTGCTGTATTAACAGCTCATCATATTTTCCCCTTATCAGCTTATCTCATATGTCTTTGTAGCATTTCCATCTGTTTGTGGAATTTGCATGCTTGTTAGTATATGCACTATTTTATCACCCCCCAAAACTGCTGTCATGTCATCTGTAGTCTGCATTTGAATATTTCCTTGCCTCAGGCATTTGCTTTGCAAGAGCTGAATTTTGTTTTAGTAGATAACTGTGTAAATCAGGAAGTGAGGTAAGTTGATGTTTCAACCCTTGAAGATGATATCACTATTTTGGCTTGAAATGTTGGGAACCAATTACTCAGTGACACATCATCACATCCCAGAAATGCCAAGACACTGCTGCAAAAGCCTCTGAACTCAGCAATAAAAACTGTTCATGTATAGTTAATGCCGATGATCCTCTACCCTTCTTTTCAGCTGTCATGTAGAACCCGTGTGTTCAAACTCTGTCCACAAAATGTTAAAAATATGTGTCTGCATTTTAAGTGGAAACACAAGAACGTTCATTTATCAGTTCATGAATGAAGAATTTTTTTTTATTGTTCGTAGGATACTGTGATAAGGGCAAGAATGGAAATGACGTTTCACAGAAAGATTTTCAAAATTTAGACTTCATGGTTGTTAATTGCCTATTGATGTAGGACTGTATGGTCTATGTTATTGCAGAATTGCAGTGTTGTACTTTGCTGCTGTATTTGCTGGCATTATTAGCCACAAATGCAGTTTTCTGAGCACAACAGTGCTGGAAAATTGTTCTGCAGTAGGTGCTGTACTGGACAGAAAGAAGATATGAACGTGACAAGTTTCGACCTTTGTTGATCAAAACTTGTCACATTCATGTTCAGAGCTAGGTACTTGCGGAACTTTCTTGTTACCTAAGTACTTAGCATATCATCTTAGACACATTGTTATGTTTTATATTATTATTATTATTATCATCATCATCATCATCATTATAATTATAACATTATATTGAATTATATATTTTAGTCATTTTAACACTGTAAATTACTCATATGCAATATGTTTTATGTTCTCAGTCGGGATTGATCTCATTCCATTAACATATAAGTTACTTGTGCAACTGTAATTTATTTTGTGCAAAACAGTGGCCTGAGGATAACCGAAATGTGGGTTGAAACATGTTGCCATATACTTTAATGATTTAATACCAGTATTAATAAGCAGTTACCTGCTGATTTGTAATGTGTAGCTTTACTTAGCTCTGTCTTGTGACTGAAGCTGTAAAGCAAGAAGGCATTGTTGCACATCACCCATGTTTTTTGTATGTGACAGCATACTTAAATGACTGTTTTAACACCCCTAAATTTGTATTGCAAATAGGGAGTGGAACTTGAATGTATGTTTATGGACAGAGAAGGTAACATGTTCTCTTGAGTGCCCTTCCCAAGTAGCTGATGGAAAGAGAAACACATACCCTTTCAGGCATTTGTCACTCTTGTAGTTGCAGTTGTTTGTAACTACTGTCTTTTAGGCTGAGTTTTGACCTAATTAATAAGTTGAGTTGTAAACTAGTGTTTCTGGAATTTTGTGGCTACATAAATTACATAATACCATATTGTGACTTGAAATTTCACTGTCTGCAGGTCAAGTCAGATGTACTACATGTTCGGATTTCTGTTCCTTGTGTTCATCATACTGGTCATCACTTGCTCGGAAACAACGGTCTTGCTCTGCTACTTCCATTTGTGTGCAGAGGTAACATAACTTCTAGCTGATTTCCTTTCTGTAACTGAGGGGAGTATAGTCCTAAAGGTCATTGTTTCATATCTTTTGTGTGCATAACCCCATTCTTTCCATAAGGTCGTCACACTTAATTTTACCATTCGTGGGATTTTTCAGGAAGCAAGGGTTATGTTTGTTGTATGTTTATGCTGTTGCTTGATAAATTGATTGATACAATAAATGTTAGGATGATACAATAAATGTTAGGATGAATAATCTGAAAGTAGCATGTTTATACTCTTGGCTACTCTTATGTGCAATTTCAAGTAGAAAAAACCATTTTGAAATGTTGTATTTTTTATGGATGTATAGTCTGTTTCATCTCTTGTCATTATAACTAGTACATTAGACCTAGTTCATATTTGGGTGTTACAAAACTGAAGCCTTTCATCTGTCCTTACGCTTGTCTGATGATTGGTTTCGTGGGAGTTAAAAATTCTTTGATTTTTTTTTAAGTGGCTAAAATTTAAAGGTAAAAAATGTGTATGTATAAAGTTGTTGGTACCTGATGTTAGTATAAGTATTTTTTCTAGGATTACCATTGGTGGTGGCGTAGTTTTCTCACGAGCGGATTTACTGCCTTTTACTTGTTTGTGTACTGTATCCACTACTTTGTCACCAAGCTCAATATTGAAGATGTTACCTCTACGTTTCTCTATTTTGGATACACACTCATCATGGTTTTCCTCTTCTTTCTCTTAACAGGTAAGGCATTGCTTGTACAGTGTTACGTAATTCCTCTCACTTAAGAATGCTTGCATCCCCTACACATAAACCAAATTGCTCTAACATAACTATCAGGTTTTTCGTATCTCCAGATCTTTGAAAATCAAAATTTATTTTAGATTTATTGTAAGAAATTAATTCACTTTAGTATTATAAGTGTGTGAAATTCTTCTCTGAGAAGCATTTGATGTTATTAATGTTTAGTGAACTGAATTTCTTGCATCCTTTTTGGGAACAAAATGTATTTCAGCAGACCTGTGTGTTTAGGATACAGCAGAAGTGTGTGGACTTTCACAGCCTAAGTTGGAAATGGCTGTGCTAAGTTGCTGATGTGTGACTGTGTTAAGTGTGCAGTCCCAGACGTATAATTCTGCCGCGTCTGATGACGCATATGTATATTTCTTGATAAATTGCAGGAATTGATTAAACCATGTAAATATTTACTGAATGATATGAAAAATAATTCAAAAGTTGTGGTACTTGTTCATGTGCATATTAATTTGGGAGGATATTTTTCTTTTCTATTTTTTTCTTTCTTTCTTTTTCCTTTCCTTCCCCATTTTAATTTACCACCATTTACATTGACATACTAAGGCTTTAATTTGGAACATTAGGTTTTTAACTGTGGCTGTCATTCAACAGCTAATAAAGCTGGGTGAAGTGATTTTTTAAACCTGTGTTTTTATAAGAAAAAGTCTCACCAGAAAAATTTCATTACACCTGTGGAAGACTCCTCCTTTGGATGCATGAATTGAGTTACATTAGTTTGTTTATCTTTTAAGAAATTTTAAAATGAAGAGTGGTCCTTGCCTTTGGACGTATTATGTAGATATTAACATGCCCTGTAACATACCCAAATGGACTCTGTAAATTGGCTTTTGTTTCTTAGATTCTTATGTATTGTTTTGTATGGGTGTGCAAGTTTGTCCCTTGCCCTAAGAGAAGAACATAATTCATGCTAGAGAACAAAGGGTTGAGGAGAATACAGTATTTAATTTGATTGACAGGATGGAGGCAATTCCATAATTAGATGCTACTGAGTTTATTTTACCTAATATATTTAGGGTGAGATGGATGGGACATATAGTATATGTGGGGAAAATGGAAGATCATGGAACATTTAAGTTATGAAGCCTTAAGGGAAGATGTCATGTCTTGTAGATGTAGATAGGAGGATATTATTAAACTGTACTCTTTGGACTTAGGGTGTGAAGAAGGTATGGACT